>ERZ802830.2359-NODE-2359-length-17203-cov-52.9974_pt1 | contig 17203 bp, 17 predicted proteins | sample MGYA00345654_ERZ802830 | MGnify/ENA primary metagenome ERZ802830 (study PRJEB30503, sample SAMEA104212375) | marine metagenome | biome: Westerlies Biome; feature: [SRF] surface water layer (ENVO:00010504) within the epipelagic zone...; material: water...
TCGTGACGTAAATGGCCATGTAAATGAGCAAGGCTTGCAATCCAAAAGCCGTGCCAGCAGCCAAGCCCATAAGCGCATATCCCATATGAGCGATTGAAGAATAGGCCATCAAACGTTTTATGTTTGTTTGCCCAATCGCTGCAAACGCACCCAAAAACATCGAGAGCAAAGATAAAACAGCGATGATCTGTTGCCAGTCTCCGACAACATTTCCAAAGGCGTCATGCAGCACGCGCGCAAATAAACCAATCGCGGCCACTTTCGGCGCTGTGGCAAAAAACGCCGTCACCGGTGTAGGAGCACCTTCATAAACGTCAGGTGTCCACATATGAAACGGCACGGCGGAAACTTTGAACGCCAAACCCGCGCTGATCATCACTAAGCCAAGCAACAAGCCAACAGATATGTCGTTCTCTGCCGTCGCGGCAACAATGCCCGTGAACAAGGTTGTACCCGAATAGCCATAGCAGAGCGACGCACCATAAAGCAAAAGCCCAGATGACAAAGCGCCAAGCACAAAGTATTTCAGGCCGGCCTCAGTCGATTTTAAACTATCGCGGCGCAGCGAGGCGATCACGTAAAGCGCTAAAGATTGTAGCTCAAGCCCCATGTAAAGCGCCATAAGATCACCCGCCGAGACCATCACCATCATCCCGACAACCGCCAAAACAACCAAAAGCGGATATTCAAAGCGCAATAACCCATTGCGGGTCATGTAATCTTCGCTCATCACCAGCACCGCTGCCGCGGAGAACAAAATAGTCACTTTTGCGAAACGGGCGAAGCCGTCATCTACAAACATACCGCCAAACGCAACCTGCGTTTCGCCGGAGCCAGTGCTTGCAATGGCCAATGCAACCAAAGCCATAATGCCAGCGGTGAGCCAGACCAAAAGCGGGCCCAAACGGTCTTTGCTGGTATAGACAGTGCCCACCAAAGCAAGCATCGCAAAAACCGATAGAAAAACCTCCGGCAGAATTATGTTCAGATCAGCTTGGATCATTGACCGTGCTCCTGTTAATGCGATGCGGCCAATTGGGTGCTGGTCTCAGCGGTCCCCAAAGCCATTTCATAATTCAACACCAAGGCCTCGACAGAGGGGCCGATGAGATCCAATATCAATGCCGGATACACACCCAGCAATAAGGTCATCACCACCAATGGTGCAAAGATCGCCCGCTCGCGCCGGCTCATGTCAGATATTGTGCGCAGGCTCTCTTTGATCAGATCCCCCATAACCACGCGGCGATATAGCCAAAGCGCGTATGAGGCGGATAGAATTACCCCGGCCGTTGCAACCAAAGCCACCCATGTATTGACCTGGAATATGCCGACAAGCGTTAAGAATTCACCCACAAAACCCGACGTGCCCGGAAGGCCAACATTGGCCATTGTGAAAAGCATGAAAATAAGCGCATAGGCGGGCATACGGTTAACCAAACCGCCATAGGCGTCAATCTCGCGTGTGTGCATACGGTCGTAAATAACGCCAACGCAGAGAAACAGCGCTCCTGATATGAAGCCATGGCTCAGCATTTGAAAAATAGCGCCGTCAATCCCTTGTTGATTGGCCGCAAATATCCCCATCGTCACATACCCCATATGCGCAACCGAAGAATAAGCGATAAGCTTTTTCATATCTTCCTGCATCAGTGCCACCAAAGACGTATAAAAAATAGCGATCGCCGACATCCACAGCACAACCGGCGCCATCACGTCTGAGCCGACGGGAAACATCGGCAAGCTAAAGCGCAAGAACCCATATCCCCCCATTTTCAAAAGGATAGCCGCCAATACAACAGAGCCGGCCGTGGGTGCCTGCACATGCGCATCGGGCAACCAAGTGTGCACAGGCCACATCGGCATTTTTACGGCGAAGCTGGCAAAAAACGCTAAAAACAGCAAGGTTTGCATTCCACCCACGATATGAAGGCCCAATATCTTCATATCCGCAAAATCGAACTCATGGATCATCAAAGTTGGAATATCTGTTGTACCGGCTTCGGCAAACATCGCCACCATGGCAACCAACATCAAAACGGATCCTAAAAACGTGTAGAGAAAGAACTTAAACGAGGCATAGATCCGCTCTTTTCCACCCCAGATCCCAATGATGAGGAACATCGGGATCAAACCCGCTTCAAAAAACAGGTAGAACAGCACCAGATCAAGCGCCATAAACACGCCCAGCATCAACGTCTCTAAAAGCAAAAACGCAATCATATATTCCTTGACGCGCGTGTTCACCCCCCAGGATGCAGCAATCACCAAGGGCATCATGAATGTTGTTAGCATGACAAAGAGAATACTAATCCCATCCACACCCAGCTTATACTTCAAACCCAAAAGCCAATCGGCCTCTTCCACCATTTGAAAGCTCGTATCAGACGGATCAAACTGCCATAAAATGAACAGCGAAATGATAAATGTTGCGGTTGTTGCGACCAACGCAAAGCGCTTTGCAACCAAACCGGCCGCGGCATCTTCGCCGCGCGCAACAACCAAAAGGATCAAAGCCGCCATAGCCGGCACAAAGGTTACAATGGACAATAGCAAAGTATCCATATCAGTTGCCTCCTCCGGTAAAGCTCATCCAAGTGACAAGCACCACAATTCCGATCACCATCGCAAAGGCATAGGTGAAGATATACCCGGACTGCGCCCGCCCCGCCAAACGCGTCACCATCGGAATAAACCCAAGCGCGATACCATTGAGCGTGCCATCAATGATTTTTCCATCGCCCCGCTTCCAGAGCAAACGCCCAAGCGCTTTGGCTGGTTTTACAAAAAGCACATCGTAGATTTCATCAAAATACCATTTGTTGAGCAAGAATAGGTAAAGAGGGCGCTGGTTTGCCGCGAGGCGCGCGGGCATCGCCGGATCCCAAATGTAAAACCAAAGCGCCGTTACAAAACCAATAAGCATCGCGATAAACGGGCTGATTTTCACCCAGACCGGGGCATGATGCGCCTCATCCATGACGTGATTATCAGCGCTTATATAAATCGCGCCTATTGGTGCTTGCGTCTGTAACGCATGCCCATCGGATTTTTCCGCAGGCGCCTGCGATCCGCTCGCCTGATTATCAGCTTTGTCAGCCTGCGCCTCATCGGCCTTGTCATGGCCCGCATCATGCCCATGGTCTTTCTCAGACACGTGGTGATCGGGAATTCCAAAAAACCTATTCACAGAGGCATGATCGCCAAAGAAGCTGTTATACCACATCATGCCGCTAAACACCGCGCCAAGCGCGAGAACACCCAAGGGTATCAACATGACTTTGGGGCTTTCATGCGCGTGCTCATGCGTATGGTGATCACCGCGCGCCTCACCGTAAAAGGTCAGAAAAATCAAACGCCAGCTGTAAAAAGATGTCAGCATAGCGGCAAAAACAAGCATCCAAAACGCATAGCCACCCGAGGTTCCTGCCCAAGCACTTTCAATCACAGCATCCTTCGATAAAAATCCGGCAAAACCAATATGCGTCAGAGGGATACCAACACCGGTAATGGCTAAAGTTCCAATCATCATAGCCGCGAATGTATAGGGAATTTTTTTACGCAAACCGCCATAATTTCGCATATCTTGTTCATGATGCATCGAGTGGATCACAGATCCCGCCCCCAAAAACAGCATGGCTTTAAAAAACGCATGCGTGAACAGGTGAAACATGGCGACCGAATATACACCCACGCCCGCCGCGACGAACATGTAGCCAAGCTGCGAACAGGTTGAATAGGCAATGACACGCTTGATATCGTTTTGTACCAGACCAACAGTGGCGGCAAAAAAGGCTGTTGAAGCACCAAGAAAGGTCACAACTGCCATCGCTTCAGGAGCATACTCCATCAAAGGTGACATCCGGCACACCAAAAACACACCCGCTGTAACCATTGTGGCCGCGTGAATAAGCGCAGAAACCGGGGTTGGCCCCTCCATCGCATCCGGAAGCCATGTGTGCAAAAACAGCTGGGCCGATTTGCCCATTGCACCGATAAACAGCAAGAACGCTAGTAAATTGGCAGCGTTCCACTCCCGCCATAAAAAATGAATTTGCGTCTCGGCTAGGTTTGGCGCAGCGGCAAACACCTCGGTGAAAGACACGCTATCGGTCAAATAAAACAGGCCAAAAATGCCCAATGCAAAGCCAAAATCTCCAACCCGGTTCACCACAAACGCTTTGATTGCCGCAGCATTGGCCGTTGGTTTGCGATAATAAAACCCAATCAAAAGATAAGAGGCTACACCAACACCTTCCCAACCAAAAAACATCTGAATAAGATTGTCAGATGTGACAAGCGCCAGCATCGCGAATGTGAAGAAAGACAAATAGGCAAAGAATCTGGGTTTATAGCTTTCACCCTCATTCCATTGCGGATCGTGATCCATATATCCAAAGCTGTAAAGATGCACCAAAGCCGACACAGAGGTAACGACGATCAACATAATCGCTGTCAGCCGATCCAACCGGATCGCCCAATCTGTGCTTAAGCTTCCGCTTTCGATAAAGCGAAATATTTGAATGATTTGCGTTTCACCATCAAATCCCAAAAAGACAATCCAGCTTAGGGCGCAAGCCAAAAACAACAGACCCGTCGTTACGTATTGAGCGGCGGTTTCACCGATTATTTTCCAGCCGAACCCGCCAATCAAGGCTCCAATTAAGGGCGCAAAAAGAATGAGCTTTACCATTTTCGACTATCCTTGCATCACGTTGACGTCTTCAACGGCGATGGTGCCGCGATTGCGAAAGAAACTGACCAAAATCGCCAGACCAATCGCAGCTTCTGCGGCGGCGACCGTCAACACGAAAAGCGTAAAAACCTGTCCGACCAAATCGCCCAAAAAACTCGAAAAAGCGACCAGATTGATGTTCACAGCAAGCAGCATCAGCTCGATCGACATCAACAAAATAATCACGTTTTTTCGATTTAAAAACAAACCAAAAATACCTATCACAAAAAGCGAGGCCGCCACTGTTAGATAATGTTCTAAACCAATCATAAAATTCCCTCGGTTCCTGTAATCTTAGGCGACATTGGCTTAAAGCCCCTGCCCCGGTTTTACGTCTTTCAATTCCATCGCTAATGCTGGATCGCGATACATTTGTGCCAAAACATCTTGCCGCTTTACATCCTTGCGGTGGCGCAAGGTCAAAACGATCGCCCCGATCATCGCCACCAACAGGATCAGACCCGCCAATTGGAAGAGCAAGAAATACTGATCATAAATCAGCAAGCCAAGCGCCGCAGTGTTATGCGTTTCTGCTGGGGTCACGGCCGCCCGCGCCGCCTCAGCCGTGTCAGCAACGCTCCACACGCCAAGCGCCATCGACAGCTGCATCAACAAAACCAGACCGATTAACAAGCCAAGCGGCAAGTATTGCGCCATCTCCGCCTTTAACTCTGCAAAATCAACATCTAACATCATCACGACAAAAAGAAACAAAACCGCAACAGCGCCAACGTAAACAATGACCAAAAGCATCGCCACAAACTCAGCGCCAAGCAACACGAACAATCCAGCAGATGATAAAAATGTTAAGATAAGCCATAACACAGAATGCACTGGGTTTCGGCTAACCACAGTAAACAACCCGCCTGTAACCGTGCATAACGCAAACAAATAGAATGCAAATCCAACCACGCTCATCCGGAAATATCCTTTTTTGTCAGTGACGCATCCAACACAACGTCATAAACTGCTGTGCATTCAAGCGCATTCAGATCTCTTCGCTTTGCAACGCTCAGATTAGGCCCACTCAAACTATCCATCATCGGTACGGCGCGTCCAATTCAAGATTGCGGGCAATTTCGGCTTCCCAACGATCGCCGTTTTCAAGCAATTTATCTTTATTATAAAAAAGCTCTTCGCGGGTTTCGGTGGCAAACTCAAAATTTGGCCCTTCTACGATTGCATCAACTGGGCATGCCTCTTGGCAAAAGCCGCAATAAATGCACCTGGTCATATCAATGTCGTAGCGGGTGGTGCGTCGGCTGCCATCATCGCGCGGTTCTGCATCAATAGTGATTGCTTGCGCGGGACAGACCGCTTCGCAAAGTTTACAAGCGATGCAGCGTTCTTCGCCATTTGGATAACGGCGCAACGCGTGCTCTCCACGAAACCGTGGCGATAAAGGCCCCTTTTCATGAGGATAGTTCAGCGTTGCCTTTGGCTTAAAGAAATATTTCAGGCCAAGCTTCAAGCCGGTAAACACATCGGCAAGCAAAAAATACTTCGCGGCGCGTGTATAATCTATCTGGCTCATCTTAACCCCCTATCATCCAGCGGGCATAAGCGCCGCCAAAAAGCTCAAATTTTGCAAAAAACGCTACAATAACAACCCAGGCTAACGACATCGGCAAAAAGACTTTCCAGCCGATCCGCATCAATTGATCATAGCGATAGCGCGGCGTAATCGCCTTCACCATGGCGAACATGAAGAAGAAGAATGCCATTTTGCCGACCATCCATAAAACACCATCGGGAATTCCTGGGATTGGTGACAACCAGCCCCCGAAGAATAATAATGAGGTCAGCGCGCACATCAGGAAAATCGCAATATATTCGCCTGCCATAAACAACAGGAATGGCGTCGAGCTATATTCAACTTGATAGCCAGCCACCAATTCTGATTCAGCTTCCGGCAGATCGAAAGGCGGGCGATTTGTTTCTGCCAATGCAGAGATGAAAAACAAAAACACCATGGGCAGATGCGGCAACCAATACCAGCTGAAGAACCCATAAGAGCCATCTTGCGCTGCAACAATATCACCAAAATTCATGGATCCCGTTGAAATAATGACCCCAATGATAATCAACCCGATCGACACTTCATAAGAAATCATCTGCGCCGCTGAGCGCAATGAGCCTAAAAACGGATATTTTGAATTCGAGGCCCAGCCCCCCATGATGACGCCATAAACCTCTAACGAGGAGATCGCGAAAACATATAGAATAGCAACGTTGATATTGGCCAAGACCCAGCCGTCATTGAACGGGATCACAGCCCAAGCCACCATCGCCAACACAAAGGAAATCAACGGCGCAAGGAAAAAAACCGTTTTATCCGCGCCCGCGGGCACCACGATTTCTTTCACAACGTATTTCAGCGCATCCGCAACCGTTTGCAAAAGACCAAACATGCCAACCACGTTAGGGCCACGGCGCATTTGTACGGCCGCCCAAATCTTTCTATCTCCATATACAAGAAACAGCAGGCTGACCATTACAAAGCCCAAAACCGCGAGACATTGCGCCACGATGGTCAGCGCAATACCGCCTGGAGTTGTGAGAAAATCAGCCATCGGTATTCCTAACTAGTTTCGCTGAAAACGTGGTAGATCGCGGGGTAATCAGCATTGCGCAGACCTGTTCTAAACAAGGGTTCATTCTGCCGCCACCGGAGCTTTAGCGCGCGCTTCAGCGCCCGCAGAAAGCTCTGCCATCAATTTTGAAGCCCGGGCAATCGGATTGGTTAAATAGAAATCTGAAATCGCGCTGCGGAAGGTGGCCTTGCCTAAACTCCCGGTCTTCAGCGGCGCCCATTCGCTCTGCGAAATCTGATCAACCTGGCCCAGATGCGGGTGAGCTTCAAGCAGGCTCTGGCGTAATTCAGCCAGCGAATTGAAGGGCAAAGTTGCCGCTAACTCGGCTGATAACGCCCGCAAAATCGCCCAATTTTCTTTCGCCTCACCAGGCGCAAAACCCGCCCTTACCGCCAATTGCGGCCGCCCTTCAGTATTGACGAATAATCCATTTTCTTCAGTGTAAGCGGCGCTGGGAAAAATGATATCCGCGCGATGCGCACCGCGATCGCCATGGCTACCTTGGTAAATCACCACTGGACCAGCGGCAATTTCCACCTCATCCGCGCCCAGGTTGAAAACAACCTCAGCCGAGCCAAGCGCTGCGCTAACGCCGCCCTCGCAGGTGGCATCAATATCCAGCATGCCCACGCGGCTAGCTGCCGTGTGCAACACCATAAGTTTACCGCCAGTGTCTTCGGCCAGCGCCATCGCGTGCCCAAGCACGGCCGCGCCATCGGCTTCCATCAAAGCGCCCATGCCGATGATAAACAACGGCGCCCTCGCAGACTTTGCGGTTTTTGACAAGTTGGCCAGCGCGGCTCGATCCGCGCCAATCAGCGCATAGTCATAAGTGAGGTCTACGGCCTGCCCAACGAGTTTGACATCCGCGCCTTTCGTCCAGGCTTGACGAATGCGCGCATTCAAAACCGGCGCTTCCAGCCTGGGGTTACAGCCGATCAAATAAATTTCATCCGCTGCTTCAATATCTTCAATACTCGCAGATCCAACATAGCCAGAGCGGTTTTTGGCGGGCAGCTTCGCGCCATCCACACGGCATTCAACCGCGCCCCCCAACCCTTCAACCAGATTTTTCAGCGCAAAACCAGCTTCAACGGGCACAAGATCCCCGATCAAACCAACCAAGTTCTTTCCAGAAATCGCTGCCGCAGCCGCTTGCAAAGCCTCTGGCCAAGTGGCAGGGCGCAATTTGCCATTTTCACGCAAATAGGGTTGGTCAAGCCTTTGCCTGCGCAGCCCATCCCAAACAAACCGGGTTTTATCTGAAATCCATTCTGCATTCACGCCGTCATGATTGCGTGGCAAAATACGCATCACTTCACGGCCTTTCGTATCCACGCGAATATTGGATCCAAGCGCATCCATCACGTCGATTGTTTCTGTTTTTGTTAACTCCCAAGGGCGCGCGGTGAAAGCATAGGGCTTTGACGTCAAAGCCCCAACAGGGCAGAGATCGATAATATTGCCTTGCAGGTTGCTGTTCAGCGTTTCCCCAAGATAGCTGGTTATTTCGCTATCTTCGCCGCGCCCCGTTTGACCCATCTGCGTGATTCCAGCAACTTCTGTTGTGAAGCGCACGCAGCGCGTGCAACTGATGCAACGCGTCATATGCGTTTCAACTAGAGGGCCAAGATCCAAATCGGTACTTGCCCGTTTGGCTTCGCGAAACCGCGAAAAATCAAGGCCATAAGCCATCGCCTGATCCTGAAGATCACATTCACCACCCTGATCACAAATCGGGCAATCCAGCGGATGATTGATCAATAAAAACTCCATCACGCCTTCACGGGCCTTTTTGACCATCGGCGAATTGGTCTTAATCACCGGCGGTTGCCCTTCTGGGCCGGGGCGCAGATCGCGCACCTGCATCGCACAAGAGGCCGCAGGTTTAGGCGGACCCCCGACAACTTCGACCAAACACATGCGGCAATTGCCAGCAATCGTAAGCCGCTCATGGTAACAAAAGCGCGGCACTTCAATGCCAGCTTGCTCGCAAGCTTGGATCAATGTCATGGCGCTATCTACTTCAATTTCATTATCGTCGATAACGATGGTACGCATAGTGGTCATAGCATGATCTCAACTTTTCTGGCGTTATGGGGCTGCGATGCGGCTGCGCTTAATGCGCTAAACAGCGCGTGGCCAAGCGTGACATGGAAGGCAATGTAAGAATGGCAACCAGTTTGGCGCATATCGGAAAAAGCTGGGCTCATAAAATCACGCAGCTCCCAATCAGGTTGAAATTGCCATTTTCAAGTTCTAAATCGGGGCTGTCAGGGCCCATTATCCAAGCAATATCTGAGGTTCCAAACTTTTCAACGCAATATTTCGTTGCTTCATAACGCCCGGCTTCGCGCGCACCCACGACACTTTTGGCAGCTTTCTTTACCCGGAGCGAGAAGGCTTCAGGAGCATTTTTTTCCGCTTTCAAGGATGCACTAAATTTCACACCGTCAAACGCATGTTGATTGTCTTTGTAGCTTTCCCCACAAGCGACGCAGAACATGATTGGCAGTATGGCTATCAAGCAACGCATTGTTTTATTCCGCCGCAACCGCATCGATCGAACCAGATCGCTTATGCGCGATCCGATCCTCGATTTCGTCCCTGAAGTTGCGGATAAGGCCCTGAATCGGCCAGGCTGCAGCATCACCAAGCGCACAAATCGTGTGGCCTTCCACTTGTTTGGTCACATCCAACAGCATGTCAATTTCTTCAACACCAGCCTCGCCCGTTACCAAACGGTCCATTACGCGCATCATCCATCCGGTACCTTCACGGCACGGCGTACATTGCCCGCAACTTTCATGCTTATAAAACTTAGAAAGACGCCAGATCGCTTTAATAATATCGGTTGATTGATCCATCACAATCACCGCCGCGGTTCCCAAACCCGAGCGCTGTTCGCGCAAGTAATCAAAATCCATGATCGCATCGCGCATGTGCTCACCGCGGATACAAGGAACCGAAGAACCGCCCGGAATTACGGCTTTTAAATTGCTCCAACCGCCACGAATGCCGCCGCAATGCTTTTCAATCAATTCTTCAAAACTAATCGACATCGCCTCTTCAACAACGCATGGATTGTTCACGTGCCCGGAAATCGCGAACAGTTTTGTTCCCGCATTATTGGGCCGTCCAAAACTGCTAAACCAGTCAGGTCCTCGGCGCAAAATGGTTGGAACAACCGCGATCGATTCCACGTTATTCACCGTTGTAGGGCACCCGTAAAGCCCGGCACCTGCAGGAAATGGCGGCTTCATCCGCGGCATTCCTTTTTTGCCTTCAAGGCTTTCCAATAAGGCAGTTTCTTCACCGCAAATATACGCGCCCGCCCCATGATGCAGGTAAAGATCAAAATCCCAGCCCGATTTGGCTGCATTCTTACCAAGCAAACCAGCATCATAGGCTTCATCGATCGCCGCCTGCAATGCTTCGCGCTCGCGAATATATTCGCCGCGAATGTAAATGTAACACGCATTGGCATTCATCGCGAAACTGGCAATCAAGCAACCCTCGATTAATGTATGCGGGTCATGGCGCATGATTTCGCGGTCTTTGCACGTTCCCGGCTCTGATTCATCTGCGTTAACAACGAGATAAGCCGGACGCCCATCGCTTTCCTTGGGCATAAAGGACCATTTAAGCCCCGTCGGAAACCCAGCACCACCGCGGCCACGCAAACCGGATGCTTTCATCGTATCAATGACCCAGTCGCGACCCTTTTTGATAATAGCCGCCGTACCATCCCAATGGCCACGCGCACGCGCACCCGCGAGCGAACGATCATGCATGCCGTAGATATTAGTAAATATCCGGTCTTTATCCGTTAGCATACGCGCCTCATTTCCCTTGTTTCTGGCGGTGCCGCCACATGCGCAGAGACACCACCATAGCCCAAATAAACGCTGCCAAAACAGCGAAATCTATCAATATTGCAAACCGCCCAGCAAGACCCAACTTGGGACCAAGCCATTGCACAACAATCCAAAGCAGCATCGCGCCCGCGATAACCAGAGCCACCAAACGGCCCTGTCTGTTTTCATGTTGCCCTGCGCCCTGCGCCATCATCTTCCCTTCGAACGCGAGCCCCGCCGCATCCTTTAATTGCCATTTCTAAGGCGCTAAGGCTTTCGCCTGCGCCACCCAATCATCGCGGCTGACGCGCCCCTTAAATCCGTTCAAGTTTTCATCCATCCAAGCGATATCATCTGGCCCCCAAGCCATGATTTGATCGAAATGAAACACGCCAAGCGTATTCAAAATCGTTTCCAGCTTTGGCCCAACGCCTTTTATTTTTTTCAAATCGTCTGCTTGCCCGTTGCGCGGCTGCGCCAACGCACCCGGGGCGGTAGCATCTGCGGCGGTTGCGGCCGGTGCATAAGCCCATTCAGATTTACGCGCGGCAAGTTCAATCTCTCCGGGAAGCTGCGTAGAGGCAAGCCCAGACGTTGCAGCAGATTGCTCGGCGAAAACGTTGCCAAGCGACGAATCTACAGCGCTGGCGTCAACCAAAGGATAAGCGCGCGCGCTGCCGAGCGGGGTCAAAGGTGTGCAAAGCACCCACCCCAACAGCAAACCCAAGGCGACGCAAACGGTCGCGGCAAAAAATACCGCGCCCATAAAGGCTATTTCGCCCAAACCAAAACACATGATGAAGGTCAACACAGCTGCAGCGCCCGAAATCGCCCAGCAGCCCAGCTGGCAGCTTGTATTCTTAATCGGCTCTAACATATTGAAACTCCTCTCTAATGGAACTCGCGCTTAAAAACGCTATTCCTTTATACCACGAGTTTGAGTTTTCGTCTTGCTTTGCGCGCCAAGTGCATCTGCCTGCTCTGGCCAAGCATCACGGCTAGCACAGCCTTTGAAGCCTGGAAAATGCGCGTCAGCCCAGGCCACATTTTCGGCGGTCCATTTTGAAATTTGGTCAAAGTGAAAGATACCAGCAGCGTTTAAAAGCACGTTTAACTTTGGACCAATACCTTTGATTAGGCCCAAATCATCAGCGCCCGCTTTGCGCGCCACCTTCAGAAGCCGCGGCTGTTTTGGCGCAATGCCAGTTGAGCTATCAGTTGCACTGGATTTAGCACCTTTCGCGTTTGCCTTTGATTTGCCAAGCCACGGCGTTGTCACCGGAACTTCGCTTCCATCGATGCGCTTGAGTGTATCGTTGAGTTCAGCCGCAAGCGCGGCACTAGCGTTATGGGCCTGGCGGTTAGCTTCATATTGCTTCAGAGACGTCGCGCCCCCCAAAGGTTCGCAAGAAAAACGCCCGTTTTGTGGGCCCGGCAGCGGTATCGTGCCCTCTGCCATCTCATCGATCATCGCGGCAAAGCCGTCTGCCGTTAGGTTTTCGTAATAATCCTTGCCGATCTGGGCCATTGGCGCGTTTGTACAAGCGCCCAAACACTCGACCTCTTCCCAGCTGAACCTCCCGTCAGCTGAAAGCTGATGGGCCTCGGATGCGATTTTTTCCCGACAAATTGAGATCAGATCTTCCGCGCCACATATCATACAGGATGTGGTTCCACAGACTTGAATATGCGCAACAGATCCAACTGGTTGCAATTGAAACATAAAGTAAAACGTCGCCACTTCCAACGCCCGCATATACGCCAAGCCGAGCATATCCGCTACGGCTTCGATGGCAGGACGTGGCAACCAACCCACTTGTTCTTGCGCGCGCCAAAGAAGCGGGATGATTGCCGAAGCTTGGCGGCCTTCGGGGTATTTGCTGATTTGCGCTTCCGCCCAAGCTTTATTTGCAGGCGTAAACTCAAAACTATCCGGTTGATCAGGGTGTAAGCGGCGCAGCATCAGCGGTCAATCTCTCCAAAAACAACGTCCATCGTACCAATGATTGCAGCCACATCCGCAAGTTGGTGCCCGGACGCAATGTAATCCATAGCTTGCAAATGTAAGAACCCTGGCGCACGCAACTTTGCCCGATACGGTTTATTGCTGCCATCCGCCACCAAATACACGCCAAACTCACCCTTCGGGGCTTCTACCGCCGCGTAAACTTCACCGGCGGGAACATGAAAACCTTCTGTGTAAAGTTTAAAATGATGAATAAGCGCTTCCATCGATTGCTTCATCTCGGTGCGCTTTGGCGGTGTCAGCTTACCACGCGCCAAAACATCGCCCTTTTCGACACGTAACTTAGCAATGGCCTGCCGAATAATCGAAACCGATTGGCGCATTTCTTCCATCCGCACCAAATACCGATCATAACAATCCCCGTTCTTTCCAACCGGGATTTGAAACTCAAACTCATCATAGCACTCATAAGGCTGTGCCCGCCGTAGATCCCAAGCCAAACCGGAACCGCGCACCATCACGCCTGAGAAGCCGTAATTCAGAATATCTTCTTCGCTGACCACGCCAATATCGGCATTGCGCTGCTTGAAAATTCGGTTTTCTGTTAATAGCCCATCGATGTCATCCATCACTTCTGGAAACGCCAAGGCCCAAGCCTCTATATCATCGATCAAATCATCGCTGATATCCTGATGCACCCCTCCGGGACGGAAATAAGCCGCATGCAAACGCGCGCCGCAAGCGCGTTCATAAAACACCATCAGCTTTTCACGCTCTTCGAATCCCCAAAGAGGCGGCGTCAAGGCGCCCACATCCATCGCCTGCGTTGTCACATTCAACAAGTGATTTAAAACGCGGCCTATTTCACTGTAAAGAACCCGTATCAGCGAGGCACGACGTGGCACCTCGACGCCGGTCAGCTTTTCAATCGCCAAACACCACGCATGTTCTTGGTTCATCGGGGCGACATAATCCAGCCGGTCAAAATAGGGCAGGTTCTGCAAATAAGTGCGGCTTTCCATCAACTTCTCAGTGCCACGATGCAACAGGCCAATATGCGGATCGCAGCGCTCTACGATTTCGCCATCAAGCTCCAAGACCAGCCGCAACACACCATGCGCCGCCGGATGTTGAGGGCCAAAATTTATGTTGAAATTTCGAATTTTCTGTTCGCCCGTCAGCGCATCGTTAAATTCGTTGGAGCCATCCATCATTTCGCAGCCTCTTTTTCATCACCAGGAAGCACGTATTCAGCCCCTTCCCATGGCGACATAAAGTCAAATTGCCGGTATTCTTGCACAAGACTCACAGGCTCATACACCACACGCTTTTGCGCTTCGTCATAGCGCACCTCGGTATATCCGGTTGTCGGAAAGTCTTTGCGAAGCGGGTGCCCGCGAAACCCATAATCTGTCAGTAAACGCCTCAAATCAGGATGGCCAGTAAATAAAATACCAAACATATCAAATACTTCACGTTCAAACCAATTCGCTGAGGGATGAATATCACAGATCGATGGTAACATTTCATCTTCGCGAATTGACACCCGCAGGCGAACCCGTTTGTTTTGATACATCGATAGAAATTGATACACGACGTCAAAACGATCGCTGCGCTCTGGATAATCGACTGCGGTAATATCTACCAAGCTCGAAAACTGACAATTCGCATCCGTCTTCAAAAAACTCACGAAATTATGCAAATTAGACGGAGCGACACAGATTGTGAGCTCATCAAACGCAATCTTCCAGCTTAAAACGCAATCCTTACGCTTATCGGCCAATTGAGCGCCTAACTCCTTCAAAGCGGAAACATTTGACTGGGTCATCGTACAATTGTTCCCGTGCGGCGGATTTTACGTTGCAAAGCCATGATCCCATACAGCAACGCTTCAGCTGTTGGTGGGCAACCGGGGACATAAATATCAACGGGCACAATGCGATCGCATCCACGCACCACGGAATAGCTGTAATGATAATAGCCGCCACCATTGGCGCATGAGCCCATGGAAATCACGTAACGCGGTTCGGGCATCTGATCATAAACTTTGCGTAACGCAGGCGCCATTTTATTGGTTAAAGTCCCCGCCACAATCATCAAATCCGACTGGCGCGGGCTGGCCCGGGGCGCTGTTCCAAAACGCTCAAGATCATAGCGGGGCATCGAAGTATGCATCATTTCAACGGCGCAACACGCCAATCCAAACGTCATCCAATGTAAGCTGCCCGTACGTGCCCAATTGATAATATCTTCTGTCGAGGTCAGCAAAAAGCCTTTATCTTGAAGCTCTCGGTTCAGCTCTTGCGCGGCAACTTCTTTATCCACACCCGCCGCGTTTACGCCCGCCATCACTCCCATTCCAGAGCCCCTTTTTTCCACTCATAGGCAAAGCCAATCGTTAAAACGCCCAAAAACACCATCATAGACCAAAAACCGAGCATGCTTATATCCTTAAAGGCCACCGCCCAAGGGAATAAAAAGGCAATTTCCAAATCAAAAATAATGAAGAGGATTGAAACCAAATAGAATCGGACATCGAACTTCATTCGCGCATCATCAAAGGCATTAAAGCCGCACTCATAGGCAGAGACTTTTTCGGGATCTGGATTTCGAACAGCCACCACTACGGCGGCCAAAATAAGCAATAAGCCAAGGCCAATAGCGATGGCCATAAATACAAGTATCGGGAGGTATTCCCTTAGCAAGTCATCCACAGACGGCTCCATATTTTGGCGTTACGGTGGCAAACCCAACGCCCAGTTGGCTTGGCGTGGGTTTACCCCTCTGGGAACTCGGGGTCAACATGCCAAGAGAAGAATTCACGGCCCAGAATAGCGCAACCTAACCATATTGATCGCAAACCTCGAAAATTCGGAAAATTCGATCAAAAAAATCTCGTTTCAAACCATAAAAAATTTAATTTTGATCATTTTTTAGCTGAATAAGCAGTGCTTGCGCCTCAACATAAGCGCCCTCTTGAACAGCAACCTCATCAACTTTGGCGGAAAAAGGGGCAGAGAGCACTTGCTGCATCTTCATCGCCTCTAACGTGATCAAAGGCTGGCCCTCTTCCACCTCCTGCCCCGCGCTCACAGATACTGCAATTACAAGCCCGGGCATCGGAGCCTCGATCTGTGTTGTGCCAACAGCAGCCACTTCCGCGCGGCTTAAAGGGTCAATTAGCTTCAGCGCTATACCGCCCTGATCAAACACTGTGATATCGCGCCCCGCCCGGTGAGCGGCCGGCAATGCCTCCCCCTCAAATTGCCACCCCGCATCGCTGTAAACCGCGGGATAATCTGCACCCTGCCATTTTAAAATAATTTGGTTTTCAATCAGCTGTACCGGCAATACGATCTGTTGCCCCTCAAAGATTACTTGCACCCTTTGTGACGCGCCTTTCCAAAGACAAAAACCGCTTAAACGCGACTTGGTGGCCGAGTTCCCAACAGCAGAGACCACGCCCGCCAATAGGGCGCGTGCCGTCAACTTGACCGGCGCAGTCAGCACGGATGAATTTCTAGAAATCAAACCTGTATCGAGCCGGCAGGATGTGAAATCGCTAATTTGGGTTAACGCAGCGAGAAAACCCAGATTTGTCTTAATACCGGCAATCTCAATCGCGGCCAGGCTCTGACCCATTTTATCGATCGCCGCGCGCCGATTTTGACCAAACACGATAACTTTCGCCAACATTGGGTCGTAAAATGCGCTTATCATATCATTGGCAATTACCCCAGAATCGATACGGCACGCGCTGGGAAAGGCCAAATGCGTCAGCTGTCCCGCCATTGGCAAAAAATCTTGCTGGGGATCTTCGGCGTAAAGCCGCGCTTCGATCGCATGGCCAGTGATCTGTAAATCTTTTTGCTGCATTGGCAATTTACCGCCCGCGGCCACGTTTAACTGCCACTCCACGAGATCCACGCCGGTAATGGCTTCGGTCACAGGATGCTCAACTTGCAAACGGGTGTTCATTTCCATGAACCAAAAGCGATCTTCACGCAGCCCATCAGATCCATCAACAATGAACTCAACCGTGCCTGCTCCG
>ERZ802830.2361-NODE-2361-length-17194-cov-8.02719_pt1 | contig 17194 bp, 14 predicted proteins | sample MGYA00345654_ERZ802830 | MGnify/ENA primary metagenome ERZ802830 (study PRJEB30503, sample SAMEA104212375) | marine metagenome | biome: Westerlies Biome; feature: [SRF] surface water layer (ENVO:00010504) within the epipelagic zone...; material: water...
AAACACGGTGAGGATTAAAAGGGAGTAGACGTTAATGGAGGTGGGTGTGCTGTAAAAAGAGGCATACCAGAATCAAAAAACTATAAACCTAAAGAAGGAAGCTGGAGGAGCAAGGTAAAAACAGCCTATAAAAAAGGCGCTGTAGGAGTTGTTTTAATAGAAAATGATTATAAAAACACAGATTTAAGAATTAAAGAATATCTTAAATACCCTATTATGAAAATGCACGGTAACCAGACTTCAAAACCCCACATCCCTGTTTTTATAGTTGATAGGGACATTATTAAAACCCTCAAAAAAGACTCTTTAAATATTACTTTTTCTACTAATATAACTGAGCCAAAGCCGGCTGAAAATGTATTGGGCTTTATACCAGGAAGAAAGGATGAAATTATTGTAATATCTGCACACTATGACCATATAGGCTATAATAATGGGGAAATATGTAATGGAGCCGATGATGATGGTTCTGGGACAAGCGCATTATTAGAAATTGCCAAAACTTTTCAAAAGGCCACTGATGATGGCCATATACCAGAGAGAGGACTATTGTTTTTAGCTGTTTCTGGAGAGGAAAAAGGTCTTTTTGGATCACAATATTATACAGACAACCCCGTTTTTCCTCTCTCTAAAACCACTTTAGACTTAAACATTGACATGGTTGGCAGAAAAGACACCATTCAAACAAATTCAAACTATATTTATTTAATAGGATCAAACAGAATAAGCAAAGAACTTCATAACATTAGTGAGCAGGTAAATAAAAAACACATTAATTTCTTTCTTGATTATACTTATAACGATATAAACGACCCCAACAAGTTTTACGAAAGGTCCGATCACTATAATTTTGCAAAAAACAATATTCCAGTCATATTTTATTTTGGGGGTTTGCATGAAGACTACCATCAGCCAACAGATGATGTAGAAAAAATAGATTTTCAAAAACTAGAAAAAGTCACCAAATATGTTTTTCTTACAGCTTGGGAACTAGCTTACAGAAAAGAAGCAATAAAAAAATAATGGAAAAAGTTATTTTAGTTGATAAAAATGATCGACAAATCGGATTAATGGAGAAGCAGGAAGCGCACGTTAAAGGTCTTTTACATAGAGCCTTTTCTATATTCGTATTTAATAGCAACAACGAACTTCTTATTCAAAAAAGAGCGCTTCAAAAATATCACTCTGGAGGACTTTGGACGAACACTTGTTGCAGCCACCCAAGAGAAAAAGAAACAACATTAGAAGCAGCACATAGAAGACTTCAAGAAGAAATGGGCATGAAATGTAAACTAGAATTAAAGTTTAGCTTTATTTATAAAGCTAAGTTAGATAACAATCTTTATGAACACGAGTTTGATCATGTGTTTTTTGGCGTTTCAAACAATGACCCAAAAATAAACAATCAAGAGGTTGATTCATATGATTATAAACCGTTAGCGTTTTTAAAAAAAGACATTGTTGCCCACCCAAATAAGTATACTGAGTGGTTTAAAATTTGCTTAAGGGAAGTGGACAAAATACACCAGAATTAATGAGCATTTCAGTAATAGGCGGAGGAAGTTGGGGAACAGCGCTAACCTCCATTCTTTCTAAAAAAAATCAAGTTAATTGGTGGATAAGAAGAGAAAAACTAGCTACTCAAATAAAAATAAAAAAAAGAAATACAAAATACCTAACTAATTGCAAGTTAAATTTAAAAAATATTGAGGTTACAACCAGTTTAGAAAAGGCCCTTCAATCTAGTAATTTGATAATTGTAGCTGTACCCTCTAGTTTTATTGAAGAAACATTTAATGCCTTTGCAAATCTGCTTAAAAACAAAACCCTCCTTTCAACCGTAAAAGGGGTTATTCCGGAAAAGCTTATTACTCCGCAAAAGTACTTTTTACAACTAGAAAATACCATAAATTATGGTGTAATTTCAGGCCCATGTCATGCTGAGGAAATAGCCAATGAAATGAAAAGCTATTTAACAATATCATCTTCTAATTTGTTTAGTAAACACAATTTTTCAAAAGTTTTTAAATCATCCTTTATTAGTGTTAAACTGTCAAGTGATGTTATTGGCAGTGAATACGCAGCGATTATAAAAAACATTTATGCAATAATGGTTGGAATTTCTTACGGCCTTGGTTATGGCGACAATTTTATTGCTGTATTAATTACTGCTTGTACAAACGAAATGAAGAGACTGCTCCATCATTTAGACCCCAAAGAACGAATAGTTTCGCAACCAGAATATTTAGGAGACTTACTGGTTACTTGTTACTCTCCTCACAGCAGAAATAGAACGCTAGGCAAAACAATAGGAATGGGATACTCAGTTGAAAATGCCAATGCTAAAATGACGATGGTTGCCGAAGGGTATAGTGCAACAGCATCAATATTCAAGATTATTAAGAATTTGAAACTTCAAAAGCAAACCCAGATTATAAACTCTGCTTACAAAATTTTGCACCAGGAAAAAGACGCAAAAAAAGAAATAAAGAAACTTTCTCACTTAATCCCCTGATAAACAGTAATTTACTAAAAAACAGCTGGTTTTGCATTTAAACCCACATCTCAATTTTTTAATGGGTCAATACATTTTTATAAAAACAAAGCGTTAAAAGCTATTTAAATAAATAATAAACTAAACTTGAGTATTCCCCGCTCCTTTTTGCTTTGATGTTTGAAACAAAACCTCTTATAATGCCGAAAGAAGAAGGGTTTTTTGATTTTCTTTCGCTTAGCATACTTATGTAGTAGGCGTCAAAAATTAAAGGATTAACGCTTGTTAAATTAAAATCATGTATTCTGGAAAGGTTTTCAATATCGGGTTTTCTAAAATGCGATGAATGAATAGGAAGATCGTATGCATACCAATTTTTTCCATAAAATGAAGCATCATAAGAGTTGCTATTAGGAACACCAATAACTAACACCCCGTTTTCTTTCAGCAGAGACTTAATCTTTTTAAAAAAATAGTCCAGATCATAAACGTGTTCTAGTACGTGCCACATAGTTATAACATCGTATTTATGTATCTTTTTTTCTTCTATAGAGCCATAAACAGTCAAGCCCCCTTGTTTCTCTGCGATAACCCTTGCTTTCCTATCTGTCTCAACACCTTCTGCACTCCACCCGTTTTCGCCCATATATTTTATAAAGTCACCAGTTCCACAACCGATATCTAAAAGGTCCTTATCTTTTGTTTTTTTCAAACGGACAATCTCTTTGTGTTTTCTTCTAAATTGGTAAGCTCTAACTATATGGTAGATTTTGTTAATTAATCCTTTTTTCGAGGAGCTGTGCGAGATATAATCATCACTTTTATAATAATATCCTATGGTTTTTTCTTTAGGCCTTGGGTTTGTAAACCTATAGCCGCAGCTTTTACATTGACTAATGGAAAAAAAATCTCCGCTAACATTGTGATCAATGGCTTTTATATAAAACCCTAAATGCTTGCTTTTACAAATAGGACAAACTAATATTTTTTCTAAATCATGTTTCACGTGGAACCTATCTTCCTAAATAAATTAATAAAATAGAAATATCTGAAGGTTTTACCCCACTAATTCTCGAAGCCTGACCAATATCTACAGGTCGTATTTCGTTGAGTTTTTCTTTGGACTCATTTGATAGTGATGAGAACTTAAAGTAGTTAATGTCTTCAGGAATTTTCACATACTCCAGTCTTTTAAGCTTTTTTGCATTTTCTTTTTCTCTATCTATATAACCACTGTACTTAATGTCAATTTCCACTTGCTCAAGGCAGGTATAATTAAGCCGATTATCGTTAATAAAAGCTTTAAGCCTTTCAGACTTATCCACAACATCATTAATTAATATTCCAGGCCTTGAGATAATACTCGGTGCTTTTACTTTTTGTTTTATTTTGCTTGTACCCTTTCTCTCTAAAGTATCGTTTATTTCATCGGGAGAAACAGAAAGTGATTTTACATAACGGATTAGTTTTTTTGTGTTCTCCTTTTTGTTTAAAACTACTTTATAGTCTACGTCTTTGAGTAGTCCAAGGTCATATCCCTTTTTAGAAAGTCTAAGATCGGCATTATCTTGCCTTAACAAAATTCTATATTCAGCTCTAGATGTAAACATTCTATAGGGCTCATCAGTTCCTTTCGTTATTAGGTCATCTATCAAAACACCGATGTATGCTTCGTCTCTACTTAAAACAAACCCTTCTTCGTTATTACACTTTAGGTGAGCATTTATCCCTGCCATTAATCCCTGACCAGCTGCTTCTTCATAACCAGTTGTTCCATTAATTTGACCGCTAAAAAACAAATTATCTATTAATTTAGTTTCAAGGGTATGTTTCAATTGTGTAGGCTGAAAATAATCATATTCGACTGCATATCCGGGCCTAAACATCTTTGCATTTTCAAATCCAATAATAGTTCTTAAACCCTCTAGCTGCACTTCTTCTGGAAGGCTGCTAGAAAATCCGTTTATATAATATTCTATGGTGTTCCAACCCTCTGGCTCTGCGAATATTTGGTGCCTAGGCCTATGGCTAAACCTATTAATTTTATCTTCTATTGAAGGACAATACCTTGGACCAATTGACTCTATGGCACCATTAAACAGTGGGCTTCTATTGAACCCTCCTTTAAGAACATCATGTGTTTTAGAATTTGTATAGGTAATAAAGCAGCTTTTTTGTTTTTCAAGCGCTTTTGTTTCATTGAAGTAAGAGAATTTTCTAGGAGAATCATCACCTGGTTGTTCCTCCATTTTTGAAAAATCTATGCTTCTACCATCAACTCTTGCTGGTGTCCCCGTTTTCATTCTTCCAGAATTAAAGCCCAAACTCTCAAGCTGAGCTGTGATTCCAGTGACAGCCCTTTCTCCCATTCTTCCTCCTCCAAATTGTTTTTCACCGAGATGAATAGAGCCATTCAAAAAAGTACCGCTATTTAATATTACCGCATTTGACTTTATTTCTAACCCCATTGAGGTTTTAACCCCTATTGCTCTATTTTTTTTTACAATAACCTCGACCACCACATCTTGCCAAAAATCTAAGTTTTTTATTTGTTCAAGCTTTTTTCGCCAATTGTTGCTAAAAAGCTTCCTATCGCATTGAGCCCTAGGGCTCCACATAGCGGGCCCTTTAGACCTATTTAAAAGCTTGAATTGTATAGCGCTGAGGTCGGTTACAACGCCTGTTAAACCACCTAAAGCATCTATTTCTCTAACAATTTGACCCTTGGCAATTCCCCCAATAGCCGGATTACAGCTCATTTGCCCAATTGTTTCCATATTCATGGTAATTAATAAAACATTCGACCCCATTTTTGCAGCGCTTGCTGCAGCCTCATTCCCCGCATGTCCAGCGCCAACAACTATTATATCATATTTTTTTAACATACTGTTTCACGTGAAACAAGCTTAATCATCTGAAAATCAAATAATTAAACGTAAGAAGTGGTCTTCTTGTTTTCGAATTTCTTTAATTTCTTTCTCTGTTTTGTCGTTAAAACCACACAAATGTAAAACACCGTGAATAATTACCCTAAATAATTCTTCATTAAAAGAAACTTTAAAGCTGTCGGCATTTTCCTTTACTCTGTCTATGGATATAAAAACATCCCCAGCTACTTCTTCTTTTGTAGAGTAGTTAAAAGTGATGACGTCTGTATAATAATCTTGCTCTAAATATTGAAGATTGATCTTTTTTAAATATTCATCTTTACAGAAAATAAAAGACAAATTGTTTAAAGAATATCCTAGTGAAAAAACAGCATTTTCAACCCAATTACCAATAACTGAGGAGTCTAAAGGAAAAGAAACAGACTCTTTGTGAAAGAAGATTTTCAACAATTAAATTTGGAAAGTTATCTCAACCTTGTTACCAGGCTCTTCAAAAGAAACACCATCAGATAGATGATTCATTAAAAAAATTCCTCGGCCTTGGGGCTTTTCTATGTTTTCTGGTGATGTAGGGTCTGGTAATTGTGAAAAGTCAAAGCCACTTCCTTGGTCAGAAATAGTAAAGACTAATTTGTTTTTATTCAATGATGACACAACTAATGTATTTTTTTCAAAAATATTGCCATTACCATGCGACATGGCATTGTTAACAGCTTCAGAAAGAGAAATTAAAATATTTCCGTAAATCTCAACGCTAATGTTGTAAGTTTCACAAAGGGAGTTAACCCAACTTTCTAAAGAGAGTAAACTTTTAGGCTCTGAAGGGAGCAAAAGTTGTTGGATTATTGGCTTTGCAGTACTAATCATAATTATTTTCAATAGATTTTATGTATTCATTTACTTTGTTTTTATAATAAGGTTTCAAATTTGCTGGAATAGTTTTTAACATTTCTGTTTCTTCATTCTTTATTTTAAGATACTCTTCAAATAAAATGGAGTTATTTTTTTTATATTCATCAAAACTTTCTTTAGACTCTCTTTTTTCTTCTTCTTCCTGCTCCTTGGCTGCTTTTTCTAGCTCTAACAGCTTTATTTTAATTTCCTCCTGTCTTTTCAAAGAGGATAGAGAAATGTTATTATTTATTATTTCATTTTCAACCTCTTCTATTTTTTTAATCACATCTTTGAGCGAGTTTCCCTTTCCCGAGCCATCTTTATTAAGCTCTTGACTTGCCTCCATTAACCTTTTCTTTAGCGCAGCTTGCTCAGCAGCCATTCTTCCTAACTGTTCAAAAGGAGAGCCACTTTTACCAGGGGATTTTCCATTCTTTTTTCCTTCTAAGAACTTTTTCATAGCTTCAATTTGTTTTTTCATTTGCTCAGCAGTTTGGGGCAGACCACTACCTGGCTTTTTGTTTTTTCCTCCAGGCTTATTACATTGACCCGATCCAGGCATATTTTGTTGCATTTGATTCATCATTTCACTTAACAATAAACCAAGTTCATTGGTGTGCATCATGACGGTTTGTTGTTCAACCTGCGCATTCTTTGTTTTTCTTTCTGTTAAGTTTTTAATACTGCTTCTTAGAGATTTTTTGATTTGCTGAACCTCTTTGTTAATTTTACTACTTAGCATAATTTGTCGTAACCCTAAAGCAGTTAAAGAATCCTCAATAATTTGAATTTCATCATTAAGCTTTCTTTGTTCTTGACCAATTCGAACATAGTTGGGGTCTTGGACCTTGGTTGATTTAAGACTATTAAGGACAGTTTCTTGGTCTAATGAAAAAGAGATAAGCTGTTCTAAAAGAATTCTCAACGTTTCTAAATCTTCTTCCTCTTGGCTGCTGCTGCCCTTACTTAGCTTTTCCATGGTTTTAGCCAAATCCTTGAGCCCTTCACTGCTTTTATTTTGTTGTTCATTAGCCTTTTTTAATTTGTTTTCTGACAATTTTTCCATCGCTTTTTCTAAAGACTCATTAATTTCTTTTTCCTTTTCCTCTGTGTTTATCTCTACAGGCTTTTTTAGCTTGTCATTCTTCTTTTTTAGCTCAAACAAATCATTTTGTATTTCATTAAAATCGTCCTTAATTTTTTCTTGCTCTTTGTTTTTTTCAAAGGTCGAAATGTCTTTTGAAAGCGTCTTTTCGCCAAGTGCTTTTTCTTTTTTAGCTAAATCCTTAAGGCTTTTGGAAATGTCTTTAGCCATTTTTTCTAACTCTAGTTTTTTAAAATGCTCAATAGTTCTATCTAATTCTTTAATCATGTTTTCTTGAGAGAAATCCAAATCTTCTAACTTTTCTAATACTTTTTCTTTATTCATTTCTTTGGCCAACATATTAAGTTCATCCAGAAGCCTCTTCATTTCATCCGACATAAGCTCATCCATCATTTCATTAATTTTTTCTTGCTTTTTTAAGATTTCTTCGCTTTTATTTTTTTGATCTTGTGTGAGTTCATTTTCAAGATCATTTTTTAGTTTTTCTAACTCTTTTTCCAATTTTTTTTGATTTTTTAAGAAGTTTTCTAAAGAGGCTTTGTCCTCCCAGTCGGAACTTTTTTTATTTAGCATAGATGATTTTATATTTTCCAATTCAGAGCTTAGGCTAACCATTTTCTTTTGAAGAGAACTGAAAGATTGCTCACGATTAAGACTTTTTATTTTTTCTAGCTCTTTTATTTTTTCTTTAGAAGGGATTTTGACGAACAGTTTTTTGGAATAAGACTTCTTGGGCCCATTGATTTGATCATTGTCTTTTACAACAAAGTAATACTCAATCATATCACCAGGTTGCGGATTTATTTTAGAAAAGTTAAACCCTAGGTTAAAGCTGGACTGAATTCCCTCTTCAAAAAAAACATCCTGATTTAACAAAAGACTATCCCTTGTTTTACAAATAAATTTAAGCGATGAAAAGCCATAATCGTCAGAAATCCTTCCTAAAAATAAACGTTTATTTACATTGACACTGTCAACCACCTCTTCAAAAAAAATTTTTGGAAATTGATCCCTAATAATATCCATAAAATAGGTAGAGGAGTCAACAAATTCAGAAAAATTATTTTTTGCCATAACTACATATTCCTGAGTTTTTTCTGGCTGAAAATCAAACGCTAATGAACCCTTTTTATTTTTAAAAACAGTGTCTTTAAAACGAACTGAAAAACTGGTAGAATTCAGGGCCTTAACCTCCCAAGTTAATAAAGACCCTTCGGGGACGACAACCCTGTTTAAATCGTAAAAAGTATCTGATTTAATCTGAGTATATTTTGGATACTTAACAATTTTTCTTTCAGAAATAATTCTTGCTTTTGGAAGCACTTTTACACTATAAAAAACAGAATCATTATTTCCGTCTAATATGCTAAAAACAAAAGACGAATTCACGGATTTAAATTGGTGAGTAAAGCTGTTTTTTTTGTTTTTTACAGGGAAAAAACGTTGTTTTCCAACGTATAAATAAAGCTCTTCAGGATCTACACTCCCTTTGGTTGTTATTTGTAATAATAAAGGATCATTTTCTAGAACAACAAGTTCTTTTCCTTGGTTTATATTAAAAAAAAAGGGATTAGGAGGAACAAATTTTGTATTAAAAAGCACGACCCTCTTAAGAGGGTTAAAAACCCTTTGAGGAAACAATAGTGATCCGCCTGTAGCAGTTAAAAAAAGTAATAGAGTTAAAAAAACGAACTTTTTATGTTCCCCAATTGAAATGGTAGATAAAAAATCATATTTTAACGACCCTATGGCCTTTTTGTCTACAGAAGCTGCTAAAAGATCCGTTCCAATATTGTCAGACTGATTTTTTAAACCGATTACATTTACAAGTTGATCACCCATTTTAGGGATTCTCTTTTCTAGTAAATTAGCAGCCTGTTCATATGACATCCTAGGCAAAAGGCCCAACAATCTTAAAAGAGGAAAAACAATATTTTTAATAATAAAAGCAATAGTTACACAGCCACTACCAAAAAATAAGAACCCCCTAACAGATGATGAAAATCTAAAAACACTCTCTAAGGCCAAAATCCCACTCAAAACCCCTAAAAAAAATATAGTACTTAACAATAGCCCCTTTATTAAAGATATTTTATAATACTTATTTATAAAAAGGTCTAGCTCTTTAGAAAGGCTTAAAAAACTATTTTTTGTTACATACATTTTTCTAATGTAATTTAAAATTATTCAAAGCAAAAATTAAGCCAACTAAATATTAATACTGTTGAATTAAAAAATAGAATCTTATTTAATTGTAATTTTGTTAATATATAGATCAAAATGAGGGTTAGAATAACAAAAGAGTTTGATTTTGAGGCGGCCCACGCCCTTGATGGTTATGCTGGCAAGTGTCAAGACATTCACGGTCACAACTACCACCTAACCTTAACATTTTTGGGAGAGCCCATAAATGATAAAAGCCTTTCTATCAATGGAATGGTTGTAGATTTTGGAGACATAAAAGACTTTTTAAATAAAAAAATCAAACCCCTTTTTGACCATCGCCTTATTTTAAGGAAGGACTCCAGATTTCTCGGGTTAGAGCAAAAAAATGAAAGAATTAGATATGTTGATTATCAACCTACAACAGAGAACATGTTATTAGAAATAGTGGAAATTGTATCAAATAGTTTTGAAAAAAACATCAATGCCGTCTTGTGTTCAGCATTTCTTAGAGAAACTCCAAGTAGCTATGTAGAATGGCATAAAGAAGACCAATAGTATAAGAATTATATGGAAAAAATTGCAGAAAAAAAGCATCATGCCGCGCAATGGTTTAAAGAGCTAAGAGACCAGTTTTGTTCTTCTTTTCAAAAAATAGATGGGGGTGAGTTTAAGAGAAAAAAGTGGAATCATAAAGAAGAAGGAGGAGGAGAAATGAGTATAATGAAAGGAAAGGTATTTGAGAAGGTAGGGGTAAATATTTCAACTGTTTCAGGTAATTTTTCAGAAGAATACAGGAGCAAGATAAAAGGAACAGAAAATTCACCAAAATATTGGGCTTCAGGGATTAGTTTGGTAGCCCACATGAAATCTCCAAAAATTCCAGCATTTCATTTTAATACAAGGTTTTTAGTGACTGGAGAGTCCTGGTTTGGCGGAGGAGCAGACATGACCCCTACAACAGTAAACAAAAAAGACACCAAACATTTTCATGATAAAATGAAGGAAGCCTGCTCCCCATATAATAAAAAATATTATCCTGAATTTAAAAAAAAATGTGACGAATACTTTTATTTACCACATAGGAAGGAGGCCAGGGGAGAAGGAGGCATATTTTTTGACTACCTTAATACGGGACATTGGGGTAAAGATTTTTCTTTTGTAAAAGACGTGGGACTAAGAACTCTTGAAGCAATTACAGAAATTGTTAAATTACACAAAGACTTACAATGGAGCGACAATGAGAAGGAGGCTCAGCTTATTAAAAGAGGAAGATATGTCGAATTTAATTTAATATGGGACAGAGGAACCTTATTTGGCTTAAAAACAGGAGGAGCTACAGAAGCCATAATGATGTCCATGCCCCCTACGGCTAAATGGATTTAAAAAATGACCAGCCTAAAACAAATTGAACAAATAATATCTAATATTCCAGATCCAGAAATTCCAGTTATTACTATAAAAGAACTAGGCGTTTTAAGAAAAATAGAACAAATAGACGATAAAATTATAGTTACGATTACCCCAACTTATTCGGGATGTCCTGCGATGGACAGGTTTCAAAAAGATATTAAAGAACAATTAGAGGCGCTTAAAGTAAGTAGTTTTGAAATACAGCTTCAGTATGACCCCGCATGGACTACTGATTGGATAACAGATTTCGCCAAGGAAAAGTTGAAAAAATATGGAATAGCCCCTCCAGCCCATAGCACCAGCGACAAAACCATTCTTTTAGGGCAAAAGCAAGTAGTTCCGTGTCCAAGATGTAACTCCAAAGAAACAAAACTAGTGAGCCAATTTAGCTCAACCGCCTGCAAGGCCATGTACCAATGTGAAGATTGTCTGGAGCCGTTTGAATATTTTAAGTGTTTATAGAGATAAAAAAAATCATTTATTTAAAACATTCATGAAGAGTTTATTATTTATGAAAATGCGCTGTTACAAAACCTAAAACATTTGGTAAAGCGCTTCTCCAATAAGTCCAGTTGTGTGAACCATCTCGTACGCGATATTCATGAGGAATTCCTCTTTTTTTAAGGGCGACATGAACCATGGAGTTTCCCTCGAACAAATAATCATCATCTCCACAATCTATATACCACCTTACACTTTTAAGCTTATTGTCCGTTTGGTTTTTTATAATAGATAGGGCATTATGATTAGAATAGTAATTGTAAATAGCCTCTCTTTTAAAGCCTTTAAGTTTTGCCTCATTTTTTTCATAAAACTCGTTATAAGAAAGTGTTCCCATCCGACCACTTAAGGGACAAGCAGAAGAAAACATTTCAGGATGTCTAAGAGCGTATATGAAAGAGCCCCCTCCACCCATAGATAAGCCCGCTATAGCTCTAAACCTTTTTTCTGATTTAATTCGATATTTTTTTTCAATAAAAGGAATGAATTCTTTAAAGAAAAAATTTTCATAATTCCAACTATTATCAATGCTATTAAAGTATCCTTTCTTCCCTGAATTTGCATCTGGCATCACAATAATCATTGGAGTTGCCGAACCGTCTTCAATGGCTTTGTCAGTAATTTGTAAAACTTCTCCAAATTGAACCCAACCAGTCTGGTCATCTCCCGATCCATGAAGTAAATAAAGTACAGGATATTTTCTATTTGAAGTTTCGTAGTCTGGAGGAATATAAATAGCATATTTTCTTTCTCCCTCAAGAATTTCACTAGGTAAAAAAAGATTATCCATTACTTTTCCACGCTGTGAAAACACACCCGTAGACATAAAAACCAAAACGATTAACAAAACTTTTCTCATTATTTCACATTTTTATAGGTTAAACAACTTTCCCAATCTTCATTAAAATAGTCTTTTATTTTAGTTAAGTAATCGGGGTCAATAAGGGGCTCTCTAGAATACAAAAATTTAGGAACTAAGAAAGAAAGATATAAAACACTATATCTAAATATTGAAAGGTAAAAACGCCATATTAAATGAAACAAAGTATTATTAAAAAGACGTCTTTTTCTAAGATCAAAATATTTTGAAACAACTTTTATTGTTTTGAGCTGTTTTTCACTGTAAGAACGATGTTTGCTAGAGAAATTCACGGATTCAATATTTATTGTAGAGTTGGTGTAAAAACACAAATCGGCTATAAATTTTTTTGGATTTGATTTTAAATCATGATAGAACAAGACAATTGGTTTTTTGGAAAAATGCTCTTTTAAAACGTTTATTTGGTGTTTAAAACTAAAATGTGTTTTTTTAAAAAACCCACTATCGTCTTCTAAGTCTAAAAAATCATTCAAACCTCCAGTAAATCCATTTTTAACAAAACGTTTATATTGAGAAGCAAAATACTCATCATGTCTTCTTAAAACAATAATGGGAGTAGACTGTGGGTACTTGTTTGAAAACTTGACAACCTCTATTTCAAATTGTCGATCAAATTCTCTTGAAATTAAAATATTTTTGCTCTTTATTTTTTCTATTTCAAAAAAAATATTTTGATATCTATTCGTTGGAATATAGTCTATTTTAGAAAGAAAAGGAAAAACTCTTTTCTGCAAAAAAGTACTACCGGTTTTGCTAATTCCTACATGGAAGTAAACCTTTTGTAAAGCCGAATTCATTCCATAAAGTAACTATTTTTTATCGTAGAAACAACAAATTAACGTAAAGAAAAAAATCAGCTATTTGAGACTTTTCTTAATGAGTTTATTGATAGTTTTAGTAAATGCCAACTGAGAGTTATACCAGTTATTACTGGCAACATCAAATTTTATGTATCCAATTGGGAAGTCCATTAATGTTTTGAGCTCGTCTTTATTTTTTAGAGAGTTTAAAAAATCCAGTTCAATCAGCTCTACAACTAAATCAAAAAAAGGAATTTTATGTAAAGCAAGAGGAACGTCTGTATTAAAAGCAACCCGTTTAGTAACATGTCCAGGGCACACAAACTCTAATAAAACATGTCTATTTACAGGAATGTCAATAGAGTGATTTGCTTTTTCTACCAAAACAGTATCTTTTGATCCATCTTGATAGACTTCCCTAACAATTAAGTTAGTAAGTTCACCAAATGTGTTATTAACTTTAAAATGAATGTGAAGATGCCTTCCATCCTTTTTTTGAGAAAACAAAGGACTATTAATTAAAAGAAGAATTAGAAAAAAAAGACGCATTATTTTTTTAAATGAAAATACTAATACTTGCAATTAAAAAGTTAAATTTTTTCTGTTTTTTATTAAATAATTGTTAATTATATATTAAACATTTTTTATAGTTCAACCTTTATTGCCCAGCTCATCTTTCTAAATAGCCAAATTTTGAATCTATAAATTGTGTAATACATTATTGGAACCACTACTAATGTCAAGAAAGTAGCAAATGTTAAACCATATATAATAGCCAAGCTCATGGGCTTAAAAAAGATAACATTATCGCCTCCAAAGAATATTTGAGGATTCCATTCACTTATAAGAGTAAAGAAATTAATATTAAGGCCTGATGCAAGGGGAAAAAGACCTAAGATAGTTGTAATTGCGGTCAATAAAACAGGCCTTAGCCTTGTTTTCCCCCCCTCAATCACAGCACTTTTAAAATCTTCATTAGAAATTAGCGCTTTGGTGTCTAATTGCAGCTCTTTTCTCTTTCTTTTTCTTATGAGGTTAGTGTAGTCAACAAGAACAATAGCGTTGTTTACCACAATGCCAGCTAAGGAGATGATTCCAATCATTGTCATAATAATTACAAAGTCATTTCTAGAAATAACAATCCCGAGAAAGACCCCAGCCAAACTTAAAACAACTGAAGATAAAATGATAACAGGAGATGAAAAAGCATTAAATTGAGTTACCAAGATAAGTAAGATTAAAAAAACTGCAAATAGCAAAGCACTGCTCAAAAAAGCCAACTCTTTTTCTTGGTCCTCCATTTGGCCAGTAAACTTATAACGGAAACCATCATTCGTAAATTCTTCACCATTTTTAGTTTCATTAAATTCTAGTAAATGACCTTTAACTATTGAAATTATTTCATTGGCATTATAGCCTTCCTGAACACCACTAAAAACAGTCACTGTATTATTCTGATTCTTTCTGACAACAGCGGCATACTTATTAATTTTTTTGATGTTTTTAACAACAGCGCTAATAGGCACACTTAGCTTAACCCCTCGATTATTCATAAACATTATTTTTTGTTCTAAAATCGAGGAAATGTCTCTACGGTTTTTTTCATTATATCTAATATTTATGTCATAATCTTCATCATTAAAGTTATAAGTAGAAACGTCTTTTCCAAATAGGGAAGTTCTAATACTTTGAGCAATTTGTCCTGTGGAAAGACCAACGCGCTTAGCATATTCTCTATTAATATTAATTTGAATTTCTGATTTATTTACTTCAACATCAAGCTTTAGCTTTTGAACCCCTTCAATATTTTTTTTTATTAAAAACTGTTGTAACATTTCAGCTCTTTTAGTTAGCTTTTCATAGTCTGTTGAACCAGTTATTTCAATATTTACAGGAGGCTGTTGAGGGGGGCCGCTTTGCTCTTTATCAACCACAACAGTTATGTCTGCATGAAACTTGCCTTGAAGAGACTTTTCAATTAAACTTTTTACTTTACTAGTATTTAAACCTTTTCTGTGAGAAAACTCACAAAAAGAAATGGTAATCCTTGCTTTATTTGGGGTCTCCCCAAATGAAGGCCCACTATTAGGATCGGAAGTGCCCTTTCCCACTTGCTCAATAATAGACTCGACAAAGGGAGTTATAATGGTTGTATTATTTACAAATTCCACATCTCTTGCATCAAGATACGATATACTATCCTTGTTAGAAATCGGTTGACTTAAAACATGGTTGATTTCTTTTTTTATGGAAACAGTTGCTGCATTAGTTTCAGCAATATTTGTCCCTACAGGAAGCTCTACAAAAACATTAATATAGTTGGGCTGATTTTCCGGAAAAAATAAAACTTTGGGAGGAAAAACACCGGTCAATATAAAAGATAATATTAAAGTAAAAAAGGTGCCTAAGATTACCCAAATAGGCCTTTTCTTATGTAATACCCATTTTAAAAACTTCTGATATCCAAACTCTAGTTTTGGTAAAAAACTATTTTGAAACCATAGAGTTCCGGGACTAAAGACATAGCCATTTAAAATAATAAGCCCTGCAATAATCAAACTTAAATTACCCAAACTGTTTTGTCCAATAAATAACATTACCATCCCAAAAACCACAAGACCTGCAAAACTTTTTAATACCCCCTTCGTATTTTTACTATCGTTTTCTGTTTTCATAAGAACAGCTAATAAAACAGGTGTAATTACTAGAGCAACAAACAATGACGAACCTAAAACAATCATTAAGGTTATAGGAAGATATTGCATAAACTCTCCAATAATTCCTGGCCAAAGCGCTAACGGAACAAAGGCCGCGAGTGTTGTTGCTGTTGAGGCAATAATAGGCCAAGCAACTTCCCCAATTCCTTTTTTGGTAGCTTCAAACGAATTTAAACCCTCGTCCATTAGTCTATATACATTTTCTACCACCACAATACCGTTGTCAACCAACATTCCAAGAGCCAAAACCAAGGAAAAAAGTACCATTATATTTAAACTAACACCTGCAGAGTTTAATAAAATAAAAGACAAAAACATAGAAAATGGAATTGCGATTCCTACAAAAAGAGCATTTCTTAGACCTAAAAAAAACAGCAACACAAACACCACTAAAATCACACCAAAAACGATAGAGTTTTCTAAATTACTTACCTGAGATCGAATCATTACAGACTGGTCGTTGGTATAAGTTAATTTCATATCAGCCGGAAAAGACTTCTTGAGCTCTTCAATGTCCAATTTTAATTTATCAATGGCATTGATAATATTTTCTCCAGCTCTTTTTTTAACATCGAGCATTACCACAGGTTGACTATTTTGTCTGGCATAACTCGTGGTGTCTGCATCTGAAAAAGAAACATTAGCTACGTCCCTCAAGTACACATTATTGTTGTTTTCATGCTTGACTACGAGATTTTTCAAATCATCGAAAGCCTTAAATTTTCCATCTATAATGATAAAGTTATCTACACCGTCAATTTTTAAATTTCCAGCACCTATTGTAGTGTTTTCACTTTGAATGGCAGATTCAACATCTCCAAAACTCACTCTATTTGCCTCAGCATCAAACTTTCTAATTTCAATTTTTACTTTCTTTTCTTGAACCCCTCGAATTTCTACAGAATTGATTTCAGAAATTGATTCTAGCCTTTCTTTAATCAAGTCTGCTTTTTCTTTTAGAACATCTACCGGGTATTCTCCAGAAAGGTTAATGTTAATGATTGGAAACTCATTGACGTCAATTTCCTGTATGGTGGGTTCTACTGGTAAGTCTTGAGCAAATGTTTTGGTAGATCTTGCATCAGCTAGTGCTTCCTCAACCGCTCTTTTAGCATCTTTAGGAGCTATGGCAAAATCAAATTCAATTTTTAATATTCCAAAGTCTTGAGTAGCTGTTGAAGTTATTTTTTCTATTCCCTTAAGTTTATTTAATTCTTTTTCAAAAGGCTTAATAATTTTATCAGCTATTATTTCCGGAGAGTTACCGGGGTAGGGCACGTTTACATAAATTTCAGGAACTTGAATTTGAGGAAAACTCTCTCTGGGCATATTTTTGTAT
>ERZ802830.2362-NODE-2362-length-17193-cov-13.9449_pt1 | contig 17193 bp, 9 predicted proteins | sample MGYA00345654_ERZ802830 | MGnify/ENA primary metagenome ERZ802830 (study PRJEB30503, sample SAMEA104212375) | marine metagenome | biome: Westerlies Biome; feature: [SRF] surface water layer (ENVO:00010504) within the epipelagic zone...; material: water...
GGTACATTCACACTAAAGTTACCATCAAAATCAGTAATAGATCCAATTCCATCTGATCCTTTAATAGAAACTGTAGCACCAGGAAGGGGGTTTCCTGTATCGTCAAATACTACTCCACTAATAATGGATTCTTGGGCCATTATTAAAGAGGGTATCATTAAAAGTATTAGTAATAATCTTTTCATTTGTTTGATTTAAATAATTTGCCTAAAAATAACTAGTCGTTAATTTTCAACTTACAACTTTTGGTTTAATATTTATAATAAATTAATCAATTAGTGATAAATTCTAATTTTTGATTAATTTCTCTACTTAACATTCACGGGTTAAGCTTTAATTTTTATGTGTTTAATTATTCAATCTTAAAAGAATGTACAGTCGAATAGGAGCTGTTATTGTTCGTGTCTTTTGCCTTTACTCTCCAATAGTAAATTTTTCCTGAACTTACTTGTACAGACTTAGATTTAGCTGATAGGTTTTGATTGGATGAAATAGGATCTTGTAATCCATCAGTTGTGTCAATAAACAGGTCATAAGTAAGTGTCAAATTCTCAGGATGTAATCCTTCCCAGCTAAGTTCTACCGATGATGTATCTGAAGAAAATGAATGTGCTGATATAGGAGAAAGAAGTGTTGATGGATAAGGAGGATAATTACTTATTCCATCACTAGATAAATAAAATTTCCAAGTAGAAGATTCAGCAGTTTCAGAGGTGCCATTCCTTTTTGATGTAATCTTCCATGAGTATGGTGTACCCTTGTTTAGTGTAACCGCTTTGTTTACAGATGTTATGTTGGTTTGATTGATTACTTGATTAGAATTTAAATTAGTAATTCTAAGATCATAACTATCTGTATTATTTCCTGCAGTCCATTGAAAGTTAACACTACTTTGAGAATCACTTACAGATGTTCCTTCTTCACAGACTTTGTTGTTTGCAGGACTGTTTAGTGTTGCTAGAGAGGGAGGATCAACAGTTTGAACAGGAGGGGTAATTACATCATCACTACCACTATCACCTCCACCTCCACAAGAAATTAGAAAAAGGGATACAAACACAAAATATTTTAAGAATACCTTTTTCATTCTCTGACGATTTTAACTGTTTTATCAACTGTTTCACCTCTTAATTGAATAAGATAAATCCCTTTAGAAAATTCTTCTAAATTTATTTGAACCTTTCTGCTAGCATTAATTTCATTACAACTAGTTTTTAAGATATTACCATCTCCATCAATTACTCTAATATCAACAGTATTATCCTTCCCATGAATATATAGGTTTACATTATCCTTAGTTGGATTGGGATAAAACTCTACCTCTTCACTTATAAATACTTCTTCTGTATAGGATCCTTGGCATAACTTGTCAGTCTTAACCTCTAAAAAGTTGACCCCTTTCTTAAGAGTAATTTTAGGATTTGAATGATCAAAATCTTTTTCAATACCGTTGTGAACGATAGTATATTTATCGGAGCCACTTAGATCAAATGAAATAGACCTATTAGAATTATTAACTCTCGAGGAAGCAGATAGGGGTGCTGGTTCAGATATATTAATATCAAAACACTGATTATAATCATTCTCACCTTCAACAGTAAAACAAAGATTGTACTGACCAGTACTTAAATTAGCGATTGATTTACTGAAACCGCTAGATGAATTTAAGTTATGGGTGTCATTCCCATTAATTTTAAGGGTATAATTTAAATTTTGATCCGCAGCTGAAACAGCGATTGAACCATCGGATGATCCCCTACAACTCAAATTTTTAATTGCAAGAGAAAAATTATCATTAGGAAGAGAGAATATTTTTTTACCATTGAAATCATTAGAATTAGAATATGGATCATTTGGATAAATATCCACTTGATTAATTACACCGTCATTATCATTATCAAGTGATCCAGAGCTTTCTTCTGTTATTACAGTTAGGGTAATATTTTTTGAAAACCCTTCATAATTGTCGTCCTCAGCTTGATTGATTGTTATTTGGGTAGTCCCAAGTCCAACTATAGAAACAGTATTCCCAGATACTGATGCTATATTTGAATTGGAAGTACTGTAAGTTATCGAACCACTGCTATTCGAGCTTGCATTGAAATCAAAATCAGGGTCATAAATATCTTTAGTAATGTTTTCAAATCCAGTTAATGATTCAGCAGCACTTTGCTTGCTGTTGTTTTTCGAAGTTACAGTCAGGGTGATATTCTTAGAAAAGGCTTCATAATTATCGTCCTCTGCTTGATTAATTGTTATTTGGGCGGTTCCAGTTCCAACTATAGTAACAGTATTTCCAGATATAGTAGCAACACTTGAATTAGAAGTGCTATAAGTTATTAAACCACTGCTATTAGAACTTACATTGAGATTAAAATCAGGATCATTAATATCTTTATTTATATTTTCAAATCCAGTTAGTGATTCAGCAGCACTTTGTTTGTTAGAGCTTACTGGATACTCATAAGCCCCGATATCAGGACTAATCCTAATGTTACTATTTATATCGTATAGGGGAATATTATTGTTTTGGACCCCGTTATCAACTAGATAACTACTTTGTGGTAAATCAAAATCAAATGCAGCAGAATTTTTAAATAGATTAGCTTTTTCAGATCTTTTATCTAAATAAAAACCATTTGGGAAAAATGATATTCCTGTATTTGAAACCTCTCCAAAGGCCAAAACATTATTTGACCCTGTAATGGCATTTGGGTTGTTTTGTGTGTTTACACTGAAAATCTGAAATGCATTATCATTGGCTTGTTTTGCCCAGCTGACATTATTAAAAACTTTCACATTATATGAGCTGTGGATCGTTATACCTGAAGTGCCTTGACGTCCGTGATTAAGCGCATCTTTCCAGTCTACACCATAAGTAGTATTTATATTTGTTGGGATTTCACCATTTTCATAAATGGTATTATTGGCAACAATAGAATTATTGGTTTTATGCACGACTAGACCATTTAGTCCGTTGCCATAGGAAACATTATTAGCAAAGTAAAAAGTTCCTTTATATTGACCATTAGGGTTTTGGTCATTAGCTCCTGATCCATTACTATTATTTCGAGTTATGTAACAACCTGATCCGTCAATGATATAGTCTTGAACATCACACCCATATTTATCACTTTTTGAAGAATTAGCAGTCACTCCATTACAGGTGCCATTATTCATATATGTCTTATTGAAATATGGGATTTTATTGATGTTATCATAAGTCTTATTATGAGTAATGCGCATTTTAATTGTGTAGGTTTTATCATCTAAATGTTTGGATTGCGCAATAACTATAGCACTTTCTGCATTAAAGGACCACCAGGTTGTATTGTAAACCTGATTGTGAGCAATTACTACATAATCACCGTTATTAACCCTAATTCCTGAATTGGGACTATTATAAACTTTATTATTATGTAAAATAATATGATGTCCACTCCAAATAGCAATACCTCTTCCTGTAAATTTTTTCTGGGGCTGAGCATTTGGATTACTTTCAACCTGATTGACAAAGTTAGCTCTGTTTGCAATCGCTTGAGTGTAAGTAATATTTGCATTAGGGCCCTCAATTTCAAAACCCGAAATTTCTAAGTAGCTTGTTTCAGTACCTGAATTACCTCCGATAAAACCGCCCGTACCATCAAATTTTATTTTAGGGTGCTCCCCCAAATAATTTCTTATAACCAACGGGTTGTAAATATCTGGTGCGGTAGCAGCATTATTGTATGCCAAGGACAAGTTAACCACTTGGTTATTATTCGTACCAGATCCATGATTACTATTGTAATAAGTCCCTGTGCGTACATAAATAATATCACCTTTTTGCCATGAATTTACTGCTTGCTGAATAGTGTTGAAAGGACTTGCTAAACTTCCATTTCCTCCTCCTCCAGCGGTTGATGATACGTATAAATTAGATGTGGACTTGTTTTCAAGGGTTAACCCATCAATGTGATAAGTACCGGAACTTGCAAAAATTAATTTAATTTTTCCTGAGGTACTTGCTGTAGTTGGGATAAAATTAAACGAGTAGTAAGACCATTCATTTGATCTTATTGTTTGAGTCTGAAGGGTTTCCTCAGCAGCATTTCCCCAACCATCTTTAATAGTAATACTAATGGAATTTCCTTTTTTAGACTTTGCATAGAACGATATATTTACTTCTTGCCCTATTTGTTTATTGAAATTTGAAGCATCATAATTAATCAAGGTGTGTTCTCCTCCCGAGATGACTTTTAATGATCCTGACTGTTCGAAAAAATCGCTGTCGGAATTTGTAAAGTCTAAATTCTCAGGTGCTGCTTTCCATTTACCATGTACATTGGATTCAAAACTCCCAATACCGCTGGGACCTAACTGACCGTATAGGGATTCATTCAATAAAAAAATAATTGAAATTGAGAAGAAGAGAACTTTTCTATTCATGGGTTGCAATACTATTTATTAAATATAATAATGAACTCAAGCATTTATCTGAGATTCATTAAAATTTCAAGTCCGAACCAAAATAGGTTTTAATTGGCGAAATACTTCCGTCATCGTTATGTTTAAACCGGGTGAATTTAACATTTCTTAAATGGGTTTTGCCAGAAATTTCGGTGTCATGGTAAAAAAGGTACCATTGGTCGTTAATTTTAATTGTTGAGTGGTGATTTGTCCAACCTTGTACAGGCTCACCTAATATTCCTTGATAAGTAAAAGGGCCATAAGGGTTATCTCCAGTAGCATAAGCTAAATTATGTGTATCTCCAGTAGAATAACTTAGGTAATAGACATCCCCAATTTTATGAATCCATGGGGCTTCAAAAAATCTAATTTCTAATTCCTTAGTTAGAATGGGTTTTCCCGACTGATTTAAGATTTGTATGTGCTTAACTTCTTCGTCAAATTCTAACATATTGTCTTTTAACTTTGCCATACGTGGCATGATAGCTGGATTACTTGCCACACCAAGATCTGTTAAGGATCCTTGAGGGTCAAATTCTCCTGATTCCCATTGTTGTAATTGACCACCCCAGATACCACCAAAATACATATAAGCACTTCCATCACCGTCAATAAATGTAGTTGGGTCTATACTGTAACTACCTTTGATGGGTTTTGATCTGGCTTTAAATGGACCCGCAGGATTTTTTGAGGTTGCAACACCAATTCTGAAGATTTCGTCTTTATCCTTTGCAGGGAAATAAAGGTAGTATGTACCATTTTTATAGGATGCGTCTGGTGCCCAAAATCTACTTTTGGCCCATTTTACGTCATCTACTGAAAGTCCAACAGGATGAACCTTTAAACCACTACCATCTTTATTCATTGAAATAACACGATAATCCATCATATTAAAATGATTTCCGGTGTCATCCTCAACACTGCCTGTTTCTATGTCATGAGAAGCATAAATATAGATCCTATCGCCAAAAATGTGAGCAGATGGGTCTGCGGTATAAATTTCTTTTACTAATGGGGTATTTTTAAAATCATTATCAGGGTTCATTAATTCAATTGGCTGGGCGATTATGCTCAGTGAAACCAGATAAATAAACACAAATAATATTCTATGGTTAATTGTAATATTAAATTTAATCATCTTAATTTTTAAATAAATAATACCTCTAATTTAGTATTAGAAAGTACCTTGTTTTGTAATAAACCGATCAAAAAATGAAACAAGATTGTCATAGATAAGTTTTTTGATTTAATAATGAACAGGAATATAATCCTTTGATTCAAGAGTACTTTCAAAAGAAGAATCAATTTTATTGAATTTTGATATGCGATCTAATGGGTGAAAAGTAGGTTTTATTAAGGGCATTTTGTGTGTGATTAAAAAATCACCTTGTTCAACCATCCAATCATGTAATTTAACCTCTAATTTTTCTTTGATTTTTTGATAGCTATCAATAAGCGCAATGTTATTGTGTTCATAGGGGTCATTTTCTAAATCATATAGTTCCTCGTAAGGGGTTTCTTTAAAAGCATTAGAACCTCTTATAATAAACTTATTTACCTCTTGATTATCCCCTAAGTTGTTTTGAACTACCTCACTCGAATTAAAGTTTTTTATATACTTAAATTTCTTATCTCTGACGGATCGAGAGGGGAAAACATAACACTTTTGAATGTTCTGACGCGTTGCTACGCCATATACATAATCTTTAATGGGTTTTTCTTTGCCTTTTAAAATTGAGAGAAAACTTTTACCATCAAGTCCATTTGATTTGCCTCCAGCGATATCAATAATAGTGGGAAGTATGTCAATTACTGAAACGATTTGATTAGAGGCAATTCCTTTCTTTATGATTTTTGGCCATCGAACTATTAAAGGTATTTTTAAACCGGTCTCTTTTACGCTCCATTTTCCCTTCAGGCCATGGTCAGATAAATAAAAAAAGACCCCATTATCAAGTACATTTAGACTAGATAGCATTGTTATTGTTTTTTCTAATTGAATATTATTGTCTTTTATGTTTTGGTAGTAGCCCGCTTTAAAAGTACTATTTTGGCCTTTTCCTTCAGCAGTGGTAGGATCATAACTCAAATCCATATCTAGATAAGGGGTTTCCTTTGGGTAGGGACCGTGCGGATAGTCAGAAGAAAAAATTATGCAATAAGGTTTATCAGTATTTTCTATATATTTTTCTACTTTATCTAATGGGATTTGTCTACTTTTTTCTTTTCCAAAAAACTGAGACCATTTAAATTTTTTACTAGGATAAATGTGTCCTTTTCCGGCAAGGACAACCTCGTATCCCAAAGGTTGAAGAAAATTATTAATTTCTTTAACATTCTTAACCGGGAGGTGATTAGCCATACATCCATTTTTTACGGGATATAAACCTGTAAATAGTTGAGATCTACTTGGAGAACAGATCGCTTGAGAAGTGTATGCATTATTAAATTTTATTCCTTCTATTGCAAGTTTATCAGCTGCAGAGGTTGATACTTCGGGATTTCCGTAAGCCCCATAATCCCATTGGTTTTGATCATCTGAAATATAAATGAATATATTTGGAGGTATGCTGGTCTTGTCTTCTGATTTACTATTTATAAGTCCAGCAAAAACAGATATTAAATAAATTTTGAAGAGGAAATACATCATTTGTCTAAACTCCCTTTATCTGGTTAAAATTATTCGAACCTATAATAAATAATTTAATTCACGAAATAATAAAATTGATTATTTAAAAATTTAGATCAAAATGCATAAAATGTTATATGTAGATTGTCGTAATGACTAATTAGTTATAATTTAGCGAAAATTACTACAGGTGCTTAAATTTTTTCTATTTCCTTTCATTTTTTTCTTTTTGACTCTAGGAAGTGCTCAAAAAGAACATTATTTATTTGTCAATTCTTCCATTGAGATGGGAAACAGACCTATTACATCTATAGCCAAGGATAAAAATTCTTTTTTATGGATTGGCACCTATGGAGGGGGATTAAAAAAATTTGACGGTATTGAGGTAAAAACCTATCGTCATGATATATTAGATGAAACGGCGCTATCAAGTTCTATCATTCACGATTTGATGATTGATGAAGTTGGACAGCTTTGGGTAGGATCAAATGATGGACTTCATTTATATAATTCTGAGAAGGATAATTTTTTTAGGTTTTTAAATAACTACCAAGGAAAATCCATAAAAGTACACGCTATTAATTCACTGGATGATGAGAATATTTTAGTGGGAACCCATCAAAGCGGTCTTTTTGTACTTAATCTTTTAACCAAATCAATGACTGAGATTGATCTTTCTGGTGATATAGAAAAAAATAATTTTTTAATACATGATATTAAAAAAGATATTTCTAAAAGGATTTGGGTTGCCACAAATCTTGGCCTATTTCAATTTGATAGTGATGAGTTTATTTTGAAGAGAGTTAAGGTACAAGATCAAAAAACATCAAAATTACTTGAAAAAAATATTTTATCAATGTTGGTAGACAACCAGAGTAATATATGGTTAGGAACGACCTCATCTGGTATTCTCAAACTTCAATCTAATAATTCAAATTATTTGAGTGTAAGTCAGATTTCACTTACCAATAAGAGAATTCTTGCACTGGAGGAATATAATAACGGTAAAATCCTATGTGGTACTGAAAATGACGGATTATTTGTTTTAGACTACATGGGAAATATTAAAGAAAGATATCTTTCTAAGAATACTGACAGTTTTAGCATTGCCTCTAACTCTGTTTGGTCAATTTTTTCTGATAAGGAGGATAGGATATGGATAGGTTATTATGACAAAGGTCTGGACAAATATGATCCAAGACATTTTAAATTTAATTTTTTAAAAAATATAATTTCGAAACCTAATCCTTTCCCAAAGTCTATTTCAGGTATAGCAAAAGATAAAAAAGGTCTTATCTGGTTTAGTTGCATAGACCAAGGATTATATGCATATAATCCCCAGGAGAATTACTATCATTACTTGAATGATCCTAAGAACAAATTAGCAAGTGGAATAAATAGTTTTGATCTTCCTTCACTTTATATTGATAAATCGGGTAACGTTTGGGTTGCTTCCTGGTATTCAGGAATTTATTTTTTGAAAAATGGGACTGACAGATTCATAAACTTTAATAGGAAAACCCACCCTAAAATTTTTAAATCTAATCGTATTGCAAGTTTCTCGGAGGATTTAAACGGAAAAATTTGGATTGGAACTTTTCAAAGTGGTTTGATTTCTTATGAGCCTATCTCAGAAACTTTCACTAAACATGACTCTCCAAGTATTCGTGAAAATGGACTTAATAGAGCCAATATTAGAAAAGTATTGGCAGATTCCCAAAATAATGTTTGGTTAGGAACACGTCAAGGGGTTTTTATATATGATAAAAAAACATCTTCCTTAAAATCATTTAATCACAGAATCCAAGAGCTTCTTGAAAAAAAATTCTCTGAGATTGTGATTTTTTCCCTTTATGAGGACTTAAATAAAAAAATATGGATTGGTACTGACGGATTTGGAGCTTTCTGTTATAATCCTTCGGATGATACTTTGGAATGGTTCAACGAAAATAATAAAATCCCACTTCTGACTGTTAATTCAATAACACAAACAAACGATGGTTTTTACTGGTTTGGTGGTGACGATGGTTTGGTTCGTTTTGACCCTTTTTTGGATGAAGTTAAGTTTTATAATTCATCAGATGGATTAATGAGTAATATGGTTAATAAGAATACTTTTTATAAGGATAACGATATACTTTACTTAGGAACAAATAAGGGAGTTAATTTTTTCAATTACAATAAATTAAGCAATAATACATTGGCCCCCAAGATTAAACTAAAGGGATTGAAAATTTCGAATAAATTAGTTGAGGTAGGGGTAAATAGTCCACTTCCCAGTGCAATAGATGCTTTAGAGGTACTTGAGCTTGACCATTACCAATCATCTTTTTCAATTAATTATGTTGGGATTAATTACACAAGAGGGAAACGGAACCAATATGCATACAGATTAAAGGGCTTTGAGAAAGATTGGAATTATGTAGGAAATTCTCTCACTGCAAATTATACTAATATAAGGCCAGGAAATTATACTTTCGAACTCGACGCCTCAAATACTGATGGAACCTGGAATGAAGAACCTTTTACTCTACCAATCACAATAAGGCCTCCTTGGTGGAGCACAAATATTGCTTATTTAATTTATGTTCTTGTTTTGATTGGTTTGTTATTTGTGTTTTATAAACTGGTTGATCAGCAATATAAAGAAAGAAGGAGAGCTGAGCTGGAAAAAGATAAGCGACAGCAAATGGAAGAATTAAATGAGCAAAAAATCCAGTTTTTCACTAATATATCTCATGAATTTAGAACCCCTTTAACTTTGATTTTAAACCCAATGGAGTCTCTGATTTCTAGATCCTTTGAATCCGCAGGAAAAGAGGTTAGGCAGAAATATATGACTGTTTACAATAATGCCAATAGAATGCTTAGGCTAATTGACGAGTTAATGGATTTCAGGAAAATTCAATTTAATAAAACAAAACTTCAAGTTGAGAGGTGTAGTTTATCGGAAAGTTTATCATCAGTAGTTTCAAATTTCACTATTGAGGCAAGTGATCGAAATATAAGTTTAGATACAGATTTTAATCTTTCAAAAGATGAAATTTGGCTAGATACTTCAATGTTCGAGAAAATTGTATTTAATCTTTTATCAAATGCTTTCAAAGCAACTACCGAAAATGGGAAAATAGCTATTATTTGTAATTACCACAACTCAGGCGTTTTATTACCCTCTATCAATCCAGTTCAGACTCACCCTGCATTTGAGATAATTATTAGAGACAGTGGATTTGGAATTAAAAAAGAAAATTTAGATAAGGTTTTTGAACGTTTTTATCAGGACCAGGATAATAGCAAGCAAAATTATGGGGGAACTGGAATAGGACTTGAGGTAGTAAGTACTTTTGTTAAATATCATAAGGGGAAAATTGAAGTTGAAAGTGAAGAGAATATTGGAACAGCAATGAAAGTTTTTTTCCCCGCGGGAAAAAGCCACTTTAGTCAAACTCAGTTTAGAAAACAACCCATCAAACACAAAAATATTAGTTCAATTCAAGAGGAAGTTTTAAGTGAAGAAAATATAGAATATTTCCAATCTGAAACTCAGTCAAAACCTAGCTTACTTATTGTAGAGGATAATTCTCAATTAAGGAAATACCTAAAAAGTGAGCTTAGTGATAATTATAAAATATATGAGGCTAACAATGGAAAAATTGGACTTGATATAGCAAAAACTGAAAGACCAAATATCATAGTAACAGATGTAATGATGCCTGAAATGGATGGAATTGAAATGTGTTCACTTCTCAAATTGGATAGCTTGACCAAGACCATACCGGTGGTAATGCTTACTGCTAAAGTGAGCCACAAAGACAGAATTTTAGGTATTAACTCAGGTGCAGATGTTTACTTAAAAAAACCATTTAGTATTGAATTACTTAAGTCTCACTTGGAGCAACTCTTGCAAAGTAAGAGTGATTTCTTTGAAGTTTTTATGGGTAAACTAAGTATTGATACCGAATTAAATAATAATAAAAATAATTTTTTGACTGATGTCGTTAGTTTTATAAATGAAAATCTTTCTAATGAAAATCTAGTGATAGAGGACATCGCTGAAGAATTAAATATAAGTAAGAGTAAACTTTATCGAAATATTAAAAATACTTCAGGGATTTCAGCTAACCAATTGATAAGAAAATTACGTATCGAGAGGTCAAAAGAATTATTATCAAAATCTAATTTTTCAATCTCAGAAATATGTTATAATGTTGGTTTTTCCTCCCCATCTTATTTTACCAAAAGGTTTAAGGAGTATACAGGGATGGTTCCAAAACAATTCAAGTTTAAACATCTTAATGAAAACGAAATAGGTAAAAACAACCACTTTTAAAATCATGAAGAAAATAATATTTTATTTTACTCTTACTTTTATAGGGATTAGTTTAAATGCTCAGGAGGGAAGTAAACACACTCCATGGAAGCTCGATGGTGCCATAGAAAGAATTGAAAAATTAAGAAAAGGGGAAGTAGTCTTAGAATTTTATCTAGATAATAGAAGGTTAAAAAATAAAAAAGGAGATTTTAAAATAGAGTTAATTAGTCATAATTTTAACTTCGGTGTCTCCATGACTCAATCCAGAGATTTATTTCAGACAGCTAAATTTGATCTTTATCGAGACAGAGTAAAGGAGCTTTTCAATTTTGTAACAGTTGGTTTTTATTGGGTACTATTTGACGAAAAGGGTGATACTAGCTATGCAAATGCATATATGAATGATAACCTACAATGGGCCGATAAAAATAATTTGAGGGTAAAAGGACATCCACTGTTATGGCATGAATCTTTGCCGAACTGGATTATAGATTTTGAGGATATGGAGGAGTTGGAGGAAATTATTAATAAAAGGATATCTAAATTAATCACTTCTTATCCTAAAATTCCTTTTTGGGATGTTTACAATGAACCGGTTGCTCCTTTTAAAGCTCATGTCCATCCTAGTGGAATTACACGTTGGATTACTTACAAGGGCGGTATTGAGCCAGCGATGAAATACTTGTATGATTTGGTCAATCAAATAGACCCAACTAAGAAGTATGTAAACAACCATTACCATCCTAAGGAGCCAGAATTTATTGCCATTAATCAATATTTTATTGATGAAAATGTAAATTATAGCGCCATAGGAATGCAAGCCCACATGCAAACTGATTCAGGAGTTTTATCAGAAATAGATCTTTGGAATTTACTTGAAGATTATTCTAAGTTTGAAAAGGAGATTCATTTTACCGAAATTACAGTAACTAGTTCAAAAAGATTTAAAGACTGGGAAGAGCATAAGGTCTATCTTAAAAAAAGGGAAGATTTATTAAAACAAGGTAAGTATTTAAACCTTGAAAGTCTTATTGATTATGAGAATTATCAGGCAGAGTATCTCAAAGATTTTTTCACTTTAGCATTTAGTCATCCGGCTTTAACTTCCATTACTATTTGGAATCTGACTGATCTAAATGCATGGAGAGGCCATGCAGGTGGAATACTTGATAAAGACTTAAATCCTAAAAAAGCGTTTTATACTTTAAAAAAGCTGATCAAAGAGGATTGGGGAACCAAAACTGAGATTACTCAAAAAGTTAAAAAACCGATTGTTTTTAATGGTTTTTATGGAGATTATTTTGGTGAGGTTACCATTGAGGGCAAAAAATATAACTTTACTTTTAACCACAGTGCAGACAACACTAAGGCCAAAAGGATAATTATTCGATAGTTAATTAAAATCCTTGGGTCGCCATAATTGTATTTATTTCTCGATTAATTTAAAACGCACCTAAAACCTGTGTGCTGCGATCCAGTATCAGGAGAAGACTTCATTTTGGAAGCGACACGGTAACCTGAACAGTAAGTGTCATTGCAAAGAAATGATCCCCCACGAATAATTTTTTGGTCAATGTAAGGATTATAGGGATCAAAACTTTTACTAGCCCCCCCCGGATTGAAAGTAGTCTGTTTTGCTATGGTTTTATAGTAGTCATAGTTATACCAGTCCGAGCACCATTCCCAGACATTACCAGCCATATCATAAAGCCCATATCCATTGGCCTCAAAAGATTTCACAGGGGCAGAATAAAAAAATAAGTCTTTATTTGTATTGTTGTAAGGGAAGGTGCCTTCCCAACTATTTGCTTTTACAATTCCAGCACTAATTTCTTCATCTCCCCATGGGTATTTTTTATCTTTCAGCCCTCCTCTTGCAGCCCATTCCCACTCAGCTTCAGTCGGTAATCGTTTTCCCGCCCATTTAGCATAAGCTACGGCGTCGTCCCATGATACATGAACAACTGGATGGTTATCTTTTCCTTCAATAGTACTCCCTTTTCCTCTTGGGGTTCTCCAATCTGCCTTCGGTTTCCATTCCCACCAGGCTGAAAAATTATTTAAATCTACTGGACCAGAGGTAGGTTTAAAAATTAATGAAGAAGCTTGTAACAATGTGTCGTGCGGTTTTGGGGTATCAGGGGGTAATTGTTTTTTCATTTCTTCCCAATCCACTGGCTTTTCGGCTGTAGTGACATATCCTGTTTCCTCGACAAATTTAGTAAATTGAGCATTGGTTACTTCAGTTTGATCGATCCAAAATCCGTCAACTTTTACTGAATGAACAGGCCCTTCATCGGGTCTGGCTTGATTATCTTCACTGCCCATTTGAAAAGTACTTCCAGGGATCCAAACCATTCCTTCTTGATTTTCAACTGAACTAACTTTAGATTTTTTAGGCTTTGACTCACAACCAATTAAGCCGATTAATAAAAATATTAGTACCGACGCTTTAGCCATTTTGATATATAAATTTATAACTGTAATAGCCGCTAATTTAAGATTAACATCTATATTTGTTGGACTATTTTGGACTAAATTTTATATGAGATCTAGTTTATTCTTTACGCTAATACCTTCATTCCTTAGTTTTGTGCTATTGCTTCCATATGGAGGGGCCCTAATTCATATACTTGAGGGACATGAACACAAAACCTGTGATATAACTTCAGTCCATTTTCATCAGGTTGACATCGATTGCGATATTTTTGATTATAATTTTGTCCCCAAAATTGAATTCTCCAACCATGTTTCATATTTTAATTCCCCAAGATTAAACAAATCAAAAAAATCTAAAAGCTCTGGCTTACATTTTATACTCTCAATTAATCCTTACCTACTTAGAGGACCGCCTTCTGCGTAATTTTTTTTATACTTTTTAAAATGCTGATCCTTTCTAAAGGTAAAGCCAACACGTTTTAATTATTCAAAATTTAAATTATGTTAAAAAATATTTACACAAATACCTTATTAATAATATCTGCTTTTTTACTAGTAATCTCTTGTGATAAAGGAGAACCTGTAGTTGTTCATGAACATGAAGTTTTTACTAGAGTAGTCCTTGAAGTCAAAAAAGATGGTGAAACAAACTTTAAAAAATATACTTTTGAAGTAGAGGGGCATGACGATCATGGGGATGATGACCACGGAGATGATGACCACGGAGATGATGACCATGGAGATGAGCACACAGAGGTCGAACTTGATACAAATTCAACCTATCATGTAGGAATCTTTTTCTATAATGATTCTGACCCAGACAATATCGAAGATGTTACCTTAGAAGTAATCGAAGAGGCTGATGCTCATCAGGTTTTTTATGAAATGACAGAAATTCCTGGATTTTCCATTGCTGCTGCATCTGATGACACCAAAGACAGTAATGGAAATCCACTTTTTTTGAAAACATCTTGGACTACTGCTTCAGAAACCTCTGGTGATGTAATGGCTTATTTAATCCATGAGCCTACTTCAAAAACAGGAAGTACTCGAGCTGATTTCGGAGGAGCAACAGATCTGCAAATAGAGTTTGAGGTTCACATAGAATAAATGTTACATTTTATTGGAAAAATTATTGGTAACTTTTTTTATAGGCCAAAAAAATGTAATTGTCCCTCTTGTTCAAAGTTAACTAAATCAGTAGCAGGTATTTCATTACTTGCTACTGGTTTACTTTTTTCTCAAGATTGTAATTTAACATTAAAAGGCAAAGTTGTTGATTTACATGATAATACTCCTTTGGCAGGAGCTTTGATAAATATCATTGGCAGTAATGAAAATTTCATTTCAAATGAAAGCGGATATTTTTTAATTGAAAACCAGTGCAATGGAATCATTAATTTAAAAATTTCACATCTAAGCTGTGAAGACCTTCTAACTGAATTTGACTTAAATAAATCCAGTTCCAAAACATTTTTCATGGAACATCATATTGAATCTCTTAAAGAGATAATTGTTTCAGAAAATAAATTGAAAAACCTGTCCTCTACAGCTAATTCATACTCACTAAGTCAACTTGAAAAGCATAGGTATAGCAGTGGAAATTTAGCTAATGCATTAGGCTCGATTAGTGGAGTAAGTAATTTAAGTTCAGGTAACAGTGTTGCAAAACCAGTAATTCATGGAATGTTTGGAAGTCGAGTTGGTATTATTTATGATGGAGTAGTTTTAGAGGATCAACAATGGGGAAAAGATCACGCCCCTAATTTAGATTTAAATTCTTTTGATAACATTCGTTTGATAAAAGGAGCAGGTCTTCTAAAATATACAGGTGACACCCCTGGAGGGGTAATAGTTTTGGAGTCGTCAACCCCAAAAATATCTGACTCACTTTACGGTAAAACTATTCTTAATGGAATGTCCAACGGCCGGGGATTAAATATCATAACTTCCTGGATCAGATCTTTTCAAAGTGGAATGTATTTTAAAGCTCAAGGAACCATGAAAAAGAATGGGGACTATAATACTCCAAATTATATCTTGTCAAACACTGGTAATAATGAAGAAAATTTCAGCGTAACTATTGGTAGAAACAAAATTTTAAAAAAATTAAGATTTAATTTTAGCTATTTTAGTCAAGAAATAGGAATATTAAGAAGTTCTCATATCGGGAACGTTGGTGACCTTTTAAGAGCTATACAGTCTAATGAGCCTTTTGTGATTAATCCTTTTAGTTATGAGGTGAATTTTCCTAAACAATTTAATAAACATTATACAACAAGTATCGAATATTCAATAAGAAATAATTCTAATGGAAAATGGACAGCAAAATATAATTGGCAGAAAAACAATCGAAAAGAATATGACATTAGAATAGGCTCAAATAAGTATAACCCTGCAATTAATCTAACATTAAATACCCATAATTTAGTTTCAAATTACGAGTGGACTAAATCAAATTTTTCCTATGATTTAGGATTATTTTCCCAATTTCAAGATAACTTCTCAAACCCTGATACTGGCATAAAAAGATTAATTCCAGATTATGTTAAAGTGAGATTAGGATCCTTTTTCACTATATCATATTCCGTTTTTAAAAATCTAGCTTTTAATTTTGGCTTTCGCTATGAACATATTAACAACTTGGTTCAAAAATATTATCGTAATAGCCGGTGGAATGATGAAAATTATGAAAAAGATCTAGGGCCTTATGTAATTAAGGAAATTTTATCTCAGAAATTAATTAAAAGAAGAATAATTTTCAATAACCCTTCATTTAATTTCGGAATTAAAAGTAAGATTATACCATCACATGAAATAAGTTTTAACTTTTTTTATACACAAAGAGCTCCAGATATTGCAGAAATGTTTAGTGATGGACTGCATCATGCAGTTGCATCAATTGAGTATGGAGATCCATTTTTGAAATCGGAGACCACACAGAAAGTTTTGGTAAATTTTGAAAAAAAGGAAGGAGATTTCCAATACAATTTTAATCCTTATTTAACTAATGGAAAAAATTATATTATAATCGAGCCTACAGGAGTTGAGAAGTCAATTAGGGGTGCATTTCCTGTTTGGGAATTTAGGTCAATTAGCTCTTTATTTAAAGGTCTTGACGTTGACCTATCATATAGACTAAACAAAAATATTACATATAAAAACAACACTTCTTGGATTGAGGGAGTAGATAAAAATACCAAAACACCGATTATAAATATTCCACCCCTAACTACCAATAATCAGATACAGTTTTCACTTTCAAAATGGAAATCTTTTTTTGGGTCAATTACCAGCAAATATGTATTTAATCAAAATCAATTCCCTGATAATAATTTTTATACAACTATAATAGAGAATGGAA
>ERZ802830.2364-NODE-2364-length-17173-cov-10.8804_pt1 | contig 17173 bp, 17 predicted proteins | sample MGYA00345654_ERZ802830 | MGnify/ENA primary metagenome ERZ802830 (study PRJEB30503, sample SAMEA104212375) | marine metagenome | biome: Westerlies Biome; feature: [SRF] surface water layer (ENVO:00010504) within the epipelagic zone...; material: water...
CAAAAATTGCATGTAAAGGCTCTTTAAAATCTTCTAATATTTCTTTTCCTATTGTCCCTTGACCAGCAATAACATGAGGATCATCAAAAGGGTGAATAAAGGTCAAGCCTTTTTTCTTTTCTATTTCATGTGCATATTCCAAGGATTCATAAAGCGAAATACCATGCAAAACAACTTCAGCTCCAAATTTACGAACTGCATTTGTTTTTATTGTTGGGGTAGTTTTTGGCATTACTATAGTAGCTTTACAACCTAATGTTTTAGCGGCCATCGCAACACCTTGAGCATGATTTCCTGCAGAAGCAGCAATAATTCCTTTATCTCTTATTTTTTTGTCAAGATGAGTCAACTTATTATAGGCCCCTCTAATCTTGAAAGAAAAAACTGACTGCAGATCCTCTCTTTTTAGGTATATTTGATTATTTAACCTAGTTGAAAGCAAAGCCTGGTAATCTAGAGGCGTTCGCTTTGCAACGTCGTATACCTTCGCCTCATCTGTGTATTTTTTATATTTATTTGTCATAATTTGTTCATTCTCAAGAATCTCATCTCAGTGTATTATATTAACCCAATAATAGTTAAAAAAAGGTTTAGAAAAAATGAGTCTAACTCAAGATGAATTAAAACAACAAGTTGCTAAAGCAGCAATAGAATATGTCAAAACTGGAATTATAGGAGTTGGAACTGGGTCAACTGCAAATTACTTTATTGATTACTTAGCTGAGGTTAAATCTAAGATTGAAGGAGCCGTCGCTAGTAGTGAGGCAACTGCGGAACGTTTGCGTAAACATGGCATTGAAGTCTTTGATTTAAATAATGTGGATGGGATGGATATTTATGTGGATGGAGCAGATGAAATAACCGAACACATGCACATGCTCAAGGGTGGGGGTGGTGCTTTAACCAGAGAAAAAATTGTTGCAGCTAATGCTAAAAAATTTATTTGTATCTGTGATGAATCAAAGTACGTTCCAGTACTAGGAAAATTTCCTCTTCCAGTAGAGGTGCTCCCGATGGCACGTAGTTATGTTGCACGCCAATTATCAGCTATGGGAGGACAACCAAAACTGCGTGATTTTACAACGGATAATGGCAATATCATCTTAGATGTGCATAATTTAAATATTTCGGATCCAATTGAAACAGAAAAAACGATTAATCAAATGGTTGGTGTGGTAACCAATGGACTTTTTGCAAAAAGACCAGCAGATATTTTATTGTTAGCGACCGACGAAGGCGTTAAAACAATCACTTAAAATAGTGACAGTCATATTTCTGTAACTATAACTATGATAAGATTGATTAATTATATTTAGGTACTTCTCATATGGCTTCAGAACACATATATACGCAGTTTGATGATGATATGGAATCCATTCGCTCAAAAGTAGTTGAAATGGGTACTATTGTTGAAGAACAGCTTGCGAATTCCATGCAATCGCTTATTGAAGCTGATGTGAAACTTGCTAAAAAAGTAATTAATAAAGATGAAGATGTCAACTCGTTAGAGCTCAGTATTGATGAAGAATGTTCTCTTCTCATTAGTAAAAGGTCACCCGTAGCTATTGATTTGAGAAATGTGCTTATGATTATGAAAATTGTAAGTGATCTTGAAAGAATTGGGGACGAAGCGTCAAAAATTGCTAATGCTACCGTTCGTATTATTGAGCAAGATTTAATGTTTAAGACAAAATTTAAAAAGATGAAATCTATGCTTACTTCAGTGCAAAAAATGTTAACGCAAGCATTAAATTCCTTTGCTCGACTTGATACGACAGAAATTGTAGATATTCTAGAAACGGATGAGGAGGTCGATGAAGAATACCGTCAACATATGCGCGAATTACTTACCTATATGTTGGAGGACCCAAGAACTATTTCGATTTCTTTAGAGTTAATGTTTGTGACTAAATCGCTCGAAAGAATTGGTGATCATACAAAAAATATTAGTCAATCAGTGATGTATACGGTAAAAGGTACTGACGTGCGCCACTCTAGTATTAAAGAAATTAAGGCGGAATTAAAACATTAAGATCTAAGTTTTAGGTGGCACGTATCCTGATGCTTGTTCGGCTCCATCCCCAAAAAAGTAGGCCTCTGTTTGCTCAGCAAGGTATTTTCTCGCCTGAGGATCTACTAAGCTTAATCTATTTTCATTGACTAACATCGTCTGGTGCTTTAACCATCCAGCCCAAGCTTCTTTGGAGACATTTTCAAAAATTCGTTTACCCATCTCTCCAGGGTACGGGGGGAAATCCAGACCCTCTGCTTCTTTTTTTAACCTAACGCATTGTACTTTTCTTGCCATTATATGTTTACTCCTTTAACTTAATATCATAATAATGCAATTACCTATAGTCCGTAAATAATATTGAAAATTTCATCTTTTTTTGCTTTAAAAAAAATGTGTTAATATCGAAACGTTGTTAGGTGATATAAATTTTTCTCAATTTATATTTAAACGGGAAGATAAGTGAAAATCTTACGCTGCCCCCGCAACGGTAAATAAGTGAGGATAAATCAACACGCCACTGAGTAAACCTTGGGAAGGCATTTATCTAGTCTTATGAGTCCGGAGACCGGCCTAATCATTGTTCCTAGTGAATATTACGGGGAAGTAATATTAAATAAAATTTTATTTAAATCCTCCTCAAAATATTCAATTTAATAAACTCATTCGGGGTTGAATGACTTCATTTTTTTGAAAGCCTTTTAAATCATGTCTAAAAAAATAATACTACTTAGTGTCGTCTCATCGTACACCTTATTCGCAGAAACATTAGAAACAAAAAAAATTATCGTACCCGGCGATCAATATATCGCAGAAGAAATAGCCTCTGCTTCCTCAAAAGAAATCTACACTGCAAAAGATATCAGTAGATCTGGAAGTTCGAGCTTATTTAATTTTCTATCCCAACATACCTCTATAAATATTTTGCCAAGCTATGGTAATAAATCTGCACCACTCATTGATATACGAGGTTATGGTATTGAATCTGGTTACCAGAATGTCGTGGTTACCGTGGATGGCGAAAGAATCAATAATATTGATATGTCAGCACAAATTATTGGTTCTATTCCCCTAAGCTCCATTGCTAATATTGAAATTATTAGAGGTTCAGGTTCGATTAGACATGGTGATGGTGCAATGGGTGGAGTTATAAATATTACTACTTCAGACTACATTGAAAATAGTATACAAACTTCTTTTGGAAGTGATGGCTTAAATAACAATAATATTAATATAGGTTATAAAGGCGAGAAATTTAGTATTGGGCTTAGTGCCAGTGATGATAGTAATGACGGCCAAAGTAAAGTCGATACACAAGGCAATAAAGCAGAGTCTACAAATCAATATAATAAGCTTAAGATTAATATCGATCCAACTAGCGACTTAAATATTAAGTTAGTTTCATCAAACGTGAGAAGTAATCTCTTTTATGTTGGTGCCTTAACAAAAGCAGAATTTGATACCGATCCAAGTCAAAACAGTGGGAATAAATATACCAATTATGACTATAATATTGATCGAAATTCCATTGGGCTTAATTACAAAATAAATCCATTATTAAATCTTAAAATGTCATATTTTCAAGAAAATAGATCCAATCATTTCATACCATCTTACTCATCAGCAATTATTGTTTATGATTATGATACTGAAGGATTCAATCTTACCTTACCTTTTGTAGGAGAAAAATTGACTGTTACTCCTGGGCTTGAATTATTAAATGGGCAGAGAAAAGATAGTGTCGGAAAGTTAATGAAAGATAATAAAGCTTACTATGTTGAAACCGAACTGCAGGTCAATACAAAAACTATTATTAGTGCTGGTGCGAGGCATGAACAAGTCGATTATAAATATAATGGTTCTTCTGCATTAACCACCGATGAAAGTTTAAATGCTTATGACATCGGCGTAAATTACGCTATCAGTGATCAATTGTCAGTTTTCTCCAATTATAACCAAGCCTTTCAAGCTCCAGATGTTGACCGTTTTTTTGTAGGTGTTTATCCAGCTCCCTCTTTTATTTTATCAGGTAGAGCCTTTAATGGATTTATTGACCCAGCAAAATCGAATACTTTAAATATTGGTTTTACCCATCGAATGAAGCAAAATAGTCTTTCATTAACGAGTTATTATTCAAAAGTTGAAGACGAAATCTTTTATAACCCTAATTCATTCGTGAATGAAAATATTGATAATTCCAAAAAATATGGTCTGGAGTTGCAAAATACTATGCAATTGAACGATAAATTATCTGCAAACCTCACCTACAATTATGTCAAAGCTGAAATTGGAAGTAATGCCCAAGGGTTGACTGATGGTAATGACATGCCTGGTGTTCCGAGGCAAATGGCACTAGTAAATATAAATTATCAATTTACAACTAATGGTTATGTCAATCTTAGTCATGCTTGGAAAGAAAAAACGTATATTTTTAGTGATTTTTCAAACAGTTCCAGTCAAAAACAACCACAATATAACTCCACAGACTTATCTTTTAATTATGCAGTAAATAATTTTAAAATGACTAATAAGATGGAAGTTTTTTGCGCCGTAACTAATATTTTTGAGCAAAAAAATGCGGTACAAGGCTATGCAAATGGATTGTACCCATTTAATTTTGAAAGGGCATTTATGGCTGGTTTAAAAATTAATTTTTAAATCATACGGCGCAAGATGGTAGAATCACTTCATCGTTTATAGAGAGTTTTTAATGAAATGGTAAAAAATAATATACCAAATATCTTAGTTATCAGTACCATGTTATTTTTTATATTTTTAACTAGGTTCAATCACGAACTCACCCCCTTTGCTTTGCCTGATGCCAGTTTAATCATTGCATTTGCAACTGGGATACTATTAAAAGAAAGAAAATATCTTGTAGCTTTAATCCTCGGAATTATTGGTTTAGATAATTTTGCTATTTATAATCATGACTACCAAATTAATACTTTATTTAATGCTAGTTACTTTTTTCATTTAACCATTTTCCCCATGGCTTGGTGGCTTGCGTCTAAACTTAAAATATTCGACTTTTTAAATTTTATGACCATTATATTAACTGTAGTTTCTTTAGGTTTCATAATATCCTATGGAAGTTATTTTTATTTTTATGATATGAGGCTTTCTGGCGTAACTAGCTTATGGTCATACTTACAAAATAATTTTCCATCCTATTTTCTAAGTAATATTATTTATGCAGGATTATTCTTTCTAGGCCTCAAATTACATGCCAAATTCAACCCTACTGCTGTAAATATATATGCCAGCAAATAGTTTTATCTAAAGAACTAAAATATAGATAAGTTTGATATAATCTCGCACTTGATGTTTCAATGGCCAGATAGCTCAGTCGGTAGAGCAGTGGACTGAAAATCCTCGTGTCGACAGTTCGATTCTGTCTCTGGCCACCACTCATTGGTTTGACTGTAATTTATTTTTTTGAGGCAGGTCTTGAGTATATTTTTTATTAATGATGTCCACCAAATGAAGCATAACAGGAACTTCAACTAATACCCCAACAATGGTTGCTAATGCAGCAGGCGAATTTAAACCAAATATTGTAATTGCGACTGCGACTGCCAACTCAAAAAAATTTGAGGTTCCAATCAAACAAGCAGGTCCTGCGATGTTTTTAGTTAACTTTATTTTTTTTGAGAAAAAGTAACCTAGATAAAATATAAGGTAAGTTTGTAAGATGAGTGGAATTGCAATTAGCACCATATGAAAAAAATTATTTGCAATATTGTTTGATTGCAAGCCAAACAAAATTAGTATAGTTGACAGTAAAGCGGTGATGGAGAACGGTTTAAGCTTTTGAATGATGGTACTAATGGTTTTTTTAAATACCTGACGTATTAATATAGACACAAATAGAGGTAACACGATAAACAAAATAACTGAAGTGAATAACGTTTCATATGGAACCACAATATCAGAGACTTTCAATAAAAATCCAGCAATCGGGGCAAAAGCAAACAACATAATTACATCATTAATCGAAACCTGTATCAGCGTATAGTTAGCGTCACCCTTCATTAAATAACTCCAGACAAAGACCATTGCTGTACAAGGAGCAACACCCAATAAAATCATACCAGCAATATATGATTGAGCGGTATCCTCAGGAATATAGGTACCAAAAACATACTTCATAAAAAAACTAGCCATTAAAAACATTGTGAAAGGTTTAATGAGCCAATTAATTATTAATGTTAAAAATAATCCTTGTGGATTTTTTGATACATCTTTAATTTTTGTAAAATCAATTTGCAACATCATCGGCAAAATCATCGCCCAAATTAGAATAGCAATAACAAGATTAATATTTTGATATTCAAGAACTGCAATTTTCTCAAAATTCTCGGAGAAAACCATGCCTAATAGTTGACCTGCTATGATTGCTAAAAAAACCCAAATGCTTAAATATTTTTCAAAAATTCCCATTAAATAAAAGTGTCTTCTAAGTATTTGATATGTTTTTCTAGTAATTTAGGATTCGATTGTATTAGCTCATCAAACCTTGAAATTATTCTTTTTAAATTATCAAACAAATCCTGAAATGACCTATCCTTTTCAGGACCATCTTCAAGTGAAGAGGGGTCTTCAAAACCCCAATGAGCTTTAATACAATCACCAACCCATATTGGGCATTGTTCCTTATGGGCATTTCCACAGAGTGTAATAACCGCATCAAATTGAATATATAATAAATCATCAAATGATTTCGAAGTTAAGTCACTGGTGCTGATATGGTTATATTGTAATATCTCAAGTGCTTTGGGATTGATCTTACCACTTGGTGCACTCCCCGCGCTATAAGCCTTAAAAGCAAAAGATCCTATTGATTTTGCAATAGCTTCAGCCATGATACTGCGGCAACTATTGTGTGTACAAATAAACGCTATATTTAACATCTCAAAATCATACTATATAAAACCCAACATATTATGGACTAGAGAGAAAGTGATTTAAGAATAAGGTGAAAGGATTTATTAATTCTTTTAAAAGTATCAAATCAGTATGACAAAAATAAGTCATTAGTAAAAATTTATCATAAAAAAATTTTATTGTTTAGAATGACAGGTAAAATTACAATGTAATTGATCTTAAATAATACACAGAATTACGATTGTCTTATGTATCCTATTGAGATCATTGATATTTCACGGTTGGGGCGGGCCATCAAAATCCTCGCGTCGACAGTTCGATTCTGTCTCTGGCCACCATCTATAAAAAACTTATAAGTTATTGTTTTATACAAAAATAGGTTATTTTCAAAGGTTGTTTACTAAATACGCTTGACAGTAAAAGTATAATATATACAAATTAAACTTTATGTAAGAAATGATGCTTAAGAAAACCTTATTTTTATTATTAGCTCTATTCACACTAATGCTTAACTCGCATGCGAGTCTTCAACATGATATAGAGCATCATTATCATGATAGTCATGATAGTCATGATAGTCATGATAGTCATGATAGTCATGATAGTCATGCAGATCATGATGCTAAAAATAATTTAAATACTGCTAATTGTGAACAATGCCTACTTGAACATAGCATCGCTGAATCAAATCATGTGCAAGATACTGTAAAGCTTACTTTACCCAATGTAAATATATTTCATAGTGCTCTTTTTTCAAAGAGTATTTCATCAAAACTATTCCGCGTTTATCAAGCGCGTGCGCCATAACTATTCCTAATAATTAAATTTTACTTTTAATTTTACTTTTACGTTTAAGGAATTTTTATGCGCTACAAAGAAATTGTATGTGCTACTTTGCTGAGTACTTCGGTATTTGCAGATGATGCACTAGAAATAAAGACAAACGAAATACCTGTTACTGGGAACCCATTGTCATTATCTGATGATGAAATGGTACGTCCTGTGCACATAATGAATGGTATCGATTTACAAAACAAGAAAAGCTCATCCTTGGGTTCCATGCTTGACGGTGTTCCTGGGCTCAGTAATAGCTCTTGGGGTGATAGTATAGGTCGACCAGTTATTCGTGGTATGGATAGGAATAGAGTACAAATACTAAATAATGGCATGCAGATTAAGGATGTTTCTAATCTATCCGGTGACCATGCTATTTCTCTTGATAGTTTGTCCTCTGAACAAATTGAAGTTGTGCGAGGGCCTGAAACTATTATTTATGGGGGTGGTGCAGTAGGTGGAGTAGTTAATATTATCGATTATCGCATCCATCCTGAATTTATTGATGGAATAGTTGGTAAATACGATGCAAGCACTGGTGGTGCGAATAACGCAACTGCTGGTTCTGTCCTAGTCGATATCGGTGCTAACAATCTTATGTTGCATATTGATTTGTATAACCGTGATTCTAAAAACACCAAAATTCCCGGGTTCTCGGTATCTAAAAAATTAGCGGATTCCGATTCAGAATTTACAAGGAGTAAATACGGTAAGGATACCTTACAAAATTCCTATAATGAAACTGAAGGTGGTGGTATAGGTGCTACTTATTTCTTTCCTAATGGTTATACGGGTTTCTCGTATGCCAGTCATGAACAAGAATACGGTAATATTTTAGAAAATGATGCATTTGTTGATTTAGAGTCAGATAATTATAAATATGTTTTTGAAATGCGTGATCTCTCTAATTTAGTCAATAAATTTAAGTTTAAAGTAAGCCATACCGACTATGAGCATTTTGAGATGGAGGGCCCTACAGAAATTGGACTTGATTATTTCGATAAAGGTACCGATGCTAAATTTGAAATAGTGCATTCATTATTATCTGAATCAGGCGGTGTATTAGGTCTTGATTTTGGTACATCAAGATTTTCTCAAAAAACTAAGCCTTATGAACCAAACAACAAACGTCAAAATATTGGTTTTTATGCTATAGAAAAGATTGCCTTAGGTAATCATAATTTTACGGTAGGATTAAGACACGATTATCATGATTACGAAGCTAATGCATTTACCAGTGATGACGGTGCGCCAACAGAAGGTGGAGCTGAGGGAAGTACAAGCTTTACGGCAACCGATAAGAACTTTAATGTCACAAGTTTCTCAGTAGGATCTTCATCAAAACTTAGTGATAAATGGACATTAGCTTTTAATGTTGCTCATACCGAACGTGCACCTAATCATGATGAGTTATTTGTATATGGTGAGCACCATGCAACTGAAACCATTGAACATGGTGATCGTACTTTAAGTGACGAACGATCTAACTCCGCAGAGGTTACCCTTAGTTGGGCTGATAAAGGGAATACTTTCTCAATCTCCCCCTACTTCATGGATTTTAGTAGCTATATCGCCTTACTAGATACCGGTGTGGTTCAATTTCATGAACATGGTGGAGAAGAAGAAGCTTTACCTGTTTTACTGCATCAAAATATCCCAGCTGATTTTTATGGATTTGAGTTCCAAGGTAATGTAAATTTATCTAATAATTATGGATTTAATTACTGGGGTGACTATGTCAGAGCCAAGAATAAAGACGGGGGTGATCTTCCAAGAATTCCTCCTCTTACTTTAGGTTCCGGATTGACCTATCAATTTAATGCACTAGAGGCAAGTGTCGATGTAGAGCATAATTTTAGTCAGAGTGATACGGCCCCTGGTGAATTAAAGACAGATGATTACACCAATCTTTCACTCACAATGAATTATGACTTACCTTATGTGGCAGGGCTTACTGCATTCATCAAAGGAGATAATCTTCTAGATGAAGAGAGAAGAGATCACACCTCTTTCTTAAAAGATAAAGTCTTGTTAGGTGAAAGGTCCTTTATGATTGGTATTACTGGAAGCTTCTAAATTAGTTGGCTAGTTTTCGCACTAGCCCAGCGACAGAAGGAAAACTATGGGGAATAATAAAGCCCTCTGTAAATATTGTTACTGGCTAAGATATTTCCCCATAGTAATGATAGTTTTCCCATCATTGGAATGCACTAAGTAAGCATTAGAATGTTCAACAATTTGGCCTAAAACACTTAGGCCAAATTTTTCTTTTAGTTTTTTTAATACATCTTCACTAAATACCCTAAGATATTCACTCTCACCAATATGTTCCTTTTCTCCATATTTAATTAGCACATCTTGAATAAAGGTTGGAATATCTTGCACCTCGTATGCGGGTTGGTTTTTTTGCATAAAGCCTCCTTGGTTAGTTACCATAAAGACGGTTATAATTTTCTAAAGGTCAGGAAATTTATGCAATCATGAAAAATAATCTTATCGGAATAGATTTGGGTGGAACCAAAATAGAAATTGTCATTCTTGATGTAAATAAAGAAATTCAATTTAGAGAAAGGCTACCTACCGAGAGTGAGAAAGGCCCCTCTCATATTATTAATCAAATTTTAACCTTATATAAAAAAGCAGTATCGTTTATTAATCATGCACCTCATACTATTGGAGTTGGCTCTCCAGGATCACTTTCTCCAAAAACAAAACTTCTCAGAAATTCAAATACCTTATGTCTAAATGGACTTCCATTGCAAAAATTAATTGAAGAAGCATTGCAAAAAGAAATAATGCTTGAAAATGATGCGAATTGCTTTGCACTAGCTGAGGCAAATATGGGGGCTGGTCAAAATCATGATTTAGTTTTTGGGGTCATTATGGGTACCGGTTGTGGTGGTGGATTTGTTATAAATAATAATTTGAGAGTAGGTCCTCAACATATTGCTGGAGAATGGGGTCATTCTGTAATAAATATAAATGGACCTCAATCGTACTGCGGTAACAATGGTTGTGTGGAAACTTATATTTCTGGGGGAGGATTAGAAAATATCCTTAAATCGCATGGAATCTTATCTTTGACCGCTAAGGATTTTCTGAATAAAAAGCAACATACTAATGATGAAAAATTTATTTTAAAAAATTTTTACAGTAATTTCGGCATAGCTTTGGCTAATATTATTAATATCATTGATCCTGATATTGTCATTCTAGGTGGGGGACTATCTAATCACGATGGGCTATATGACATTGGAATACAAGAAACGTATAATAGAGTCTTTCATGAATCACCCTCTACACCTATCGTAAAAAATAAATTGGGAGATTCCGCAGGCGTGATTGGTGCGGCACTTATTGGAGATATCTAGTTTATGTTATTAATTACCGCTTTTTTTGCATCTATCCTCGCTTTAATTTATGTAAAGCTATCACGCAATGTCATTTTGCTTCGCCGAGAGCATAAGATCTCGCTTGGAAGTGGTAAATCGAAAGATCTCGAAAAAGCGATTCGAGCGCAAGCTAATTTTAATGAATATGTTCCCATTGGTTTAATTCTTCTTGGATGTTTAGAAATAAATAACTTTAATCAAATCATAATATTTGCATCAGGCGGACTCCTTCTCGCAGGGAGGTTTATGCATGCCAAATCATTCCTCAAAGAGGAGATGGATGTCACCTTACGAGTAAATGGTATGAAGTGTACATTTTGGTCATTAAGGATATTAGCAGGCTTAAATATTTTTGCGATTATCATGGCATTGATCTAAATACGAATAGCAATAATTCGCATTACCACATTAATTTTTTGTATCCGTATAATTTGGCTAGATGTTAAATTATGGAGAAGAAGTTATGAAAAATAATGAAAAAATTATTGATGCATTAAATACCATCTTGGAGTTTGAGCTTGCTGGAGTTGTAAGATATACCCACTATGGACTTATGGTATATGGTTACAGCAGAATCCCTATTATTAGTTGGTTAAGAGGTCAAGCTACAGAATCCCTTGATCATGCAAATAAAGCTGGAGAGTTAATTACTAATTTAGGGGGGCATCCTTCATTAGCTATTGGTCCTCTGTTAGAAACCCAAAATCATGATATTGGAAATATCCTAAGGGAATCACTAGAGCATGAAAAAAATGCACTTCATTGTTACAGAGATTTATTAAAATTAGTGGAAGGTGAATCTGTAATGCTTGAAGAATATGCTAGAGAGATGATTTATACGGAAGAACTCCATCTTGGTGAGGTAGACAAAATGCTCCGTAATCCCGGGGACGTGGCTGCTTTTAGCAAGTAATCTATGGAGCATATTACTCCACAAGAATTGAGCACGCTAATACTTCAAAATAAGATCAATCTTGTGGATGTAAGAAAAGAACATGAAGTGAAGCAGGGCATAATCGAAGGAGCTATTCACATACCCATGTCTTTTGTAAATGAATGGCTCCCTGCCCAAAACATTGATAGTCATTGGGTTTTTTATTGTCATGTTGGGGTACGGTCTGGTCAAGTTGGCTTGATTGCGGAAAATTTAGGATTTAAAAATATTTACAACTTGTCTGGTGGCGTAGTAGCATGGTGTCAATCAGATTTCGAATTAATAAAGTTATGATTTATGAATGATTACCACGAAGAAGTGAATGCCATAGGCCTGAAATGTCCCATGCCTATCTTAAAGTGTAAAAAAGGCTTAAATAATCTAGCAAAAAACCAAGTACTTAAAATAATGACAACAGATAAAAGTGCAAAAAAAGATTTTGATTTCTTCTGCCAAAAAACGGGCCATAAAATTTTATCCATGGAAGATAAGGCAGATGTCACTACGTTTTTTATTCAAAAAGGCTAACCAAGATTATCCAGCTGTTTCATAAATTTATCCAAAGAGGTAGAAAAACTTTCTAACCTTGCTTTTTCTTGACTTATCACTGCCTCAGGAGCTTTTGCAACAAAATTTTTATTGCCTAATTTTGACTCAGCTTTGTTTATTTCTATCGTAAGTCTATCGATTTCTTTTTGTAAGCGCTCTTTTTCTGCAGCAACATTTATTTCTATATTTAGCATCAGTTTATAATCATCAATAATGGCTACCGGAGCTTCTTTTTTTGGTAAATTTTGCATAATATCTACTTCAGATAGCTTAGCTAACCCTTGTAAATAAGGAGTAAAAATTTTACCAGAATCTAGATCTCCAGATAGTGCCAGGGGAATCCGCTCTGCTGGAGATATACTCATTTCACCCCTGAGACTCCTACAGTTCTCTACCATTTGCTTTAATGTACCCATCCAATCCATCGAGGCATGATCTATTTTTTCCTCTCGTGATGATGGATAAGGCTCTAACATAATTGAAGTATTATCTTTTTTTGTCATTGGACCTATGGTTTGCCAAATTTCCTCAGTAATGAATGGCATGACTGGATGGGCCATTCTCAGGACAGATTCTAAAATACTTAATAATGTTCTTCTTGTTGCTCTAGTTTCTGCGTCTGTTCCAGATTGGATTTGAACCTTTGCTGCTTCCAGATACCAGTCACAGTATTCATCCCAAACAAATTGATATATTTCTTGTGCTACTAAATCGAAACGATACTCATCATATGCGCGCTCGATATTTTGAAGGGTAAGTTGAAATTGACTAACAATCCACCTATCGGCTTTTGAAAAATTTAAATAACCATCAATGCATTCACCAAAACCATTATCATCATTATCACAATTCATTAATACAAACCGGGATGCATTCCAAATTTTATTACAAAAGTTCCTATAACCATCGCAACGCTGTAAATCAAATTTTATGTCTCTGCCTGGACTAGCTAAACTAGCAAAGGTAAAGCGAAGTGCATCCGTTCCAAAAGCAGGAATTCCTTTAGGGAACTCTTTAGTTGTTTTCTTAATAATAGATTCTTCTTGTTTTGGATTCATTAAACCAGATGTTCTCTTTGTTAATAAATTATCCAATGAAATTCCATCAATGAGATCAATAGGATCCAATACATTCCCTTTTGATTTACTCATTTTTTGTCCCTCAGCATCACGAATTAAACCATGAACATAGACATGCTTAAATGGAATCTTATTAGTCACATACTTGGTCATCATAACCATACGAGCTACCCAAAAAAAGATAATATCAAAACCAGTCACTAGAACAGATGATGGTAAATACCTTTCTAATGCATCATTAGACTTTGCGGGGTATTCAGGGGTCCAATCTAAAGTTGAAAATGGCCATAAAGCTGATGAAAACCAGGTATCTAATACATCCTCATCCCTGGTCAAATTTCCAAGATATCCTTCCTCTTTGGCCAATTTTTTTGCTTCATCTAAGGAATGCGCTACAAAGACTTCTTGATTTTCTCCATACCATGCTGGAATCTGATGTCCCCACCATAGTTGTCGAGAAATACACCAATCTTGGATATTTTCTAACCATTGATTATAAGTATTAACCCAGTTTTCAGGATAGAATTTTATTTCTCCTTCTTTCACAACATCTAAAGCTTCCTGGGCAATACTTTTATCATTGCTAGGGTTATTTTTGGTCATGGCAACGTACCACTGATCAGTTAACATGGGCTCAATTACTGATCCAGTTCTATCTCCTCGTGGAATTTTTAAGGCATGTTTTTCAATTTTTTCTAAATAAGATTTTTCTTTTAGATCGGCAATAATTTTTTTCCTTGCTGCAAATCGCTCTAGCCCCTCGTAAAGTTTTGTGCCATTTTCATTAATATGCCCATCCAGAGTTAAAATATTAATTAAGGGTAAATTATGTCTTTGCCCTACCGCATAATCGTTAAAATCATGTGCTGGGGTAACTTTGACTACTCCTGTACCAAAGGTAGGATCAACATAGTCATCAGCAATAATTGGAATTTCTCGATCGATAAGAGGAATAAATACTTTCTTACCAATATATGCTTTATAGCGCTTATCATCGGGATGGACCATCAGAGCTGAATCACCCAACATAGTCTCAGGTCTTGTCGTTGCAATGGTTAAAAAATTTTTCTTATCCTCCAGAGGATAATTAATATGCCATAAAAAGCCATTTTCATCTTCTTGAATAACCTCCAAATCGGATACTGCCGTTTGTAAGGTAACGTCCCAGTTTACTAATCGTTTTCCGCGATAAATTAAACCATCTCGATAAAGCTGCACAAAAACTTCGGTAACACTTTTTGACAGCCCCTCATCCATGGTAAATCTTTCTCTTGACCAATCCGGCGATGTTCCTAAACGACGCATCTGTTTAGTAATTTCACCGCCAGAATATTTTTTCCACTCCCAAACTTTATGAATAAATTTTTCTCTGCCTAAATCATGTCGTGATATATTTTGTTGATCTAACTGTCTCTCAACCACAATTTGCGTTGCAATACCTGCATGATCGGTACCTGGCTGCCAAAGCGTATTATCCCCTTTCATTCTATGGTATCGGGTAAGCATATCCATTAAGGTTTGATTAAACCCATGGCCCATATGCAAGGTACCTGTTACATTGGGTGGAGGTAATAAAATAGAAAAATTGTCTACCTTTTTGTCGTCTTGGCCAATGGCATAATAACCCTTGGATTCCCAAAATTCATACCATTTATTTTCAATAGTTTTTGGGTCAAATGATTTGGATAATTCTTTATTCATGGGAAATTTTCTTATGTAAGATCATAATTCTATCATGAGCATTTACTTGTTAAATACAAAACTAGTGAGTGCCACATACTTTGCAATGGGGATCTTTTTTTACGATAAAAGTTTGCCATCGCATTGTTTTTATATCTAAGGTCGCCAATTTACCTACTAATGGACTACCGATGGATAAGAGTATTTTAATGGTTTCTGCTGCTTGAGCGGTTCCTATCATACCCACTAAGGGAGAAAAAACTCCATGATCAGCACACCGTAATTCCTGCTCGTCTTTAGCATCTGGAAATAAACACTCATAGCATGGTGATACCTCACTAGTTAAATCAAATACACTTAGCTGTCCCTCAAATTTAATAGCTGCACCTGACACTAACGGTTTTTTTAAGTCATAAGCAATTTGATTAAGGGCATATCTAGTATAAAAATTATCCGAGCAATCAATAATAACATCAGTACTCTTAGCTATTTCTTTCATGGAATCCATATCTAATTTATCTTCTATTGCTTCTACCTCTATATTTGGATTAAGTTTTTCAAGGAAATTTTTAGCAGATTTAGCTTTGTTCATTCCAATAGCTGCATCATTGTGAAGTATCTGTCTTTGTAAATTACTCAGTTCAACCTTATCAAAATCACAAATAGTTAATTTTCCAATACCTGAGGATGCCAAATAAATGGATGTTGATGAACCTAAACCTCCTGCTCCAATAATCAATACATGGCTTGCTAATAATTTTTCTTGTCCCTCATATTCCATTTCAGGTAAAAGAATATGTCGACTGTATCTTTCTAATTGATTATCTTGCATAAGAATTATTTTAAAGTATTTTATTTTCTTAATGTCATTAAAATGACACAGTAGTTATACATTATATAGTTGTTCGTAACATCACCTATTCTCTCCAAGTGAACTATGAACAAAACCTCATCTTTGTATGAGGTTTTTTTATTATTAAAAGGGGAATAGTGGGGTGGCTGATGGGGCTCGAACCCACGACAACTGGAATCACAATCCAGGGCTCTACCAACTGAGCTACAGCCACCATAAAATTGGCCTGCCCGGCAGGATTCGAACCTGCGACCCTCTGCTTAGAAGGCAGATGCTCTATCCAGCTGAGCTACGGGCAGCTAACTAAAAATGCTAATTTTCGGGCTTGCTTTTGTACTAAAATCTGGTCGGGGTGGAGAGATTCGAACTCCCGACATCCTGCTCCCAAAGCAGGCGCGCTACCAGGCTACGCTACACCCCGAACGCGCAAATATAGCCTAAATAGTGGTTTTGGTCAAATATCATTTTATAGCAAAATCTTTTAATGAGTTAAGAATTTAATAGCTATTCTGTTAGAATAATCGATTACATTTTTGAAAGAATTTACATAATGACAGCTCAACTTATTGATGGTAAAAAAATTGCAGGCGATCTGCTTCTTGATATTAAGAAAGAAATATCTGATAGAGAAAAAGATGGCATAAGAAGGCCTTGTCTTGCAGTTATTCTTATTGGTGACAATCCAGCATCCGAGGTTTACGTGCGTAATAAAAAAATTGCTTGTGAAAAAGTAGGTATTAAATCCATATCTATGGATTTGAAAAACGATGTTAGTGAAGCTGAGGTGTTAACCCTAGTTAATAAATTAAATAATGACCCAGAAGTAGATGGTATTCTTGTTCAATCGCCACTCCCGAAACAGGTGAATGAAGATCTAGTTATTGATGCAATAAGTCCCCTAAAAGATGTTGATGGCTTTCACCCCACCAATATTGGATTATTAGCAATTAAAAA
>ERZ802830.2366-NODE-2366-length-17152-cov-7.27765_pt1 | contig 17152 bp, 13 predicted proteins | sample MGYA00345654_ERZ802830 | MGnify/ENA primary metagenome ERZ802830 (study PRJEB30503, sample SAMEA104212375) | marine metagenome | biome: Westerlies Biome; feature: [SRF] surface water layer (ENVO:00010504) within the epipelagic zone...; material: water...
TGAATTTAATTTTTTTAGAAGATTCTAAAAAATAAAAATTAAAAAATTTTAATTTTTTACTATTTAGCTGGATATCCTAAATCAATCCAATCAGTCTTAATATTATTTTTAATATTAAGAAGATAATGATTTTTAAACCCTAATTTGTTTAAAAGTGTAAAGGCAGGCCTTATATTTTGACAATTTTCAAAAGGACAACAACCACAATATAGAACGATTTCATCTTTTTTGTCTATTGATTTTAGAAATTCATTTAATTTATTAAAGTTTTCACTTAATCTAGTTTCACCGATACTTATTGATTTGTCAATGACTGCACCAGGCCCAATACTAATTATATGAGGTAATTTGGTTTTTTTTAAAATCATTTCTGATAATATATTTGGCTCAAGAAGTTGATTTTTCTTCCATGGCTCTGAATTCTGAGAACAACTGAGGCAAAAAAATACAAATGTTATAATTAAAATATTTTTCATTTTTTTCTAAAATTTATGGGTATTATTATCTCATTTCTTCTATTAAAAACTTTATAGGGACTATTATAAACTAGCACAGTTGCTTCACCAGAAATTTCAATTTTATTTTGAATTAATTTATCTCTAAGTTTGGAAATGTAATTTAATTCTTTTTCTGAATTAGTATAACCAGAATATCTTATTGCTGCAAAGTATCCACTTTCTTTTTCAAAAACATTTAATGATTTATCAATTGGCAATGGTGCATTATTTTTAGAAAATTTCTTAGGTAAAACAAATGCCATTGATGATATTTCCCCTCTTTCCATATGAACAGGAGTAGTCATAGCAATCTTAATATTCTGATCGTTATTACCTGAAATATATCTAAAAAGCTTTCCAAATCCTGACCCAGAATTTTTTGATGAATATTTAGCTAGCATTACTGGAGAATAAAGTCTAATTTCAACATCATTAAATGATTGAATTATTTTATAATCTTGACTTTCAATTTGAGCCATTAAAAATGATTTTGTAAAAAATAATAATAAAAAAAACTTAAAACTGATAAATAATCTATTTTTTCTTGGGTTCATAAGCATTAAAATCATATTTATCTGGTAAAACCATAGTGCCAGATGAAAAAATTAAAGGATTTTTAGAGTTTTTGTTAAAAGTGACTTCAATTAATGATGCAGTATAACCCGAATCAGAGGGAGCCTCAATTCGATAACTTCCAGTATCTGACTTTTTTATTTTAGTTTTAGTCCACGATCTTCCAATTTCCCATATTCTAAAATCTCTTTTGGAACTATTAGCTTTCCAAAGATTTATCTCATAATCAAGATTTGGATTTAAATTTATTTCAAAAAAATTATCAGCAATTTCCCATTCTAATTTTGGAATGGGTAAATCATTAATCAAATGATAGTAGAATGAAAAAATATTTCTTGTTGCGTAACTTCCTTTTAAACCATGATTTCCATTAGGGACATATTGTAAGTATTTTTCTTCTGGCAAGTCTTTCCAATAAAACTTCCAAGAATCTGGTAAAAAGAATTCATCGATTGTTCCATTAATAACTAATTTGGGTTGCTTGTACAGTTTAATAAATTCATAAGGTTCAACAATATCCAATAATTTTTCAAATTCTTTTGTTCCCATCCAATCCATTATATCAAAATCTACATAATCTTGAACTGCTGGAGACCAGGCTCCATATGATTTGTAATGATGTTGGAATGATGGGACAGTATTTAGAACATCAATTACAACAGGAGAAAACCCCATTATACGATTATCTACTGCAGCTGTAGTCCAAGCTGTCCATCCTCTTTTGGAAGCTCCAGCTATAAAAAATTTTTTTACTGGAATGGTTTTGTTAGAAGTAATTTCCTCAATAAGATCCATGGCTCTAACCACTCCTCTTGTCATGGGAAATCTTGCTAGAAATAATTTATCAGAATCTTTAGCTCCATTGGATAAAAATTTATCCCAACCATAAGCTATTAAATTATCTTCATACCTATTAACAGTATCATTGTCTTTAAAAGCTATTGGCTGGAAGGGGATATTGCTCACATGAGCAATCACTGATTTAATTTCTTGAGCTTTTTTTATTGTCGTAGTATCTAGAAATATTTTCTTGTCATTTTTAGAACCTCCTCCTATAAACAATAAGGCATTATCAGATGAAATTTCATTTGGAATTATAACATCAACCATATGCCACCAAATACTATCTGAAACAACTTTGTCAGATAACCATTTACCTGATGTCATTTTCAAACTGTAAAGTTTAGATTCAGAATAAAATAAAGAATCTACAATTTCAAATTCATATTCATTTTTTGTATCAGCTATATAGTCTTTTATATATTTAACAGGATAATTTTCTATATTATTTTCAGAACTTTTTTTGCAGGAAATAATAAGAAAAAGTAAAGAAAATAAAAGTGGTAAAGTTGAATTTAAAAAAACCTTTGGAGGAATCATTTATATTTTATTATTTGGTTGGTTATTCAAAAATATCTAATTAAATTTGCAAAATGCATTTAAAAAAGAAATTTTTACTGGCTTTTCTTATTTCAGTTATATCAATTCCGATTTTTGAGAGTGCATTTCATCATATTTTTCATCATTCTCATGTAGAATGTACTGAAACAAAAATACATTTTCATGATTCAAAAGATTTTTGTTCTACATGTGAATATAACTTCTCTCCTTTTGGTTATGAATTTTTAAGTTTGGCAATATTGATCCCTTTTTTATTTTCAGTATTAAATTTCTTTTACAAAAATTATTTGTATCAATCTTTTTTAATCTTCTATAATCTTAGAGCTCCACCATCATTTTTTTAATTTTTGAAATAAAGACCTTAACGTAAGGCAGAAATTTTAATTTATAATTAATAAAATTTAAAAAAATGAACAAAAATATAATATCAAAAATAGCACTATTGTCCCTATTACTAATTTTCAGTTACTGTAGTAAAAGTGATGATCCAGTTGAAGTTAATGAAGTTGAAGCATTTACAAGAGTAGTATTAAAAGTTGGAGGGTACACTTATACTTACAATGTAGGTTCACCTGCTCCTGAGATCAAATTAGCTTTTGGTGAAGTTTACGGGACCTCAATTGAATTTTATGATGCATCAGATCCAAATGATGTTGAAAATATGACTTTAGAGGTTATCGAAGAAGCTGATGAGCACTATATTTTCTATGAGGTTTCTTCTGGTGTTGGTTTGAACATAACTTCAAATTCAAGCGATGTAATCGGTGCTGAATCTAAAGGAATTAATATTAATACAGATTGGACTGCAACAGATAATGGATCTGGAACTCTAAGAGTATCATTGATTCACCAGCCTACAAGTGTATCAGGAACTACAAGAGCTTCTCTTGGAGGAGAGACTGACATTGAGGTTGATTGGCCAATTGTTGTAGCATAACAAATAATTTAAATGCTCATCAATTTTTGATATTCCAATATTTTGGTGAGCATTTTTAGTTTTGAATTCTTATTTTAGAATATGTTTGACATTTTTATTGTTAAACAGTATAGCCCTTTTTTCTCAAAATTGTGATTTAAGGTATAGCGGTTATGTTTTAGATAAATACGATAACCAACCTCAGGTTAAAGCTTTAGTAGAATTTATTGAGACTGACTACCAAGTTTTATCTGACGAGGATGGTAATTTCGTTATTGATGGTATTTGTCCTGGAGAATATAATCTTAAAATTACTCATCCTGGATGTATAGATTTTTTTAAGAAAGTCAGTATAGAAAATAATTTATCTGAAAATATTTTTGTCAATCATAGAATAAATCAACTAGATGAGGTTTTCGTTGAGGACTTAAAGCAAAGGAAATTATCTCAAACTTCTATTGAGAAAAATTTTACTCAAGAATTAATTCAAAAATTTAGTTCAAAAAACCTTGCTGATTTAGTCGGAACTATCTCAGGTGTTTCGATTTTAAAAACAGGAACTAACGTTGTTAAGCCTATCATAAATGGTGTCTATGGGTCGAGAGTTTTAATTGTGCAAGATGGTAGCAAACTCCAAGATCATGAGTGGGGAGAAGATCACGCACCTAGTATTGATGTTAATAGTATAGATAGGTTACAATTGATAAAAGGGGCAATGGGTTTACAATATGGAAATGCTATTGGGGGAATAATTAAGATTAGTCCAATTGAGTTTATACCCAAAGACACATTATTTGGAGGAGTTTTTGCTTCATATCATGATAATGGGAAATTGAACTCTTCTTCAGTAAGAATTAATAAAACTAAAAAAAATGGTTTTTTCACCACATTAAGAATGGGTTTAAAAAGTTCTGGTGATTTAAAATCCCCTGATTATTTTTTAACTAACAGTGGGTATAATGAAAAAAGTGGATCCTTTTCAATTGGAAACAAAAGCTTAAATAGAATGTGGAGACTTGGATATAGTATTTTCAGAAAAGAAATTGGCATTCTTAAAGCCTCCCATGTTGGAAACCCTGGTGATATTTTTAGAGCTTTAGATAGTGATGTCCCAACTATAATTAATCCATATTCTAGAAAAATATCGCATCCCAGACAATTGACAACTCACAATAAAGTTTTTGGAAATTATAATTTGTATTTTAAAAATTTAAGTAAAATTAATTTTAACTATGTTTATCAAAAAAACCGAAGAGAAGAATTTGATTTTAGATTAGGTTTGTCAGATGAAATCCCATCAATTGACATAACTCTTCAAACTCACGATTTAAATATTGATTATGAATCAAATAAAAGTGGATCACTTAGTTGGAAAACTGGTCTAAAAGTCACTTTTCAAGATAATTATTCTGACCCTGAGACGGGAGTAAAACGCCTTATCCCAGATTATCTTAGAAGTGAAATCGGAGGATATTTTTTAACAGCCTTTGTGCCATCAAATCTATTTCAATTGGAATTTGGTTTAAGGTATGATTACGACTACATAAGTGCTAAAAAGTATTATTATATAAAAACATGGGAAAAAAGAGGTTACAATAATCAGTTTCAAAATACTATAATTAAAGAGACTAGCTCAGGTCAATATTTAACTCAACAGGATTTGTCATTTCAAAATTTATCTAGTTCGTTAGGATTAAACTTTTTAATCTCAGAATCAATTAATGGCATCTTAAATTTTGGAATAATTAGTAGGTCTCCATCTCCATCAGAATTATTTAGTGATGGATTACACCATGGTATGGCTACAATAGAGAATGGAGATTTAAGAATTAAAAATGAGACTGCTTTCAAAACATCTGTTTCTTTCGAAAAAAATAATGGAATTTTCAAATGGAATATTAATGGTTACATAAGTAATATAAATGATTATATATTAGTTGAACCATCTGGAATAGATCAAATTTCAAGAGGGGCATTTCAGGTTTGGAGTTATAGACAAACAGATGCTAGCTTTATTGGTTATGATTTTGATTACTCTTTGAATTTTAAAAAAAATATATATCTAAATGGTAATTTTTCGTGGGTTTGGGCTAAAGAAAAGTCAAATAATTTACCCATTATATCAATTCCTCCAATTAACTTTAAAAACTCTTTATTAGTTGATGATATATTTGAAAAGATTTCATTCTCTATTTATCAAAATTATGTAGGTGAACAAAAAAGATATCCTGATAATAATTTTAATACAACAATTTTTGAGGATGGTAATTTTGTAGATAAGCAGGTTGATATAAGCACCCCTCCAAAAAAGTACAGTCTTTATGGTTTATCTATAAATTATAAACTAAACAATTCTGTTAATTTATCTTTTGATGTTGAAAATATTTTAAATGAGTCATACAGGAACTATTTAAATAGATTTAGATACTATGCCGATGAACCTGGAAGGACAATAATATTGAAATTAAACTATAAGTTTTAAATAATTTTAATACATTTTCAGAAGAATTTTTAATTAATTATTTTGAAAAACATTATTTATTTAATTTTTTGGCTGATAGCATGCAGCCCATGCCTCTCTCAAAAAGTCAATATTAATAAAACTATTCTTTGGGAGAAAGGAATTGGTAATTATAATAATTACAGGATTCCATCAATAATTACCTCTAAAAAAGGAACTTTGTTAGCCTTTTGTGAGGCTAGAGAGTCAGGAGATACAGGAGATATAGATGTTTTAATGAAAAGATCCACTGATAATGGAATTACTTGGAGTGATGAAAGTATTGTTTGGAGTGATGGGGAAAATACTTGTGGTAACCCAACTCCTGTAATTGATCATCAAACAGGAAGAATTTGGTTGTTTTTAACCTGGAATCATGGAGATGATAATGAAACTCAAATAATACATAAAAAAAGTAAATTCCCAAGGTTACCTTATTTAAGTTTTTCAGATGATGATGGTTTAACTTGGTCAGAACCAAAGAATATAAACGATTCGTGTAGAAATCCCTCTTGGGGTTGGTACGCTACTGGACCTGGGGTTGGCATTCAAATAAAAAAAGGGAAATTCAAAGGCAGATTAGTTATTCCATCAAATCATAGTTATGATGATATTAATGGGGAAATAAGAAATGGACCATTTAATTATGGAGCGCATGTTCTTTTTTCAGACAATAATGGAAGCTCATGGGAAATAAGTGATTCTATTTTTCCTGGTTGTAATGAAAGTCAAATCGTTGAATTGGAAAATGGTGATTTGATGATGAATATGCGGTCATATAATAATCAATTCAGTAGAGCCTATTCTGTAAGTAATGATGGAGGTTATTCGTGGTCAAAAATCAAACATGATTATCAACTAGTTGAATCCAAATGTCAAGCAAGTATTTTAAATTATGGAATGTTTAATAAAAAAAACATGTATCTATTTTCAAATCCTGCTGTTCCAATAGGAAGAACAAATATGACTATTAAAACGAGCTTTGATAATTGTAAAACTTGGATAAATTCTAAAGTAATTCATTCAGGGCCGTCCGCATATTCATGTTTAACTAAATTGCCAAATGGTAACATTGGCATTTTTTATGAGGGAGGGAAAACTTCTGCTTATGAAAAAATGATTTTTATTTCCTTTAAGCCTGATGCTTTATTTTCAGACAGTTCTTTTTAGAAATTATTTACCATAAGTCCAAGAGGCAGGTTCCCAAAAATCTTTTCCAAATTGGCTTTTTAATTTTTCATGCATTTTTGACACCCTTTCCATTTGATTTGGATCTTTTGCAATATTTATATTCTCATTTGGATCATTAAGTTTATCGAATAGCATATTAGCATAAACTTCTTTATCAGAATTATACCATTCTGTATAATTATATCTTTCTTCTATTAGGCTTATTCCAGTTTGATATTTACTTACAGCAAAATCTTTAATTTTAGATTTTGGGTTGTGTAAGATAGGCTTCATACTTTTACCTTCTAGGACATGGTCAGGTTTTGGTAACTCACAAATATCAACAAGAGTAGGGTATATATCCACCAATTCAACTATACTTTTGGAATTACCTTTTTCACCTTCAGGGTAATTAATTATTAATTTAGATTTAGTTGAAGTTTCAAAATTTACATGTTTACACCAGTAACTATGCTCGCTTAAATTGAATCCGTGATCACTCCATAAGACTATAATAGTATTTTCTCTTAGTTTTAATCTATCCAATTCATCAATAATATTTCCAATTAAATCGTCTGTAGCACTAACACAAGCATAATATCCGTGTATTAACTTTTTTGCTATGCTATCATTTACAGGACCTTTTTTTGGAATTCCTTCGTAAGCTCTGAGTTCTCCCCAATTAAAATTTTTTACCGGAATTGGTGCATTTTCGGGTAAGAAATAATTTGCCGCAATTTCTATACTGTCCCTATCATAAAGATCCCAATATTTTTTAGGAGCATTAAATGGTAAATGAGGTTTTAAAAATCCAACTGCTAAAAAAAATGGCTTTTTTTGATTACTAAACTCATTTAGATATTCAATCGTTTTTTTTGCATATTGTCCGTCATAATAGGGGTTAGATTCAGATTCTATAGATTCCCATGGCCATCCCATTGCTTTTCCATCACTTATGTCATTTGATAGATCAATATTCTCTTTTGTTAAATAATTATACCATCCTTTGTCTGACCATCTACCGTCTTCTTCTTTAAAGTGATCTTGTCTTATTGGAGTTTTTGACCAAGCTTTTTCATTATCTCCTCCTGTATGAAATATTTTTCCAATTGAAATAGTTTCATATCCGTTATTTTTGAAATGTTCAGGGAGAGTGACTATTTCAGGTACTTCTATTTCAGCAGAGGAATAATAATGAAAAAATCTATTGTAGGTAGGTCTTAGTCCAGTTAGAATACTGGCTCTTGAAGCGCCACACACAGGAATATTAGCATATGCATTATTAAATTCAACTCCATTTTTAGAAAGTTTTCTCATATTAGGAGCAATTACTTGATCTCCTCCATAATCTCCTCTTAGATCATCAATTGAAATAAACAAAACATTATAGGGCTTCTTTTCCTTTATTATTGAACATTGGAAAAGTAAAAAAATTGAAAAAATTGATACTATTTTGTATAATGATCTCATTCAAAATTTTAAAAATTATTATCTCAAACATAAAAATATTATATTTAGTATAAAAAATTAAACAATGAAAAATCTTATATTCTTATTTTTAACTATTATAGTATACTCCTGTTCTTCAGGAGACGATACTCCTCCTGCCATAATTGCACCTGTTGTGGAAAATAATTCAGAAACAACTTCTGAAAATACAGAAACTGCTGAGTCTGCTGATTCAGAAACTACTGTTGTAAAATATACTCTCACTGTAACTTCAGATGATGGCGGTTCAGTTTCCTCTAACGGAGGTTCCTATGATGAGGGTACAAGTTTAACAATTACTGCCAGTCCTGACGAGGGATATGAATTTATAGGTTGGACTGGAAGTGATGAAACCTCCTCGAGTTTGACTTTATCTTTAAATTCTGACACCACTATTACTGCAAATTTTCAAAAAATAGCTTCAACTGAAAATTATTACTTAAAAGGTAAATTAATACCAGATTCATCCAATGGTGAATGGTTTGACAGGTCACTAACTGTCAATGGTCTTAAGCTTGTTATTGCAGGAGCAGTTGGGGGTCAATTAGCAGTTCCAGATATTTGGGCATTTAAAGTTGCTCGATTAGTTACACTTTTAATGGATCCTTTAGCTCCAGGGATAGATAAAAATTCACAAGAAAACATGATTAAAACGCTAAAAGGTGATGCTGGTACTTGGCATGAGGGATTCCCAACTGCTCAAAGGGTTGGCTATGGTGGTGGAGATACCTATTCACCAAATCCTCTTAAAGACGAGGGAATATCCTCCTATTCAGGTTATCAGGAATTTTTAAATACTCATTTCGCAAATGATATGGTATGGTATAAAAATGTTGATAGTACATTTAAGGGGGATGATGATATTAATGAAGTAGTAGAACATATTTTTCATACAATTCATTTGTATGGAGTACCTGGGGGAGTTGATGGATCAATTAATGCATTAAATTCTAACACTGAAGCTGCTGGATTTACTGAGACTGAATTATGGAAAGCAATGAAAGAAGCAATAGATAATTCTGTTTTTGGAGTTAGCGATTATGGTAACGGTGATCCTACTAATCCTGAATTTGCAGGAATTATGTTAAAAGAGTATATGTATTTACTTAATTACTCAATGTGGGAATTTGGGTCAACTTTTTGGGATGGTGGCTCTTTGGCTCCTGAGTGGAATGACAACAGTAGAACTCCTCAAGGGATTGAAACAAATAATCCTCTTGGATTTGCCCTTTTTAACAAGTATTTTGCCCCCGTTCTTAGCAAACCAAGTGTAGAAACTTTAAGAGAGATTTTTAAGGATAATGATCAAGGGGAATCCGGATATATTCCAGATTAATTTTTTTTATTAAATTTATTAATATGGATAAATTTTTAATTTTTCTCCTTCTTATTTTTTCTATTTCGTGTTCTATTGATATTCCAAAAGAAATAGTTAATGAGTATTCTAATATTCCAGAGGAGATTGATTTTAATTACCATGTAAAACCAATATTATCTGATAGATGTTTTCAGTGTCATGGCCCTGACGAAAAGACAAGAAAGGCAGGTCTTAGGCTTGATATTGAAGATATTGCTTTCTCTAAATTAAAAAGTGGAAAGACCGCTTTTTCTAATTCAAGTATATATAGCAGTGAGGTTGCTCACAGAATCTTAAGTCAAGATAAAGAGGAAGTTATGCCTCCACCAGAATCTAAGCTTATTTTGAACAATAAAGAAAAAGCAATTATTTTGAAATGGATTGATCAGGGGGCTTCATGGAAAGAGCACTGGTCCTTTATAAAACCAGTTCTACCTAGAGTTCCAGAAAATATTTTTGTCAATTCTAAAATAATTAACCCAATTGATTACTTTATAAATAGAAAATTAAATGAGAAAAATCTTAAATTTTCTGAAAAAGCTAACAAACAAAGACTATTAAGGAGAGTAAGTATGGATTTGACTGGCTTGCCTCCATCAATTGATCAAATAAATAATTTTATTAATGATAATAGTGACGATTCATATGAAAAAGTTGTTGACAAGTTATTGAATTCTGTATCACATGCAGAGATGCTTACTCTTGACTGGTTAGATCTGTCAAGATATGCTGATTCTCATGGTTTACACGCTGATGGAGCAAGAACAATGTGGCCCTGGCGAGATTGGGTTATAAATTCATTTAAAAAAAATATGCCTTATGATCAATTTGTCACCTGGCAAATTGCTGGTGATTTATTTCAAAATCCAACAAGAGAACAAAAATTAGCTACAGCATTTAATAGAAATTCTCCTATGACAGCTGAAGGTGGTGCCATAGATGAAGAGTGGAGGCTTCATTATGTTTTTGATAGGACAGAAACATTAAGTACTGCATTTTTAGGATTAACAGTAGCATGTGCAAAATGTCATGACCATAAATTTGATCCAATTTCTCAAAAAGATTATTACCAGTTAGCATCTTTTTTTAATAATATTAGAGAATTAGGGATGACAGGTGATGATGGAGATTTTGGTCCGCTTATGCTTTTACCAACTGAAGAAAAAGAAAAAGAAATTGAGGAGATAAAAACAAAAATAAGAGTTAAAGAAAATGAAATTAATTCTAAAAAAAACGAGCTAAAAAAATTTTATAGTTATGCTGAAAATCTTCGAAATAAAAGTTCTGATCAGAAAATTATTTTTAAAAATTTAAAATCAAATCATTTGATTGGGTACTATCCTTTGGATAAAATAAAAAAATCTTCAAGCTCAAATAAATCTAAAAGATTTATAATTGATAACAATTTATTTTCAACATCCGAGTCCAATGCTGATCTTGTAGATGGAGTAAAAAACAAGGCATTAAGATTTTCAACGGACATTGATTATTTAAACATAGAAAAAGTTCCAAATTTTGAAACTAATGATTCTTTTTCTGGTTCTTTTTGGATTAGTACTAATGATATAGATCCTGAAAAAACACAGCATGTTTTGGGTACTACTGGTCAAAAAAATGATTTTTGGAGAGGCTGGGATATTTATCTTGACAATCAAAACTTCATTAATATGAGACTTATTAATGTTCTTCCAACTAATCTAATTCATGTAAAATCTACTGAGGTTTTAAAAAAAGATGTATGGACACATGTAACTTTTTCTTACGATGGATCTTCATCAGCAAACGGAATTATAATTTATATTGATGGTAAAAAAAGTAATCTTGAAATTAAAGTTAATAATCTCTATAAATCAATACATCCAGTACCTGTTGGCAAAAAATCAGAATCGGGATTTCCTTTAAATATTAGAAAAAAAGATAAGAGGCCACTGAGAGTAGGAAGATCAGGAATGTACCACTCAGGTGACAAAGGGTTATTTTCCGGGAAAATAGATGATATTTTTCTTTTTTCAAAGGATTTAACTTCTCTTGAATCATATAGCATTTATAATTCTTACAATATTTCAAAAATTAAAACCAATGATAATATTTTAAAAAACCATTGGATTGAAACTGACGTCAATATTCTAAAAAACAAAAAAAAGCTATCTGATTTGAGAGAGAAATGGTTGAAAATTATGGAACCAGTAATTGAGGTAATGGTAATGGAGGAGATGAATAAAACCAGAGATAATTATCTTTTAAATAGGGGAAGTTACATGGAACCTTCATATAAAGTAGGTATTGGTGTCCCAGAAAATCTTCCCCAATTAGATTCAGATTTACCAAAAAATAGATTAGGACTTGCCAAGTGGTTATTTTCTGACGAAAATCCCTTAACATCAAGAGTTACAGTAAACAGATATTGGCAAATGATATTTGGTTATGGTTTAGTTAGAACTCCTGAGGACTTTGGTGTTCAAGGAATGTTGCCTACTCATCCTGAACTTTTAGATTGGATGTCAATTTATTTAATTGAAAATAATTGGGATATTAAAAAATTATTAAAGTTAATGGTGATGTCTTATACCTATCAACAAAAATCCTCTTGGACCAATGAGTTGAAAGAATTAGATCCAGACAATTTTTATTTAGCTCGATCAAATTCATATAAACTTCCAGCTGAAATTATTAGAGATAATGCTCTTGCCTCCAGTGGGCTGTTAGTTAAAAAAGTTGGTGGTCCAAGTGTTAAACCATATCAACCAGATGGATTATGGATAGAAAAGAATAGTTTTTCTGCTGATTTATATAATTATAAAAAAAATTCTGGGGATAGTCTTTATAGAAGAGGAATCTATACTTTTATTAAAAGAACCTCTCCTCCACCATCAATGATTGCTCTAGATGCAACGTCTAGGGAGGTTTGTACAGTTAAAAGAGAAAAAACAAACACTCCATTACAAGCATTAGTTTTAATGAATGATCCGCAATTTTTTGAAGCTTCAAGGGCATTAGCTGAAAGAGTTCAAAAAGAAGGAGGGAAAAGTATTTCTGATCAAATTGCGTATGGATTTAAATTAGCAATTTCAAGAAATCCAAAAAAGGAGGAATTAAATTTATTAGAGGATCTTTATAATTCTCAATTAAAATACTATAAGTCGAATCCAAAACAAGCTTACAGAGTATTAAATGTAGGAGACAGCAAATTTGATAGATCACTTAGTAGATCTAAAACAGCAGCCTTAACCATGGTTTCAAATACTATTTTGAATCACGATGAAACATATCTAAAAAGGTAATAATGAATTGTAACGATCATAAACATAATTATAAATTTTCAAGGAGAGATTTTCTTACTAAAACATCGCTTGGATTGGGTGCTTTAACCCTAGGATCATTAATAAGTCCCACAAATTCTTATGGAAATTTTAATGTTTTAAATAATAAGATGCCTCATTTTCCAGCGAAAGTTAAAAGAGTTATCTATTTACTTCAGAGTGGTGCTCCATCTCAATTAGATTTATTTGATTATAAACCATTATTAAATAAACTAAATGGCACAGAATTACCTGACAGCGTTAGAGGTGGACAAAGATTAACTGGAATGAGCTCTGGGCAATCAAGTTTTCCATTAGCAGGTTCAATTTTTAATTTCAAACAGTACGGAAGCAGTGGCGCCTGGATGAGTGATTTGATGCCTTTCACATCAAAAATTGTTGATGAGTTATGTTTTATTAAATCCATGTATACTGAGGCAATTAATCATGACCCTGCAGTCACTTTCCTTCAGACTGGTTCAGAGTTACCCGGAAGACCATCTATTGGATCTTGGGTCAGTTACGGACTTGGAACAGATAATAAAAATTTACCTGAATTTGTAGTATTGGTTACAAAAGATAAATATGGGCAGCCACTGTACTCTAGATTGTGGGGTAACGGTTTTCTTCCATCTCAACATCAAGGAGTTCAATTTAGGTCAGGTAAGGACCCAGTATTATATTTAGAAAACCCTCCAGGAGTAACAGCCGATTTAAGAAAAGAACAATTAGAATATTTAAAAAAATTAGAGAATATAAATCATGCAGATATTGGTGATCCTGAAATTTTATCTAGAATGTCTCAATATGAAATGGCTTTTAGAATGCAATCTTCTGTTCCTGAAGTAATGGATGTATCTAAAGAACCAAAATATATTTATGATTTATATGGACCTGAAAGTAAAACACCAGGTACTTTTGCAGCAAATTGTTTACTTGCTAGGAAATTAATTGAAAAAGACGTAAAGTTTGTACAACTTTACCATCAAGGATGGGATCAGCATGGGGACTTACCTAATGCTATTAAGGTCCAATGTAAAGATACTGATCAGCCTACAGCTGGACTCATTACCGATCTTAAACAAAGAGGATTGTTAGAGGACACTCTTGTTATTTGGGGAGGTGAGTTTGGAAGAGGTTCATACTCTCAAGGTACTTTAACAGCAGATAACTATGGTAGAGACCACCACCCTAAGTGTTTCACTATTTTTATGGCTGGCGCTGGAATTAAAAAAGGAATTACAATTGGTTCAACAGACGATTTTGGATACAATATAAAAGAAAGGCCTGTCCATGTTCATGATTTTCAAGCCACTTTAATGCATCTATTAGGAATTGATCATGAAAGGTTAACATTTAAACATCAGGGAAGGCGTTATAGATTAACTGATGTACATGGAAATGTTGTTAATGAAGTTTTATCATGATGGGAGAGGAGCAGAATTCAAGAAGAAAATTTTTGAAAAAATCAAGTTTATTTGGAATAGGTATAACATCAAATATAAATTCATTTAATATGAATAATAATTTTAAAAAAGATGATCTCATTTTAGGGCATGATGATTTTAAGTATAAAATTGATAAAAAATGGGGTGTTCAGAATCCTAATATTTTTCCTGTAAATGATTGTCATGAAATGGTTATGGATAAGAAAAATAGAATATTAATGACAACTACTCATCCGAAAAACAATATTTTAATTTTTAATAGATCTGGAAAGATATTAGATTCCTGGAGTATAAATTATAATGGAGCACATGGGCTAAGCATCTTTGATGAGGGAGGTGAAGAATTTTTATTCATTACTGATCCAGAAAACCATAAAGTTTGTAAAACTGATTTAAACGGAAACAAGATATTGGAAATAGGATATCCAAAAGAGATTGATGAATATAAATCTGAGGATCAATTTAAGCCGACTGAAACTGCTGTAGCCTCAAATGGAGATATATATATCGCTGATGGATACGGATTGGATTATATTATTAAATATGATCATAAAGGTAATTACTTATTTCATTTTGGAGGTCATGGGGAAGGTGATGAAAAATTTGATTGTTGTCATGGAATTACAATTGATCAAAGAGAAGTAAATAATCCCTCTCTTTTAATTACCTCTAGAACTAAAAATGAATTTAAAAGATTTTCTTTAGATGGAGATTATATTGAAACAATTTCTCTACCTGGATGTTGGATCTGTAGGCCAGTTATAAAAAATGATTATTTGTATTTTGCTGTTATTGTTACCAGTAGTTGGAATCAATATGATGGAATGTTAGCTATTCTTGATAAGAATAATAAAGTAATTTCTTTACCCGGCGGAAATAAACCTGTGTATTTTGAGGAAAAATTAGTTAATCCACTTTCAGATAAAAAATCTTTTTTTAATCCTCATGATGTATGTATTGATAATGATTTGAATATATATGTGCCACAATGGAATTCAAAAAATACATACCCATTAAAATTAATTAGAATTTAAAAAAAATAATTTTGGAAATTTTTTCATTTCTTGGAAGGTTACATCCTTTGTTTGTTCATTTACCAATTGGATTTATAATTTTGTCAATCCTGTTAGAAGTATATATTTCTATATCAAGAATTAAAATTAATCCAAAAATTATTTCTTTCAGTTGGTTTTTGAGTTTTATTTCAACTTTGTCAAGTGCCCTTTTTGGATGGCTTTTATACAGTGATGGTCTTTATATAGAAGAGAAAATAAATTTGCACAGAATTACAGGTTTTATTCTTGTTTTTCTTGTATTTATTGCTTGGTTTTTTCGGCAAAGTTATTTTAGAAATGTATTCAATAAAAATTTAAGAGGGATATTAAGTTTTTTTATAGTCTTAAATCTTTTTGTTACAGGGCATTTTGGAGGAAATATTACTCATGGCCAGAACTATTTAATAGATTATGCTCCTGAAGAAATTAAAAAAATATTCCTTGAAAAGGAAACATTATATGATGAAATATTAGTTGATTTAGACTCAATAAAACTTTATAATGATATTGTAGAACCAATACTTTTAAAAAAATGTGTTTCATGTCATAACAACAATATTTCTCAAGGAGATCTAAACTTTTCATCTTTTTCGTTACTCACTAAAGGAGGAATTAGTGGTTCATCAATAGATAAAATGAATCCAAGGAGGAGTTTGATTTTTAAAAGAATTACTCTTCCGGAAAATAATTTAAAAGTTATGCCTCCCGACGGTCCGAAAATGTCTTTTGATGAAACTAATACAATTTTATGGTGGATAAAAAATTTTGACAAATCTGAAAAGGAATTATCATTATTAGAAATCCCATTAGACATTCAATATTCATTAAATAATATTTTCAACATAGATTTTCAAGAAAAAAAATGGTTTGATAAAATTGATATTTCTAATCTAGATGATTCATCATTTTCAAAGTTAAGTGATTCTATTTTTAATATAAAGTTTATCTCTGATAAGAAAAAATTCTTATCCATAAAACTTTTAGAAAAAGATTTAAAATTAGATGAATTTGATAAGTTACGAATAGTAAAAAATCATATAGCTTATTTAGATATTAGTGGAGTTAATATACCTGATAATTTATTTGAAAAAATAATAGAATTTAAAAATCTAATAAGATTAAATTTAAATAATAACAAGATTACTCAAAAAGAAATTAAAATAATTCAAGGGTTAGATAATCTTCAAGTTTTAAATCTATATGGTACGAATGTTTCGTCAGAAATTTTAAATATTTTAAAGCAATTTAAGAGTTTGAAAAGGGTTTATGTATGGAATACAAAAATATCTAATAGGCAAATTGAAAACTTTAATAAAGAAAATAATGGGATTAAATTAATTGGAGGAATTTAATTGTATTTTTTTATATTTAATTAATAAACTAAAATTAATTAAAACTTTTATGAATTATAATTACATAAAAATATTTTCAGGTTCATTAGTTGATGT
>ERZ802830.2370-NODE-2370-length-17127-cov-11.4917_pt1 | contig 17127 bp, 18 predicted proteins | sample MGYA00345654_ERZ802830 | MGnify/ENA primary metagenome ERZ802830 (study PRJEB30503, sample SAMEA104212375) | marine metagenome | biome: Westerlies Biome; feature: [SRF] surface water layer (ENVO:00010504) within the epipelagic zone...; material: water...
GTTGTTAGATAGTTCATAGTATTTCTTTTACTTCCTCGAAAATATCATTAAAAGTGAGTTCTTTTTGAAACTCCCAAATTAATAGAGCAAATGAATCTACTATAAACATTGATTTGGATATATAAGGGTCCCTCAATCGGTCACTAATGTTCTTGCTGAATACATCATTTTCATCGTACAAAAAAATCACGCCAGGATATCTAGATCTTAGTGCTGATGCATCATTAAATGTGTCTTTGTTTTTGTATATAACCATTCTCAATAACCTGTGTCCTTCTCTTCTTAAGGTTATTTTTGAACTTCTAGCTATTTCGTATTTTTTTTCACTTAGCTCTTCATCTTCAAAATTATCGAAGTAGACAAAATAAAACTTGCCAGGCATAAATTCAAACTTAGCGCCATCTTCATTTATGAGATTGGTGTTTTTTGTTTCTATTTTTGGCTCAATAGGAGTGCCTACCGTGTTTATTTCAGGCTTATAACCCAAAAAATACGTAAGCGTAGAAGCAGTTAATGTTATTAATGGTATTAATAGAATTATTACTGCCAATCTATATTGTTTATCCATCTTTTCTCCTAAATGCGTAAATTGTTAATATTATTAATGCTGCGCATAACCCAAACCACTGAATGGCATAGCCAATGTGTTTGCTTGCCGCCATATTTACTGGTTTTTCTATAGCTAGAAATTTTTTTTCATCTCTAATATCTAGGTTAAATAAGAATGGGTGCAAATACCTATCTTTCAATACAGGAAACTTATTAATTAAGCTTTCTGTGTTGAATTCTTGGATAATCCTAATGTCCGATTCTTGTATGTCTTTCACAAACGAATTATTTTCTTTTATTAAAGCACTGCCACTCAGCGCTTGCTTGCCTTTGGGCAAGTCTATAAATGGTAGATTATTTTTAATCATATTTCTTTCAATAAAACCTCTATGCACAAAGATAAAAGCACCATCTGCATTTTCAAAAAGCTGGTAAACCTTAAAGCCAGCACGACCATTCAAAATTGCATTATCTTCAAAAATAATTGTTTCCCTAAAGACCCCAGTTGTTTTAATAGGTTGCCAATTTTGATATTCACTATTTTTTTGGAGATCTATAGGTTCTGAGGTTAAAAGCTTGTCATAATTCGCTATTATTTCTTTTTTTTCTTCAGCCCTGTCTATCTGCCAAAAACCAAGACTTATAGTTATGGGGACAAATATTATTGCAAAAATTAATATCTTTGATTTGAAGCTATTCAATGTTTTAATATTCCAGTGTTAAAAACTATCATTCTTATTTTACTTATATTGGTTTTAATAAGCTTGGGTTCAAGCCTTGTTTTTCTTTTCTTAGACAGAGGTGACCCAAGTAAAAGAAGAATTCTATATGGCCTTGGTTTTAGGGTTACGCTAGGCGCTATTTTATTGGTGCTCATAGTTTATGGTATTTCAACTGGCCAACTAGGCAATGCAGCGCCTTGGGGCTAAAGAATATAAACGAATAAAAATAAACAGACCCAAACAACATCAACAAAATGCCAGTACCATGAGGCTGCTTCAAAGCCAAAATGTTCTTTGTCTGTAAAGTGATTAAATCCTGTAGATCTCGTTAGCTGGGTTGCTAAAAATATACCGCCAATCAGAACATGCATGCCATGAAAGCCTGTAAGCATAAAAAAAGTGGTTCCATAGACTCCTGTATTGAGCGTTAGTCCGAGATGGCTATATGCTTCGTAATATTCAACTGCTTGCAGAATTACAAATATAAATGCGAGAGCTACTGTGACTCCTAACCAGAAATTAAACCTTTTTCTGTTGTTGTCTTTCAAAGCCATATGGGCAAAATGCACTGTTGCGCTTGATGTGAGCAAAACAACTGTATTATACAAAGGTAGCCATGTTGCTAAACTCTTAATGCTATGCAAATACATATTTTCATCTGGCCCCTTTGTTACAGCTTGATCGCCCAAAAGACTTTCTTCAGGGGTAATCATGGGTGGCCATGTTGCTTCAAAATCTGGCCATAATAATTCGCCTGCAAGACCTTTTGCTGTTGGTCCCTCTCCCCCTAGCCAGCTTATAGAAAATGTTCTTATGTAGAAAAGTGCTCCAAAAAATGCTCCAAAAAACATTACTTCTGAAAAAATAAACCATGCCATACCATAGACATATGAAGTGTTTAATTGTGGTGTGTCGAGACCAGCTTGAGATTCTCTAATAACAACTGACCACCAGTAAGCCATAGTAGAAACAACCGCAACAATACCCATGAATAATAGAGTCGTTCCTTTGCCCATTACTGCATCTGCTGCGCCAACACCAAAGAAAAGCATAGCAACCGCAAAAATTATTGGTATTGAGCTACTTTCAGGTACGTAATATTTTTGATGACCTGTAGATTCAGTGTTCATGGTTCAAAGCTAGCGCTTCCTCTCTTTCTGTTTCAAACAAAGTATATGATAAATAAACATTATTTACATTTTCGGTAAGCTCAGAATCAATATAAAATCTTATAGGCCATTCTTGGGTTTCATATGGCCCAAGTGTTTGTTCACTAAAACAAAAACATTGTATTTTTTTAACGTTTTCTGCAGCCAGGCCTGGAGAAACAGATGGCACTATTGAAAGAGTTAATTTTTTGTTTGTGTTGTTGGTTGCTACATATGATGTTTTGCTTACCTTATCGGTCATAACCTCAATATTTGTCTCAGTTGGGTAAAATGTTACAGGTGCTGACCCATTAACAGTACTTAAAAACCTTATATTTACCTGTCTTTCATAAGTTTCATTATTTTTTTTGAAAAAATCAGATGGGCCATATATTTTTCCATTTAATCCAGTGACTTCACAAAAAACATTGTAAAGAGGAACCAACATAAATGAAAAGAGAAACATAAAAGCTACCGCTCCCAACAGAGATAAGAAAATTTTGTTTTGCAGTGGTCCTTTAGCCATTTATTTTTGGTGGTACATCAAAGGTGTGATAAGGGGCTGGTGAATCTACTGTCCATTCGAGGCCATCTGCTCCATCCCAAACTTGAGGCGTTGCTTTCTTGCCAGCAAATACAGTCTTAACCACAATGTATAAGAAAAGTAGCTGTGAAAAACCAAACAAGAATGCTCCTACTGAGGATACGGCATTCCATTCTGCAAATTGAAGTGCATAGTCAGCGTACCTTCTAGGCATTCCAGCAAGTCCCACAAAGTGTTGAGGGAAAAATGTGATATTGACTCCTATAAAAGAAAGCCAAAAATGCAATCTTCCCATTTTTTCGTCGTACATGTTTCCTGTCCATTTAGGGAGCCAATAGTAAACGGCTGCCATTATAGAAAAAACAGCACCTGGTACTAAAACATAATGAAAATGAGCAACTACAAAATAAGTATCATGATATTGAAAGTCAGCTGGTGTGATTGCCAACATAAGACCGGAGAAGCCACCAATAGTAAAGAGAACCACAAACGCTATAGCGAATAGCATTGGTGTTTCATATGTAATTGAACCTTTAAAAATTGTTGCGCACCAATTAAAAACTTTTACTCCAGTCGGTATAGCTATCAACATTGTTGCCCACATAAAGAAAAGCTCTGCTACCAGAGGCATTCCAACTGTAAACATGTGATGTGCCCAAACTACGAAGGATAAAACTGCTATAGAAACCATTGCATATACCATTGAAGCATGTCCAAATAATGGCTTTCTTGAGAAAGTTGAAATTATATGTGATGTAATTCCAAATGCTGGAAGTATCATTATATAAACTTCTGGATGGCCAAAGAACCAAAAAACATGTTGAAACAAAACCGGGTCCCCACCACCCGCTGCATCAAAAAATGATGTGCCAAAGTATGCATCCATCAACAGCATTGTAACTGCGCCTGCAAGGACGGGCATTACAGCAATTAGGAGGTAAGCTGTAATTAACCATGACCATACAAATAAAGGCATTTTCATAAGCGTCATACCTGGTGCTCTCATATTCATAATTGTTACAACGACATTGATTGAACCCATGATTGATGAAGCTCCCATAATGTGTATTGCAAATACAAAATAAGCCACATTTGGATAATTTGTTGATAGCGGTGCGTAAAAAGTCCAACCAAAACCTGGCATACCACCTTCCATGAAAGCAGTTGATAAGAGTATTGTAAATGCCGTAGGCAAGAGCCAGAAACTTAAATTATTCATTCTTGGCATGGCCATGTCAGGAGCACCTATTTGCATTGGTATTAGCCAGTTTGCAAGACCAACAAATGCGGGCATAACACCCCCAAAAATCATAATTAAACCATGCATAGTTACCAGTTGGTTGTACCTTATTGGATCCATCAACTGAAGCCCTGGTTCAAATAACTCTGCCCTTATTCCCATGGCAAATGCGCCACCCAGAAGGAATGCAGCAAAACTAAACCATAGGTATAATGTTCCAATATCTTTGTGGTTGGTTGTGGTTAACCATCTCATGATGCCTTTCTTTGGCCCATGATGGTCGTCATGATGGTCGTGATTTTCAACTACTGCGCTCATATATATCTCCTATAAATTATTTTCTTTGTACTCAACAATATCTTTGGGTATAACAATCTCTCCATCTCCTGATTTATCATTACCCCATGCTAATCTTGTAAATGTAATAACAGATGCCATTTCAACTTCGTTAAGCTGCTCTGCAAATGATTGCATTTGGCTGCCTCTGATCCCTTCCATTAATATTTCAATTTGTTGTGCTTTGTCATTCATTACGACACCACTGCCTGCAAGAGCCGGATAAAACCCAGCTATACCAGCACCATTTGCCTGATGGCATGCAGCACATCTGGTTTCATATATCTCTTCACCTGTTGCCAGCAGCTCTTCAGAAGTCCAATCTTTCTCAGTTAGATAGGCAACCTGTTCTGCTAATTCTCTTTTTTCTTGCAACCATGCTTCATATTCTTCTTGTGTGACAGCCTTAACAACAATTGGCATGTATGCATGTCTTTCTCCGCAAAGCTCTGTACAGTTTCCTCTGTAAATACCAGGAACATTAACTTTAGTTTTAGCTACATTTATAAACCCTGGAATTGCATCTTGTTTAACAGCAAAATCACTCATATACCATGAGTGGATAACATCATTGCTTGTTATAAGAAAACGAACTGGTGTATCAACTGGTATGACTACTGGTTCATCAACCTCTAATAAATAATTTTCTGTTTTCTCAACTCTGTTGAATTCATATTGGTCTGGTGGGGTTGTTAGATTTGAAAAAAAGCTAAGCGGTGCGTTACCAACCTGCTCATCAAGATACTTGTATTGCCATTTCCATTGCCAGCCAACAACTTGAATATCTATACCGCCTTCCTCTGCTTCATGTTCATAAATCTTTTTTAGAGTTATAGAGGCTGGGACAGCCATGGCAATTAAAATAAGTGTAGGAATAATAGTCCAAAGAATTTCAACCGTATGGTTTTCTGTAAACTTTGCTGGGGTCTTGTGATTTGATCTTCTGTATTTCCACATTGACCAAAAAAGCCCGCCAAAAACCACAATACCAATAACCACAACGACAATAAAAATTGCCATATGTAAATCAAATACTTCCTTACTTATATCGGTTACGCCAACTGGCATATTTACATCTAACCAATCAGCTGACGTAAACAATGATACAGGGTAAAGAATAAGAGCCCAGAGCTTGTTCTTCATGTACGCCATATACTACTATAAATACTGTTAATGTCGAGTAATAAGTGACACTAATGTATTGTTTTTTTAGTCGTTAATTATCTTTATAGATTCTATAATTTTTGCACCTTTTTTACCAAACTCTTCATCTTTCATTTTGAAGTAGTTGCATGTGATACATTTTATTTCTGAATCATCATTTTTGAGCATTATAGAGTCCAGATCTCCACATGACGGACATACAGCTCCAGCTATAAATCTATAACCTTTCATTTAGCTTGCTTTTAATTTCTTCAACTTCTGGTTTTTTATTGAACCAAAGCTTAAAACACTCAGATGCTTGCTCTACAAGCATACCGATACCGTTATAAAAGTTATTTTTACCAACAATTGAAAGGTCAGAAAATAGCTTATTAGTTTGGTTTGAGTAATTAATATCATACAAAAGTGTGTTTTGAGAGAGGTTTAAGTGTTCAAAATGTTTAGTAGTGTTCAAATCTAAATTTTGTGCACATGATATGACTAGATCTAGGCTTTGACCATTATATTTTTTAAAGTTTGGGTTCTTTTTAATTGCTTCTTCTATCTTTGCTTCTGTTCTGCTTGCTACAAAAAGATTTCTGGAAGTTTTAATGCTATTTAAGATTGATTTAGAGGCGCCGCCCAAACCATAAACCATTATATTCATATTTGTATAGTCAATTTTTTTTGATTGTAGATCGTTTATGAAGCCGACACCATCTGTAGATGTCCGTTTTGTACCGTTGTCATAAATACAATTAATAGACTCTGGTTCAGTAACAAGGTTTTGTGTAAAAATTTCTTTATATGGTTTTGTAATATTCAGTCCAAGACCTCCTTTAGCAAAAAAGTCTTCCACAAAATTTAGTGGGTCATCTTCTATGTCATAAATCTGATAATCAATTTTAATATCAAACTGTTTTGCAAACTCTTTGTGTATTTGAGGTGAAAGAGAGTAGCTTATTCCTTTCCCCATTACTCCCAATTTATACATTATCAATCCAATTTATAGGGTTTTTTAAAGCTTCATATAGCTTTTCTTGCTTGTCTGTAAGTTTTGAATCAAATTTGTAGTGCCACTCAACTGCATTTGGCAAAGACATTAAAATTGACTCAATTCTTCCTCCTGACTGGAGGCCAAAAAGTGTTCCTCTATCATAGACAAGATTAAATTCTACATATCTGCCTCTTCTAAATCTTTGAAATTTCGTATCCTCGTCGGAGTATTCTGTATTTTTATGTTTAGTAATAATTTTTTTATATGCTTCTGTAAACGCTATGGCTACTTGTTGAGAAAAATTTAAGCCTTCCGCAGTATTCTTAAAAGTTTGTTTTTCATAAAATATCCCTCCTATTCCTCTGTGTTCTTTTCTGTGGGGTAAGAAAAAATATTCATCACAATTCTTCTTAAATAATTCAAAATATTCTTTACCAAGCGTATCACAAGCATTTTTGGCTGATTGATGCCAATCCCTGCAATCATCCTCATCTAAAACATAAGGTGTTAAATCAAATCCACCCCCAAACCACTCTTCGAACACCTCGTTATTTTTATAAGTGCAGAAATATCTAATATTCAGATGTGATGTTGGGATATTAGGGTTTTTCGGGTGAAAAACTACCGATACTCCTGTAGCAAAATATGGCAAACCAGATGATTTATTTATGCTGCCTACTGATGAAGCAGGGAGCTTCTCTCCTTTAATGTTAGAGAAATTTATGCCTGCTTTACCAAAAAATTCTCCATCATCAATAATTACAGAATGTCCTGTGCCTAGGCCATGCTTCTCCCAATGATCATCAATAATGTTTTCTTCTTTCTCGTGTTGTTTAAATTCTGCGAGAATATTTTCATGTATACCTTTAAAAGCATTAGCGATTTGTTCTTGTCTATCTAATATATTCATTCGTTTCTAGGTCTAATATTTTTGAGGGTTCTTTTTTTCCGCCCAGCGCCAAATCTAAAGCGCCATAAATTTTATCATCAAAAACAGCCTTTACCTCATTAATGTTTTTACACACTTCTTCTCCTGAGGTATTAGCAGAAGTAGAGATCAAGGGCTTTTCTATTAATTGTAAAAAGTTAAGTAAATTGCCGTGCTCTGGTATCCGGGCCGCTATCTTGCCATTTGAAGTTGGAATGATCATTGTCGTGAACGTGTTCGTGTGCTTCTTAATTATTTCTGTGTATTTAACTTCAATACTGAATCTTTGTAATAGTTCTTTTGAGGAGTGAAATAACAAGATATATTTTTTATCTGCTGGTCTTGATTTTATTTTATCTATGCCTTCGATTACATTTGGCAAATTTAGGCCACCCAACCCCCAGATACCCTCGGTGGGATATGCAATTATTCTTTTTTTAAGCACCCACTGAGCAGCAACTTCTATTTTATTTGTGGTTTTCAATCTCTATCAAGATTTTGGTCTTTCTTAATGGTTTTCTCTCTAAGTTCTTTTTTGAAATCAATCATTTTTTCTGCCATTGAGTTATCTGCCACACCCAACATTTGAGCAGCAAAAATACCTGCATTTGTTGCTCCAGCTGTTCCAGCGGCAAAAGTTGCAACTGGTACGCCTGCTGGCATTTGCAAGGTCGACAGAATTGCATCCAAACCATTTAAGCTGTGAGCAGTTGGAACGCCTAGCACAGGACTTGAAGAATGAGCTGCTACTGCGCCAGCCAAATGAGCTGCCATTCCTGCAATAGCTATATAAGCTTTACAGCCCCTATCTTTTGAGGTCTTGAGATAATCTACTAATATATCTGGAGAACGGTGAGCAGAAATAACTTTTAACTCACAGGCTATATCAAAGCTTCTTAAAGATTTGATTGCTGCTTTACCGAGATCCACATCTGAATCGGAACCGAGAATTACAGAAACTTGTATATTGTCCATATATATAAAACTATAATAATTAATCTATGAATAGGTTGAATATTTTAACATTTCCTGACCCAAGGTTAAGAAAAAAAGCATTAGCAATAACTAATTTTGATAGTGCCTTAGAAAAAAAGGCAAAAAATATGCTTTTCACTATGTATGAAGATAAGGGCATAGGTTTGGCTGCAACTCAAGTTGATATTCATGAAAGACTCATAGTTATAGACCTGTCAGAAGATAGGTCTGAACCAATATTTATTGTAAATCCTAGCTACAAAGTTCTTGATGATACTCCAGTAATATCAAAAGAAGGATGTTTGTCTATTCCAACATTTCAACAAGAGGTTCCAAGAGCTAAAGAAATAGAACTTAGTTACCAAAATCTTAAAGGCCAAGCTGAAAAGTTTGTAGCTGATGGTCTTATGAGCTATTGCATTCAACATGAAGTAGATCATCTTGATGGTAAGTTATTAGTTGATTATGCATCATCTCTAAAAAGAGCGCGTATAAAAGAAAAGCTAATGAAGCTAAAGGATGGTAAAAACAAAAATTAGAATTGGTTTTGCTGGCACCCCAAAAATTGCCTTTGATCATTTATCTAAACTTCTGTTATCAGACAAGTTTTCTGTTGAATTTATACTTACGCAACCAAATAAAGCTGCAGGTAGAGGTATGTCAGAAAATATATCTTTGTTCTCAGAGCTAGCTAAAATGATTCCGGTTTTTCAGTTTAGCGATCTAAGGTCTCAGGAAGCGCAAAAAGAGGTCGCCTCCTATAAGGTCGACCTTCTAGTTGTGGTGGCTTACGGCAAATTAATCCCGCAATGGCTTTTAGATCACCCAACTTATGGTTGTTTAAATGTCCATTTTTCTTTGCTGCCAAAATATAGAGGTGCTGCCCCGATGCAAAGAGCAATTCAAAATGGAGAAAAGCTTTCAGGCATCAGTTTTATGAAGCTTGAGCAAGGCCTAGATGAGGGGCCAGTATATAAAAAAATTGAAGCTAACATAGAAGGTAAAGATTTTTATGAGGTGGAGAATTTGTTGCTTCAAGAATCATTAAATGAAATCTCTAATACTGTAAATGATGTGTGTGCAGGAGCGGCCGCAGAAAATCAAAAACACTCTAATGCAACATATGCAGAAAAAATAGAAAAATTGGAGGGAAAGATTAATTGGAATGACAGTTGTGAAAGTATAAAAAATAAATTTTTAGCGTTTGTTAGCTGGCCTCAAACTTTTTTTATGGTTGGTGAGCAAGAGGTAAAGGCCATGGGTCTTTTCATCCACTCAAAGGAAATAGGCAAAGCGGGTGAAGTGCAAAGTTTTGATAGAGATTCCTTGAAAGTTTTTTGTGCTGATGGCGTCATTTCAATTAAAAGTGTTAAGTTTCCTGGTAAAAAAGTTATAGGTTCTTTAGATTTCTTTAACTCAAAAAGAGATATAATTTCTAAAGGAGATTTATTGATTTGAAAATAATCATATTAGGGGGTGGTTCCATTGGTGGAAGTGTTGCTAAGGAGCTTTCCTCAGAAGAAAATGATGTTGTTGTTATAGATAATAACGATGAAAACCTTGAGCCAATACAGGGTGTTGAAGGCATCCAGACCATACATGGAAATGGCTCTTCTCCAAAAACCTTAGCCAAAGCAGGCTTAGATGAAAATAGCTTGTTGCTTTGTTTAACTGATTCAGAAGAAATTAACTTACTTGCTTCCTTAATAGGAAAACAAAAATTTAATGCTGGCAGAATAGTTTGTAGGCTCAAAAGTTCAGAATACACAAAGATTGCTAAAGAAATAACTCCTTTTGTTGATTTTTTTATCAACCCAGAAGACCTTATAACTGATGAAATAAGAAGCCTTCTTCACCATCCTGGTGCTCTTGAAATATTAGATTTTGCCGAAGGCAAAATTAAGTTAGTGAGTGTATATGCCAAACAGTCTGGTGTTTTAGTTGGGAGACAAATCAAAGAACTAAAAGATGATCTCCCAGAATATGAAACTCGAATACCAGCTATATATAGGGGTGATGAGTTAATAATTCCAACGGGCACTACTACTATTAATGAGGGTGATGAGGTTTATTTTATCGCCGATGAAAAACACATCGAAGATGTTACAAAAGAACTGCAGAAACTTGAAAGCCAATATAAAAATGTCTTTGTTGCGGGGGCAGGAAATATAGGAAAGTCGCTCGTAAGGAAAATTAATGATGATTTCAACACAAAACTTATAGATAAGAGCAAAGACAAGTGTGAGTTGGCGTCTGAAGAGCTCGACAACGTGCTTGTATTAAATTCGGATGCAGCAGATAAAGAATTTTTATCTTCTGAGGGCATTTCTGAATGCGATGTTTTTGTGGCTGTAACGCAAGACGACGAGTCCAATGTCTTGTGCTCTTTAATGTCAAAAAAGCTTGGTTCCAAAAAGACAATTACCATAATTAACAAAGAGGCTTATTTTGATTTAGTTGGTAAAAATGAACTGGACATAATTATTTCGCCTGTTCAGATTACCGTGTCGCATGTTTTAAAATTTATCAGAAAGGGTTCTGTTTCAAATGTGCACAAAGTAAAAAAAGGCATGGCAGAAGCAATTGAAATTGGTGTTGATGCTTCATCTGAAAAGCTAAAAGGCAAACTTATATCCGAGTTAGGCCTAGATGAGAATATCAACATACCCGCTATTAAAAGGGGTGAAGAGGTAATAATGGCTCATGGAAATACACAAATACATGACGACGATCACCTGATAGTTTTTTATAAAAATAAGGATGTAATAGATTCCTTCTACGAAAAATTTAGATGATTACAACACTTAAGCTATTAAGATTCTTAGGGCCAACACTGCTGTTTTTTGGAACTTTTGTAGTGCTTCCACCACTTTTAATGAGTTATTTAAATAACGCTTTAGACAACAATATGTTGTGGGTTTATCTTTCATGTATAACTTACTCTTTAATAATTTTATTAACACTTAGAAGAAAGAAATTCTCATATACACCTAGAGACGGCTTCATAATCACTTTTTTTACATGGGTTTTAATCTCTGTATTGGCTTCTTTGCCCTTTTTAATCAACAGCTTAACTTTTTATGATGCGCTGTTTGAAGCAGTTTCTGGTTTAACAACGACTGGCTCAACTGTAATCAAAGATCTTTCTTTATTACCAGATCACGTCTTGCTCTATAGGCAGCTTCTTCAATGGTCTGGTGGGGTTGGTTTGGTCATAGTTGTGCTTGCAATTATTCCGGCTGTTTCTGGAGGTATGAAAGTTCTCCAGGCAGAAACTTCTGGTTTTGCAGACAAAAGCTTTTCTCCAAGACTAAGAGAGACAGCAAGGTCCTTGTTAAAGTTCTATGTTCTCATAACGCTTGCTTGTGTTTTTTCATACTGGCTTGCTGGTATGACATGGTTTGAAGCTTTTAGCCATTCTTTTAGCACAGTATCTATAGGTGGGTTTTCTATATATAACGAAAATTTTGGGTATTTTAATAATCATGCAATTGAGATTGTTGCTGTGGTCTTTATGTTGGTTTCAGCAACTAACTTTGGCTTACATTTTTTATCGTTTACAAAAAGAAGCTTTAGATACTATCTTGCAAATGATGAATTTAAATTCTTCTTGCTAATAGTTTTAGTCACTGTGATGGTCTCTTTTGCCACCCTTTATATAAAAGAAGGCTTTACCATTGAAAACGCTCTTAGATATGGTGTTTTCCAGACAATCTCTATTATTACTACCACGGGCTTTACTCTTGAGCCCTTAACTGCCATGGGAAATTCTGTTGGTTTTTTAATTTTTGTTGTTGCCTTTATTGGTGCATGTTCTGGATCAGTGGGTGGCGGCATGAAGATATGGCGTGTGCTGCTGATGTTAAAGGTTGGTTTTTCGAATATGACTAAGGTTATCCACCCAAGTGCAGTTAATAGTGTGAAGCTTAATGGTGAAAAAATTGTTTCTTCTCAGATAGAAGCAGTCTTTGCATTTATAGCGATATATATAACTTTTTTCTTGTTTTTTTTGTTTGTACTTGTGTTCCAAGATGTTGATTTTTATTCAGCTTTTTCTGGAACAGCGGCGGCAATCAATAATTTAGGGCCTGGTCTGGGTGAGTTATCAGAAAACTATTCTGGCTTGACTGGTGTCGGAAAAATTACCCTGACGCTAGCTATGATAGTTGGAAGGCTTGAGTTGTTTGGTGTCTTGATATTAATGGTTCCTTCCTTTTGGAAGAATTAATATATATTAAAATTATCAGGTCTTAATTTTCTAAACTTCTTATATTCCCAACCATAAATTTCAGGTGCAGAATTAATTGCTTCTTCAAAATGTTCGTTCATTTGTTTTGTTGTTATGGGTTCATCTATTTTTTTTGATATAAATTCGTATTTATTTTTTTTCCCCTTCGTTAAATAAACAAAATAAAGATCATGGGATTTTTTATGTGAAAGCTTTTCTATTAAATCTATGCAATAACATTCTTTGTTAAAAAAATTCTCGTATACCCCTTTATCGTGCGGCACCAAGTCCGAAGCTATTAATAGGCTTTCATTTGCTAAAAAGCTCTTATATAGATCTTTTACCCCTTTTGTTGTAGCTGGCAACATTTGTGCGCCCCCTCTCTCTCTTATTGATTTAAGTTTCTTTTCTAAGCGTACATTTTTTACAGGGGTGTATAGAACATTTATTTGTGAGAGCAATTCAGACAATATAAAAACCAACATATCCACACACCCCATGTGTAGTGTGAAGAATAGCTTGGGCTTACCATCATCAAGATTTTTCTTATCTATATAGTTTGGGTCTAAGAGTTCTTTGTAGTTATTTTTTTTGCCCCAAATAAACGGAAACATTAATGACATTTCTATAGTTTCACTAAAACTTTTATGAATAAGTTCGTTTTTATTACCAAAACAATGTTTTATGTTGCTTTTTGTTATTTCAAATTGCTGTGAGCCAGACATTATTAATAACTTTGTCAGAATAAAAGAAATAGCTCTCAATATTACTAGAGGTGTATGTGAAATTAATCCAAAAAGTATGCTTATCATATGTAAAGTAATAAAATAGCCTAATTAACATACTATAGGAAAAATTTTGTCAGCAAAAAATATTGATGAGCTTATAGCTCTTTGCAAAAGAAGGGGTTTCATTTTTCAATCAAGCGAAATATATGGAGGCACCCAAGGCTTATATGACTATGGGCCTTTAGGTGTTGAGTTAAAAAATAATATTAAAAACTCATGGTGGAAATCAACTGTTTATGAGCGCGATGATGTTGAAGGTCTTGATGCAGCAATCCTCACAAAACAGTCTGTTTTAAAGCACTCAGGACATGAAGATACCTTTTCTGACCCTCTAGTAGACTGTAAGTCATGTGGTGAACGCTTTAGAGCAGACCAAGTGCCAGACTATTGTAAAAAAGAAGATCTAACAGAGCCTCGCCAATTTAATTTGATGTTTAAAACAAATGTTGGGCCTGTTGATGATGGTTCTAGTTTTGCATACCTAAGGCCTGAAACTGCTCAACAAATATTTACTAATTTTAAAAATGTTGTGGACTCAACTGCAAGAAATATCCCTTTTGGTATTGCTCAGATTGGTAAAGCATTTAGAAATGAGATTACTTTAAAAAGCTTTATCTTTAGGGTTAGAGAATTTGAACAGATGGAGCTTGAGTTTTTTGTAGTTCCTGGAACAGATGAAGATTGGCATAAAGAATGGGTTGAATCTAGGCTTGCTTGGTGGGAAAACCAGGGTGTTTCAAGAGAAAGTCTTGAGTTATATGATGTGCCCAGTGATGAGTTAGCTCATTATTCAAAAGCGACGGTAGACATTATGTACAAATTCCCACATGGAGTTGAAGAGCTTGAAGGTATAGCAAACAGGACTGACTTTGATCTTGGTTCACACTCAAAAGATCAAAAAGATCTTAATATCAAATCATCTGTCTCAGAAAACAAAGAATCTAATGCAAAACTTGCACTTAAAGATCCTGATAATAACTGGGTAGTGCCTTTTGTAATAGAGCCTTCAGCTGGTGTAGATAGAGCAGTTCTAGCAATTCTTAATGAGGCTTATAATATCGAAAAAATAGATGATAAAGAAAGAGTTGTTCTTAAATTAAAACCCCACCTGTCTCCAATAAAGGCAGCTGTAATTCCTTTAAAGAAAAACGATGAAAAAATTGTCTCTAGAGCAAAGAACATTAAAAACAAACTTCAAGCACTCGGTATGGGAAGGGTGTTATTTGAAAATAGCGGCAACATAGGAAAGAACTATAGGCGACACGATGAAATTGGTACTCCAATATGTATAACGATTGATTTTGATACTTTAGAAGACGGTACAGTTACGGTAAGAGATAGGGATACCATGCACCAGAAGCGTGTTAAAGAATCTGAATTAGAAGAAACATTTAAAAAGCTTTTTTAAATATCTACGTTTTCTGCTCTTAAAGCATTTTCATCAATAAATTGTCTTCTTGGTTGTACTTGATCTCCCATTAAGGTTTCAAATATATCATCGACCATATTCCTGGCATCATCTAATGTAATTTGCACTAACCTTCTGTTTTTTGGATCAAAAGTTGTCTCCCAAAGTTGCTCAGGATTCATCTCTCCTAAACCTTTGTATCTTTGAATTTCCGGGGCTCTGGCGCCTTCTGAACTTTCTTGCCTTAACATCTTTAAGATCTCATCTTTTTCTTCTTCATCTTTTGCGTAATGAGTTTTGCTGCCTTTGCCAATTTTATATAAAGGGGGTAAAGCTAAATAAATATGTCCTTTTTCAAGAAGGTCATACATTTGGTTATAGAAGAAGGTGAGTAATAATGTTCGGATATGAGACCCATCGACATCAGCATCTGTCATTATAATTACTCTGTGATATCTGAGTTTTTCTACATTAAACTCATCTATTCCAATGCCAGTTCCTAGAGCTGTAATCAAAGTGCCTATTTCGTTGGAAGACAGAACTTTGTCTAGACGAGCTTTTTGTACATTGATGATCTTACCTTTTAGTGGCAGTATTGCTTGAAAGCTGCGGTCTCTACCTTGTTTGGCTGAGCCTCCTGCCGAATCACCCTCTACAAGGAATATTTCAGACAAGGCAGGGTCTTTTTCTTGGCAGTCTGCTAGTTTGCCTGGAAGCCCACCAACATCTAAAAGTCCTTTTCTTCTTGTCATATCTCTAGCTTTTCTTGCTGCCTCTCTGGCATATGCCGCTTCTAGAACCTTACCTAGTATTTCTTTTGCTTGTGGTTTGTTAGCAAGTAAAAAATCCATAAAATAATCATTTAATAAACCTTCTACGGCTGGTCTTGCTTCTGAAGAAACAAGCTTGTCTTTTGTTTGTGAAGAGAATTTAGGGTCCGGCATTTTCAAAGAAATAATTGCTACCATTCCTTCTCTTACATCTTCTCCTGTTATATCAACCTCTTTCTTCCTCATAAGGTCTTCTTTCTTAATAAAGTTTTTTATAACTCGGGTTAGGCCTCCTCTAAAGCCCGCAAGGTGGGTACCGCCATCTCCTTGTGGAATGTTGTTGGTAAAACACTGGACATTCTCTCTATAGGTGCCGGTCCATTGTACTGCTACCTCAACACCTATGCCTTTAATGTTTGCTTGTGCATAAAAAGGTGTACCAACTGTTTCTTTTTTGCCTGTAAGGTATTTTACAAATTCGTTTAAACCGCCTTCTGACTTAAGGTTCTGTTTTTTGCCGGTTCTTTCATCTAAAACACTTATTCCGATACCTTGGTTGAGATAAGAAAGTTCTCTTATTCTTTTAATTAATATTTCTGTATTAAAAGTTGTTTGTGAGAAAATCTTAGTTGAAGGAATAAAGGTTACTTTGGTTCCTGTTTTATCGCTTTTTCCTACAATTTCTAATTCTGTTTTAGGAAAGCCATCACTATACTCTTGACGATACTTAGAGCCTTGTCTTTCTATTTCTAGAACTAATTTGCTGCTTAATGCATTAACAACAGAAACACCAACTCCGTGGAGCCCTCCTGAGACCTTATAGCTGTTTTCATCGAACTTACCCCCAGCATGTAGGACTGTCATAATTACCTCTGCTGCAGAGGCCCCTTCTTCATGTTTGTCAACAGGTATCCCTCTACCATTGTCTGAGACAGCAACAGAGCCATCTTTTCCAATAACAACATCTATTTGATTACAATAACCAGCTAAACCCTCATCTATAGAATTATCTAATACTTCAAAAACCATATGATGTAGACCTGTGCCATCGTCAGTATCCCCGATATACATGCCTGGTCTTTTTTTAACTGCTTCAAGGCCCTTTAAAACCTTAATACTATCTGAATCATAATCATTTGACATAAGATGTGTCTCCTTTGTGTTCTACGTGGAACAAAAATACATCTTTTTGTGTTGCGAAGTGTGCTTTTTCGATAGATGTCATAATTGTCTGAACGCTGTTATCTATAAGATATTTTAACATTAAATTTGAGTTTTCTTTATCTAATTCAGAAGAAATATCGTCCATTAATAAAATAGGGTCTAATTCAGTGTTTGTTTTAATAATTTC
>ERZ802830.2371-NODE-2371-length-17121-cov-15.1698_pt1 | contig 17121 bp, 18 predicted proteins | sample MGYA00345654_ERZ802830 | MGnify/ENA primary metagenome ERZ802830 (study PRJEB30503, sample SAMEA104212375) | marine metagenome | biome: Westerlies Biome; feature: [SRF] surface water layer (ENVO:00010504) within the epipelagic zone...; material: water...
CTCAGGCGCGCCATATCAAGAGGTCCGTTAATGGTCACCTTGCGCCCTGCCATATCCAGCGATTCATGATCTGAGTCGCTCAGAAGCGATTGGAAGGCTTTAACAAACCCCAGTTCTTCCTCACCAAAGGCCCGAATATAGGTTGGCAGGTCAAACTGCTTGGTCAACGACAGAACTGACTTCTCTGCCATGCTCAGCGTGCCCTCAAACGAAACAGGGGCGTGCAATGTCAGGCTGCTGCCGATGAAATAACTGCCTGAAGGCACCAGAATTTCGCGACCCGCAGCCGCCTTATCAGCTGCGACAAACGCCAAGCGATCATCGGTTGTACCGTCGCCCAAAGCGCCGTAATCGCGCACATCCACATGCTTGAGAAGGTCTTGAAAATAGAGCTCTGTAACATCTTCTATGACCAGATCGTCTATTCGGACCAGCCCACCATTTTTGCCTTTTAGATCAAGACCAAAATGACCATAAAGTGCTGTTGTCCCCCAGACCATATCCACCTCTGGTCGCTGGCCCGAGCCAACAATTGCAGAGACCTCGACCACGTTTCCATAATCCGCTAGCTCTGTCAGTGGTCCCGCTTGGGTCACCCAGGGCAGATTTACATCGCCGGTTGTTCCCGCCCAGCCAGCGATCCGGACCGACGGGAAATTGCCTGAAATTGCCTTCACCCGCGCGGTAATTTTCAAATAGCGGCCCGGCGAGATTGGCGTTTTGCCCATGTAGCGCAAGCGCTGCTCACCAGTGGTTTTTAACAACTCCAGACAGCTGCCGAAATCTTGATCCGCCGGGACCAAAGCTGCATTGGCCGCATTGTGATAGCTGTCCGAATTAATTGTGCCGTCGCCACTTGACCAAACCTGCAAGCCATCTTGAAATGGCGGAGGCGACAGCCGGACGTTATTGGTGTTGGCCGTGTTCATTGATATCCCTTTCCAAGCGCTGCCGCACTTGGCTCAGCCCTCTAAGGGTCCAGAAACCGAGTGTGAACAGCCGTAACCCAGCGCGATTGCGCCCGGTTAAAGGGAATTATCAATACAGTATTAAAGCAGGTTGAGCCCACCGTGACGGTACGCTTTATCTCAGGTCAATTGGTCGACCGGTTTGCCCAGTTGCACGCCGTTTATACGCCAGCCCTCAGGTCTTTTTTGCATGCGGTACAGCAGCATGTGGCGTTGACCAGCCTGATCGCGGATCAAGACCTGCTGCCAGAAATCTCCCGCCATCTCACGCAAGTCCAGAAACTCAACTTCCGCGGGCCGCCAAACCATCGGATAGCCACGCTGCACCATAACGCCAAAGTTTTCGGCCGTACCAAAAATTGACTGAATGGACGGGCTCGCATAACTAAAAGCCTGTACGAAATCATCAACCTTAAAGGCAGCGATCTGGTTTTCAATCACTGTCTGAATCTGTGGTTGGGGATCGTCTTTGGCCAGTACCGGCAAAGCCATATGTCCGATAAAAAATGTCAGTGCTGTTATAATCAACCGCAAGCGCATCAGTTCCACCTCTTTGCTTTTTCAAGTCAAAACTTAGGTCCGAGCGCTTAAACGTCAAGCAGCGTGGATCTTACAGTAATTCCTCCGCCAAGGCCTTATCAATCAAAGCGATGGTTTCGTTTATTCCATAAAGTGCGATAAACCCGCCAAAGCGCGGCCCCTGACTGGCCCCCAACAACACTTCGTAGATCGCCTTAAACCAATTGCGCAGTGGATCAAATCTTTCGCGTCCACAGGCAAAAACAATACTTTGCAACGCTTCGGCATCCAGATGCCCTGCATAGACGGTCAATTGATCGCGCAAGTCAACCAAAGCCTCGCGCTCAAGATCCGTTGCAACACGGAACACTTTGGCCGGTTTAACGAAATCATTGTAATACCGGACGGCAAACCCAGCCGCCTCATCCAAACCGGGGTGGGTCTCAGCCGAGGCCTTGGGTGCATAGCGTTGAATAAAGCCCCAAAGCTGGTCTTTTTCTGAAGCGTTTGCGACCGCTGCGAGGTTCAACAACATGGTGAACGACACCACCATATCCGAGCCCGGCACATTATGGCCATGGATGTGAAACACCGGATTGTTCAATTTTGCCTTGCTGTCTTGATCTGCATAGGCGCGCAACTGCTGCTGGTATTCGTCCATCGCCTTGGGGATCACATCAAAATGCATCCGCTTGGCGGTCTTGGGCTTTTGGTACATGAAATAAGACAGGCTCTCGGTATTGGCATAGCGCAGCCATTCGTCGATCGACACGCCATTGCCCGATGTTTTCGAGATTTTCTGACCTTTTTCATCCAGAAACAGCTCATAGGTAAAATGTTCCGGCGCGCGCTGGCCCAGAATGCGACAGATTTTATCATAGATCGGCGTGTTGGTAGAATGGTCCTTGCCATACATCTCGAAATCGACCCCCAATGCCGCCCAACGCGCGCCAAAGTCCGGTTTCCATTGCAGCTTAACATGACCGCCGGTGACCGGCAGGGTCATTTCTGTCCCGTCCTCATCTTCAAATGTGATTGTCCCATCTGATGCATTCACCCGTTTCATCGGCACATAAAGCACACGACCGGTTTCGGGATGGATCGGCAAGAAGATCGAATACGTCTGACGTCGCTCTTCGCGTAACGAGGCCAGCATCACCGCCATAATTTCATCGTATTTTTCAACCGCTCGCAGCAAAATCTCGTCAAACTGACCCGAGCGGTAAAATTGGGTCGCCGAGTAAAACTCATATTCAAACCCAAATGTATCCAAAAACCGCCGCAACATGGCATTGTTATGATCGCCAAAGCTGTCATGGGTGCCAAAGGGATCTGGCACTGAGGTCAGCGGCTTTTGCATATGCGCGGCCAAGGCCTCGGGGTTGGGCACGTTGCTGGGCACTTTACGCATGCCATCAAGATCATCAGAAAAACAAATCAGTTTTGTGGGTATATCGCTTATTTCGTGAAATGCCCGCATCACCATCGTTGTCCGCGCCACCTCGCCAAAGGTCCCCAGATGCGGCAAACCAGACGGGCCATAGCCTGTCTCAAACAAAACATAACCCTTTTCCGGGGGCGCTTTTTGATAGCGTTTAAGCAGCCGGCGGGCCTCTTCGAAAGGCCAAGCTTTTGAGCTCATCGCAGCGTCGCGCACTTCGGACATATTTGTTCTCCAGACAATCTTGCCACCCTGCGCGACAAGATTTTATGCTACCTATTGCCCTAAGCGGGACAGGTCAATATTCTCGACCGCGACAACATAGAAGAAAGGTTGTGTACCCGTGACCTATCCTGACCCCCAACCGCTAACCCAGCAAGACTGTTTGGTGGCTTTAATGATCGCAATTTCTGCCTCCGACACTAATATCCGCACCGCTGAACTGGTGAAAATACAATCAGCCGTCAACAATCTACCGATTTTTGCCGATTACGATATCGACCGCGTCAACCTGATGTCACAAACTGTCTTCGACCTATTCGAACAAGAAGACGGGTTGGACGCGCTGTTCGGGTTGATTCGCGACAATTTACCAGAGCGTTTGTTCGAAACCGCCTACGCGCTGTCTTGCGATGTCGCCGCAGCCGACGGTACCCTGCGAGAACCCGAATTGCGCCTGCTTGAAGAAATTCGTTACGAACTCAATATTGATCGTTTGCATGCCGCCGCAATTGAACGCGGGTCAAGGGCGCGGCACATGCGCGCCTAGGACCGGTATTTGTGGCACCACCGATTTAGCATTTTATATTGCAAGATTTTCGCGCGGCGGTTCCAACTTGATGCACCTTTGGGGCGCTCGCGCTGCGCCACCGGTATCAAAGCACGTCGTGTCCTATCGGCGGAAAAGATGGCAAAAGCCAGCTCTCGCCCCGAAGCCGTTGTGACATAGCCTCCGAGCCCCGCAACAAAATTAAGAGTGCCCGTTTTGGCCCGAAACCCCGTTGGGGCGCTCCGGGCCAGATTGCCCTTGGAATTGCGCATTTTAATGTCCTTTAACAAAGCGTACAGCTCTGTGCTCTCACGGGCTTTGATCAAAATTCTCACCATGTCGTCGGCAGTGATCCGCGAGCGATCGCTCAACCCGGAATGATCAACAAGTGACAGACCGCTGGCGCCAAACCGATCACGGGCCCACCGCGACATCTGCGCCGCAGACTCACCCAACGGCACCGCCGTACCAAGTCGGGTTTTCGTCGCCGCCATACCTACAGTTTCCGCCGTTAGGTTGGTCGAATATTTCAACATTTTTTGCACAATATCTGCCAGTGATGCACTTTCATGCGACACCAGCGTAACACCCGGCACCACCGACCTGGAAACTTCAGCCAGTGGCAGATAAAGCCCTTCCGCACGGGCGAGGCTTTGAAAAATTTCTCCAACATACCGGTTAGGCTTCCGCACTGGCAACCAGCGGGCTCCTTCTTTGCTCAACGCAGATCGCGAAACCGTCCACTCATCCCAGACACCACCATCGCGATAGGTATAAACCGGCGACCCGCGCTCTTTAAGCTGCATACGCGCCATTTTCACCGCAGGACGATAGCGCAATGCCCGCGCCTCCATATCGATCCGGTAGCCATCCGCGTCCTTTTCCCAACCGAAATACACGCGGTTGTAATTCAGGTTCAAACCGCTCACTGCCGGATTATAGGCAACATGCGGGGGCTGTTCTTCATCGATTTGCGGCGTCATAGGAAGCGCACTGCCATCGACGATGAAACGGCCCTTGACCGAGCGCAGCCCGGTTTTCATCAACTCTGACACCAAACCCGCCAGATGATCGGTATCCAAAGACGGATCACCGCTGCCCACCAAAATAAGATCGCCGGTTAGTACCCCGTTTTGAATTGGCCCCGTCGCCACAAGACGGGTGGAAAAGCGAAAGGCGGGTCCAAGATGCGCCAGAGCATAAAGCGCAGTGATCGATTTAACGACGCTGGCAGGGGGTAGCGGGATGTCATCCCCATAGCCTTCGAGGATATCCCCGGTCGAGACATCAGCCACGGCGCATCCAACCGAGCCGGACAATTTAGCGGCCTCGATGACCCTGCCTAGATCGCTTGGCGCTGGTTTAGATCCAAAAGACAGGCTGCCCGGTCGCAATTTGGGGCGCAAAGAACGCTCCAGCGGGCCCGCATTGGCACCGCAGGCAAGCGTTGATAATACCCCGGTAATAAATCCACGTTTTGAAACTTTACCCTGCATCACACCTCACAGCTTGCCGCCAAAATGCCACACTTCCCTTGCAGAAGTCATGCCTTACCCAGAAGGAATACGCCCCGCACGCCAAGCAAATCATACGTTTTTCACCTCGCGCCTATGAATTTTCTGACTGTTGCCAAAAACCTTTGGCCCTGATCGCACTGGAGGAGGCCGCAGTCAGCGGGATGTTCACATAGCACCACGCCGGTGCTGCCATACGCGCCATCAGATGCCGATTCGACGCCTTGATGCGGGCATGACGATAGGTCAGAGCCGCTTTCGATGTCCGTGCTGATATCCGGTTTCCCGGCCTGGCCAAAACACCGATTGGGACAGTCTCCATGATCGTTCGCCACGTTTGCCAGCAATGTAACTGCGCAAGGTTATCTGCCCCCATCAGCCACACAAACCGAATTTTGGGGTATTTCGATTTCAAAGCCGCCAGTGTCTGAGCAGTATACCGAGTGCCAAGCCGCGCCTCTATATCGGTCACAAAGACATTGGGATGGCTGACAAGCGCCCGCGCAGATCGCACACGATCTGCCAACGGCGCTGGCGCGCATTTTTTTAGCGGGTTTCCGGGGCTCACCAGCCACCAAACTGCGTCGAGATTAAACTGTTTGAGAGCCTCGCAAGTAATATGCACATGCCCCAGATGTGGTGGATCAAAAGACCCCCCGAGTAGGCCAATTGTTTGACCAGGATACATCCGCAAAGCATTCATAATGCTGGCTTTACTGCGAAGCCGTCCACAACACAATGTCAGCAATCAAATCACGGGCAATAAACTGCCACGCCAAAGGATCAAAAGTATAGCATAGGAAGCATCATACCCAGAGAGCCCAAGGCCCTCTGGGCAGACCTACTTAATGATTTGCATGTCCTCGAGGCATAATATTCAGGCTTGGAGCTGGGTGTTTGAGATCATGCCGATCTTGATCCGTATCTGGCACTTCGCTCCAGTCAATCGTTGCCGTGTTACACTGCTGTGTCGTATGAAAGTACAACGGTGCGCCGCTTGGCACGCTGTCACTGATCTTGCCTAGAAAGACAAACTCATCGAACTGATCGTTCGGCAGAGAGCCCCGCCAAATCAGTTCAATAACGCCCGCGTTGACCGCGCGCCCATGAAGATCATAAGTCTTCTGATACGCGCCGACCACAGCTTCAACATTCCAGTTGGGCTTGGGCTTGGGTTTGACTGAAATCATACCTTCGGGGATACGCACCCTAACGGTATCAGTTGCATCGCCATCGCATCCATGCGGGATTCGCATGACCGCTTTATAGTAACTGCCCGCGACAGCCGATTTGGTTTCAAGGCCAGCATGGCCAAAGGCCAGTGTTCCCGACAGGGCTGCAAAGGCAGCCGCCACTATTGGTAAAGGTCTCATTTGTATTTCCTTTTGAAAGGGGCTGCGGTTTCACGCCGCAATAAAATCTATGTCTCCGTTTGCAAAGCAGGGCGGGCCGCGCACCGCAGGACGCTCATAACCGATGGGCCAGCCCAAAATCGGTAAAGACCGCCATGCGCTACCCGCGGTGCGCAGTTGCAGGGCCACCAAGCACCAGACGCCTTTCCCACCGCAAAACGGGTCTCCCAACACGCATAATGTGCATTCGCCATCCGCATCACCACGCGAGTGATCCGTTCCACAGAGATCGGATACCTCGAAAAACAGCCTAAGTTCAGGATCATAAATCTGAGCCGAACCGCTGGAAATCATCAGCTCCGCCAGCACGAAACAGCCGGCCGCAAATAATGAAACGAGGTATCGCAAGAAAAATAGCATCAAAATCACTTTTGTATAAGCGCACGATAATCGAGAAACGCTGCTCACAAGTCAATATCTAGCCCTCAACAGGGGCAATTATATCTCTGCATTGCCCCTGCCTCCCAGCTTCGCTATCAAGCACCCCATCAGATCATTTACATGAGGAGACCCCAATGGCGGCCTATCAATATGTCTATCACATGGACGGCGTATCCAAGACCTACCCAGGTGGGAAAAAATGTTTTGAAAACATACGGCTGTCGTTTCTACCAGGGGTGAAGATCGGCGTCGTCGGGGTCAATGGCTCAGGGAAATCCACACTGATGAAAATCATGGCAGGTCTCGACAAGGATTTCACTGGAGAAGCGTGGTCTGCCGAGGGTGCAAAAGTGGGGTATCTGCCGCAGGAACCACAACTCGACCCGTCATTGAGCGTACGTGAAAATGTGATGCTTGGCGTTGCGAATAAAAAAGCCGTGCTGGACCGCTATAATGAACTGGCGATGAACTACTCCGAAGAGACTGCCGATGAGATGGCAGCCTTGCAAGATCAGATAGATGCCGAAAACCTGTGGGATTTGGACAGCCAGATCGATGTCAGCATGGAAGCTCTGCGCTGTCCGGCCGATGACGCAGATATCACTAGTCTGTCGGGCGGCGAAAGCCGGCGCGTTGCGCTTTGCAAACTGCTGTTAGAGGCCCCGGACATGCTGCTGCTGGATGAGCCGACCAACCACCTAGACGCAGAGACAATCGCATGGCTGCAAAAGCACCTGATCGATTATAAAGGTACGATCCTGATCGTCACCCATGACCGCTATTTTCTCGATGATATCACCGGCTGGATTCTGGAATTGGATCGCGGAAGCGGCATTCCCTATGAGGGCAATTACTCAAGCTGGTTGGAACAGAAGGCCAAACGCCTGTCGCAAGAGGCCCGTGAAGACAAGTCGAAACAAAAGACGCTGGAACGCGAATTGGAATGGATGCGTCAGGGTCAAAAAGCCCGACAAGCCAAGCAAAAAGCCCGTATCAATGCCTATAACGAATTGGCGGGCCAATCCGAACGGGAAAAAATTTCGCGCGCTCAAATCGTCATCCCCAATGGCCAGCGCCTCGGTGGTAAAGTCATCGAGGTTGCCAACCTCAACAAAGCCATGGGCGACAAACTTCTGGTCGAAGACCTAAGCTTTTCACTGCCCCCGGGCGGCATTGTTGGAGTGATCGGACCAAACGGGGCTGGTAAATCGACCCTGTTCAAAATGATGACTGGCCAAGAACAACCCGATGCAGGCCAGATCGGCTTTGGCGACACAGTTCAATTGTCGTATGTGGATCAGTCACGTGACGATCTGGATGCCAATGCAACGGTCTGGGAGGCGATCGGTGATGGTCAGGATATTATCCGGTTGGGCGATGCTGAAGTCAACTCGCGCGCCTATTGTTCTTCGTTTAACTTCAAGGGCGGGGATCAACAGAAAAAAGTCGGCCTCTTGTCGGGTGGGGAACGCAACCGGGTGCATATGGCGCGATTGCTGAAATCAGGTGGCAATGTACTGCTGCTTGATGAACCCACCAACGACCTTGATGTGGAAACCCTGCGTGCATTGGAGGACGCATTGGTTGACTTCGCCGGTTGCGCTGTAGTCATCTCGCACGACCGCTTTTTCCTTGATCGTATCTGCACCCATATCCTCGCTTTCGAGGGTGAGGCCCATGTGGAATGGTTCGAAGGCAACTTTGAGGATTATGAAGAGGACAAAAAACGCCGTCTTGGTGCCGATGCACTGGAGCCAAAACGAATAAAGCATAAAAAGTTCATGCGCTAGCTGCAAATCTGCTGGCTTCTAACGCCTTCCGCGCTTTTTTACTGCACGGGAGGTCTTTCCTACGACTTTAAGCAAGATCGACGCCCCATGACACCCCCATAACGCACGGTGTTTGTATGGAAGAATTATTTGCAATTAGGCGCTGATGATGGAAAATGCTTGCCTTTGTCCCAAACGAGTGCGATTACAGAGCAGCATATGTATTCTTTTTCGACCACTGTCTCCTGTTTTACCGGCGTTCAGTCTTTCGATCCAGACGACTAGCCGGGCTGTCGCACCTCTGCGGGCAGCAACTTATAGGAGACTACGGATATGGCCACAGGCACCGTAAAATGGTTCAACACAACTAAAGGCTTCGGCTTTATCGCACCAGACGGCGGAAGCCGCGACGTTTTCGTACATATTTCTGCCGTTGAGCGCGCCGGTCTGACCGGATTGAGCGACGACCAGAAAGTAACGTTTGACGTTGAAGCTGGCCGTGACGGTCGCGAAAGCGCAACAAATATCGCTCTGGCTTAAAGCTGGACCTCGCAGCCTAGCTGCTTTGAAGATACAGGATCAGGCTATGTCTATAGCCTGATTTTTTTTGTTTCTAACCCCAGAGCCAAATGGAAATGCATATTTTTTCCAGTCGAAACTTTAGTAAGCACCCGGCAGAAAAAGAAGTGTCGCTTGCAGAGACCTCTGCCCCCCATTAACACGACAGGGCGATGCCCCTAAAAGCCCTTATAAAAAGTCGTTTTTCCCATCACGATCGTCCAGATAACCAGCACCACATACCCCAGACAAAACCCAATAAGTGTGATCCACGCATAGTTCAGAATTGCTGCGCCAAGAAAGGCAAACGCGACCAGAAAATATTTTACATTATCCCGTGATATACTCACCAGCTTGAATGACCATGTGGGGATTTGACTGATCATCAGCAAACCAATCGCCACCATATGCACACAAATCACCAGAGTAGGCAGCAATTCAGCATCGTCCATGGCAAAAGATAAAAACATCGGCAACATCACCAAAAGTGCACCGGCGGGGGCAGGCACACCCACAAAATAGCCGCTGTTGTCCACCTCCAGATCAGACTTACTGGTGACATTAAACCGGGCGAGCCGGATGACACAGCACACAGCAAAAATCTGCACAGATATCCAGCCCAAACGCGGCATATCCTGCAGCGCCCAAAAATACAGCACCATCGGGGGGGCGACGCCAAAGTTCAGGAAATCCGCCAGCGAGTCCAATTCGGCACCCATTTTACTGTCGCTATTGAGCAAACGGGCGACACGGCCGTCCAAGCCATCCAGCACGCAGGCTAGTAAAATCAATTGAACAGCGCGTTCATGACTGCCTTGAAACCCCAACTTGATCGCTGTCAGCCCAAGGCAAATCGCCGCAACTGTCAACATGTTGGGCAGCAGCTGAAACAGCGTCAATTCAGTTTTAATTTTTTCGGGCTTGCCCAACCGCTATTCCGTCCTTGCGCTACGTGCGGGTTCGTCCGCTGTTAAATCCGCAATCACCGTCTCCCCAGCGATCATTGACTGGCCGACACTGACCATCGGCTGCACGCCATCGGGCAGATATACATCCACGCGAGACCCAAAACGGATCAAGCCAAAGCGTTCGCCCGTCCTCAGCGCCTGTGCCTGCTTTACAAAGCATACAATCCGGCGCGCCACCAGTCCAGCAATCTGTACCACCGCAATCTGTCGACCATCGGCAATTTCTATCGTCAAACTGTTGCGTTCGTTATCTACGCTGGCCTTGTCCAGCGACGCATTGAGATATTTACCCGGTCGATAGGCAATACTGGCGACCTCGCCGGCAATCGGGGCCCTGTTAACATGACAGTTGAACACATTCATAAAAACACTCACCCGCGTTAGGGGATCTGAGGACATGCCCAGTTCCTCGGGCGGCACCGCCTTTTCGATCAGTGATATGATGCCGTCTGCAGGGCTGACCAACAGTCCCTCGCGCTCAGGGGTTGTGCGTTTAGGGTCACGAAAAAAATAGTAACACCATATGGTTAAGCCAAAACCACCCCAGCCAAGCCAGTCTGAAATTAAAAAAAGACCCGCAGTAATAACCGCGAAAATCAAAACGAATTTGATACCTTCGCGGTGCATAGGCTTAATAAATGTTTCAAGCATTGTCATAGCAGCTAGACCCGATCTTTCAGTTTAGGTTCGGCAGGTTTTTTGCCTACTGCGCCAAGACGTATTATTCAAGCAACTTATATCAATAGGAACCTCACCAAAGCGTCTCAAACGCCGTACAAATCCACGCCAGTTGCACAACCAAACCGCCCGAGCAGCACCTAAAATGCTTCGCACAGCGAGATCAACCCAACTGAAAGCCTGGGGTTGACCGAGACAAAGCACTTTCTTCTGCGTCCATATCTTCGGCGATAGCATCGAACAAAGGCGTTGTCATATAGCGCTCGCCAGTATCGGGCATCATGCAAAGAATAACTGATCCCGGCGCGGCCTTGGCCGCCACCTTCATTGCGACCGCGAAGGAAGAGCCCCCCGATATACCTGTCATGATGCCTTCTTTACGCGCCAGTTTATGCGCCCATTCCAGACCTTCACCGCCAGAGACTGGGATCAATTCGTCATAATTTTTTTCGTCCAGTGTCTCCTGCAGCACCAGAGGAATGAAATCGGGTGTCCAGCCTTGAATCGGATGCGGCTCAAACGCCGGATGACTGCTTGCAGGGGCCCCGCCCTCACAGCGTGGCTGACCTATGCCGCTTTCGATCAGCGCGGCATTTGCCGGCTCTGTCAGGATGATTTTGGTCTCTGGCCGGCTTTGGCGCAACACCCTTGCGACCCCCGTCACGGTGCCACCTGTGCCATAGCCTGTCACAAAATAATCAAGTCTGTCACCAGCAAAATCGGCGATTATCTCTGGACCTGTGGTCGTCTCGTGAATATCCGCGTTGGCGCTGGTCTCAAATTGCCGAGCGAGGAACCAGCCGTTGGCCTTCGCCAATTCGACTGCCTTTTGGTACATCCCCAGCCCCTTCGAGGCCCTTGGCGTCAACACCACTTTGGCGCCCAGCATTCGCATCAACTTGCGGCGTTCAATGGAAAAACTATCTGCCATCGTAACCACCAGCGGATATCCCTTTTGTGCACAGACCATCGCCAGACCTATACCGGTATTGCCGCTGGTCGCCTCGACGACTGTTTGGCCAGGTTTCAAGAGGCCATCACGTTCAGCCGCTTCAATGATATTAAGCGCAAGCCGGTCTTTCACCGATCCCGCAGGATTGAAGAACTCGGCCTTAACATAAATTCTGACACCTTTCGGGCCCAGATTATTAATACGGATACACGGAGTGTTTCCGACCGTATCCAGCACAGAATCATATGTCCGACCCAAACCTTCTGTTGAACGGATGTTTGCACTTGTGGTCATAATAGCCCCTTGCTTTGATAACTCATGAAAATTTTACTCTTGTCTCAAAGTATAAGCCAGCGGCCGTTTGATCAATGTCTTTCACGGCACACGTAAGATGCCAAAATTTAAAAGCCGCGAACAGACCAGATACAATTTCAACGATCGCGCGCCGATTGCACCGGACCGCAAACCCCCAACCACGCATCCGGTATAATTGACAATCCCAGAACCCTGTCGGGGTTGGTGGGGGGGGGCATCACTACATCATTGAGTTTTTCAAAGCCATAACGCCGGTAATAAGGCGCATCCCCGACCAGCAGAGCCCGCCGCCACCCCTGACGGGCCGCCAGCACCAGACTGTCACGAATCAACGCGCCACCCAATCCTTCGCCCTGCCGGGTCGGATGCACCGCAACCGGCCCCAAAAGCAGCGCGTTATGACATCCCACAACGATCGGCCAATAGCGGATCGCCCCCCCCAGAATACCATCGGGGTCGCGCGCGACCATCGACAGGTCCACCACCGGGGCAACCTGATCGCGAAGACGATATGAGGACAGCGCCTCACGGCCCGGCGCGAAGCACAGATCATAAAGCGCCTCGACCTCCCACCAATCTGACTGCTGTTCCTGTTTGAACTGATACACCAGCTGTGCGCCTCAACATTTATCGCTGGCAACCGGCCTAGCACGCTCCTATTGAGAGGGCAAACAGGAGACATAACAATGTTTTACAAACCACAAAACGGACACGGTCTGCCACACAACCCGTTCAATGCGATCGTCACCCCCCGCCCAATCGGCTGGATTTCATCACGCGGTGCCGAGAGCAATGACAATCTAGCCCCCTATTCGTTTTTCAACGCAGTGGCCTATGTCCCCCCTCAGGTGATGTTTTCCTCCACCGGGCAAAAGCCCGATCGCGACGGGACGAAGGACAGCGTAAGCAACATTCGCGACACCGGCGTTTTTTGCGTCAATATCGTTGAATATGCGATGCGCGATGCGATGAATGCCAGCTCGGCCACAGTGGATAAGAACATTGATGAATTTGCTAAAGCAGACTTGGAAAAAATCCCCTGTGAAACGATCGACTGCGCCCGTGTTTCGGGCACACCTGCTGCTTTGGAATGCAAACTGACCCAGATTTTACAGTTACCCGGGGCCGCAAATTTCGCCGTGTTCGGCGAAGTGACCGGCATTCATATGCGCGATGATTGTCTCATCGACGGGCTGTTTGATATCACACGTTTCCAACCGCTCGCACGGCTTGGATACCGCGATTACACCCGTGTTACTGATCTATTCTCACTGTCGCGCCCAGACGATTGACCTTGGGGCTCTCAACGACATCGGCCGTTTAGTGGCCTTCGCCCAAAATGCCGATCCGGACCGAGTAATTCACCACCAAACCGTAATCCGGATCATCATCGCTATCGACCATAAGATGCCCGGCTTTGCTTAAAAGTGCATGGCAATCCCGACTTAGGTGCACCAATTGGATGCGCTTGCCTGCGGCTTGATACTTTGCCGCGACCGCCTCGATTGCCTGCAGAGCTGATTGATCCACTACTCTGCTGTCCGCAAAATCCACAATCACCTGCTCGGGGTCTTCGCTAAGCTCAAATAATTCAGCAAAACCGTCAGCAGACCCAAAAAACAACGGACCCTGAATCTGATAAACTTTCGCGCCTTCGGAATTTTGCGAGATCTTGGCGTGAATCCGCCGTGCATTATTCCAGGCATAGGCCAGCGCCGAGACGATCACCCCAACCACGACCGCAACTGCAAGGTCAGAATAGACCGTAACCACCGTGACCAAAATGATCACAAAGGCGTCGGTCATCGGCACCCGACGCAGAATCCGCAACGAATTCCAAGCAAATGTCCCAATAACCACCATGAACATCACCCCCACCAAAGCGGCGAGCGGAATTTGCTCGATCACCGACGATCCCACCAAGATAAACAACAGCAGGAACAGGGCTGCCGAAATACCGGCGATCCGGGTACGCCCGCCAGATTTGACGTTGATCATCGATTGACCGATCATCGCACAGCCCCCCATACCGCCAAAAAAACCGGTGAGCGTATTGGCCAGCCCTTGGGCGATGCATTCCTGTGACGCACCGCCTCGCTTACCGGTCATTTCGCCGACCAGATTGAGGGTTAGCAGACTTTCTATCAACCCAATCGCGGCCAGAATGACCGCATAGGGCAGGATTATTTCCAGAGTATCCAAGGTGAGTGGAACCAAGGGGATATGAAACAGCGGCAGCCCGCCTTCAATCGAGGCCAGATCGCCAACACGCGGCACATCAAGCCCAAAACCTATCACCACGGCGGCGACAATTCCAATACCTGCCAACGGCGCGGGTATCACCTTGGTCACCCGCGGCATCAGCCAGATAATACCCATCGTCAATACCACGAGCCCCAGCATCAGATACAGCGGCTCACCACTTAACCAAGTGTCACCAGCCGCACCATGACCGGCCGTTTCGCCCGACCCAGACACTTTAAACTGGGTCATCTGCGCCAAAAAGATCACAATGGCCAAGCCGTTTACAAAGCCCAGCATCACCGGATGCGGCACCAACCGAATAAACCGTCCCCATTGCATCACACCGGCGAACAACTGCAGCGCCCCCATCAGTACCACAGTGGCAAAAAGATATTCGACCCCGTGCTGTGCGACCAAGGCCACCATGACCACCGCCAAAGCTCCGGTCGCGCCGGAAATCATGCCGGGCCGCCCACCGATAAGCGCCGTCACAAGCCCAACAAGAAATGCTGCGTAAAGCCCCACGAGCGGATGCACGCCCGCCACAAATGCAAAAGCAACCGCCTCGGGTACCAAGGCCAGAGCCACCGTCAAGCCTGACAGTAGTTCGATGCGGATACGGCCCAAGCTCAGACCCTCATCAGACGTCCAGCGCAAGTCGGGAAAAGCTATAGAATTGGCAAATAAGCCAAAGATGGCGGGTTTCATACGGGATCCTGAAAGTTGGGGGATTTGGTTTCACGGTGGTTCTAACCCAGTTTCCCCAAAAGCGAAAGCTCAATGTTGCAGTGCAGAAAAATCATCTCTCAAGACAGCTCTCTATTGATGGTTTTTCCCTAATTGTGCCCTGAAGCATAATTGTCAGCAGCCGCTTTCAATCTGGCAATGACGCCTCTTCATTGGGCCGATCCTTAGTGATAACAATTAATCTGAGGTTAATAATCTCGATGATTCAGAGGCTTTTCACAAAAGCACCGTTCCAAAATGCCTGTTCCAAAATACCTGTCACTTCTCTTGCCAGATGGCCAAGACGAAATTGTCCATGTTTGCGCACCTGACGAGGTCTGCGTCTTCAATAGCCGGAAAAATTATACCCTCTGGCATGAGAAGAAAAACCAACCAACGGACCCAATCCTCAGCATCACTTTCGTCTGGGTTTTATTTACAGGGGGGGGGTACAGTTGGCAGCAAGGTACGACCTGCTCTCAACAGGTTCCGCATTCACTGTCTGCGCGATATTTTTCATGGCGCCATTTTACCAAAGAGTTTTGAGAATGGATTTTAACATTTGGCTTTCTTTTGCGGCGGCATCAATGCTGATCCTCATCCTGCCCGGACCAACCATTCTGACAATCCTGTCGCATACACTCACCGGCGGTCGCCGGGTGATCTGGGCTGCTGTCGCGGCCGTTGCCTGTGGCGATCTGATCTCTATGAGCCTTGCACTCATCGGCCTTGGCGCTCTGCTGGCAGCCTCAGCGCTCGCATTCACTGCATTAAAATGGCTTGGGGCCTCCATTTGATCTGGCTCGGTATAGGCATGCTGCGCACGGCGGTCAGATCAGATTTTAATGCACCCAGTTCAGATACGCTATCCTCACGGCGCAGCATTTTTTACAAGTTATTTTGGGTCACCGTTTTAAATCCAAAATCAATTGGATTTTTCGCGGCTTTTCTGCCTCAGTTTATCGACCCCGCACGATCTATTATGATCCAATCTCTCGTGATGCTGGCGACATTTGTAAGCTTTGGGGCATTGAATGCACTGGCCTATGGATATGCAGCAAACCACCTTCAGGCCCATCTAAACCGGCCATGTATCAAAAGGTGGGTGGCGGGACTGGCCGGCAGCGTCTTGATCACGATGGGGGCTGTGACCGCCAAGCTGGAGCCGTAAACCGAACCGCACATGTCAGGCGCGACACAATTTCTTACGATAATAGCTTCTCACCCGTTGCACAGACCACGTCGGCGTCTTAGAAACAAGCGCTCCAATCCAGCCCGTTAAGGTCCTGATCAGATGAAAACCGTCAAAGACTATATCCGCACAATTCCGGATTTTCCCCACAAAGGTATACTGTTTCGCGATGTCACTACCCTGTTTGCAGATCCCCGCGGGCTCCGCCTTGCCATTGACCAAATGCTGGAACCTTATGTCGGGCAAAAAATTGATACCGTTGTGGGGCTAGAGGCGCGGGGTTTTATCCTTGGTGGCGCAATCGCCCATCAATTATCCGCAGGTTTTGTGCCAATCCGCAAAAAGGGGAAATTACCAGGGACCACTATCCGTCAGGCTTATACGCTTGAATATGGCGAGGCGATTGTCGAACTGCATGACGACGCCGTGCAAGCTGGCGAGAGGATCCTGCTGGTTGATGATCTGTTGGCAACCGGAGGCACCGCAGCGGCGGGCATCACATTGCTGGAACGCCTTGGCGCTGAGATCGTCAGTTGCGCCTTTATTGTCGAATTACCCGATCTTGGTGGTCGCCCCAAGTTGGAAGCAATGGGAATGGACCTTCACGCCATATGCGCCTTTGATGGGCTCTAAGCCGCGTTGCGCGATGCCAGCGTGATGTTCGGAAGTGACTTTAACCCACAAGTTCACAGAACAGACACTTGGGCCTTTCCGC
>ERZ802830.2372-NODE-2372-length-17117-cov-7.43465_pt1 | contig 17117 bp, 19 predicted proteins | sample MGYA00345654_ERZ802830 | MGnify/ENA primary metagenome ERZ802830 (study PRJEB30503, sample SAMEA104212375) | marine metagenome | biome: Westerlies Biome; feature: [SRF] surface water layer (ENVO:00010504) within the epipelagic zone...; material: water...
GCGCAAGGCACAAATGGAGGTACGATTTCAGACACCAGTGATGACCCAAGCACGACCGCACCAAACGATGCAACGGTGACGATACTGTCAACCACCCCACCGACTTCGTCCATTACATTGACCAAAGCAGCCAGTATAGCCGACACCAACGGAGATGGTAGCATTGGTATTGGAGATACCATTACCTATACCCTAGTGGCAACCAACACAGGAAACGACGCATTGAGCAGTGTAAGCATTACAGATGTATTATCTGACTTGGCTGGAAACACCTTATCGCTCACAACATTGCCAACCTTTATCAGTGCGAGTCTAGGATCACTAGAAGGCAGCTTACAAGTCGGCGAACAAGCAACTTATCGTGCGACGTTTGTTGTAAACAGTCAGGCGATGAATGCTGGCGGTGTATCCAACACAGCGACAGTAACAGCGCAAGGCACAAATGGAGGTACGATTTCAGACACCAGTGATGACCCAAGCACGAGCACACCAAACGATGCAACAATTACAGTACTCACGACAGTAACACCACAGTCCTCTATAGAAGTCACTAAGACAGCTACAATTGTTGACAATGGAAATGGCACAACAGGCCTTGGAGATACAATAACATTCCTAATAACAGTCGAAAACACTGGAAGCACTGCCTTGAACGGAATTGTTGTCAACGATACCTTCAGCGACTTGAGTGGAAATGCCTTAGCATTAACCACAGAACCATTGTTTGTCAGCGCAAATCTTGGCTCTGTTGAAGGGACCTTATTGTCTGGCGAAACAGCATTCTATACAGCAACCTTCATCGTCAATGCACAAGCCGATAATGCAGGTGGGGTATCAAATACGGCGTCAGCCACAGCAACAACACCTTCAGGCAACACGATTACTGATGTATCAGACGATGGCGACGACACAGATGGAAACACGACCAACGACCCAACAGTTGTTGCATTCTTCCAAAACCCTGTTGATGGAGACTTTGAAGTCTACAACGGAATGTCGCCAGGAAGTGATGGATTCAATGATTACTTCAAAATCACAGGTATTGAAAAGTATCCAAACAATACAGTGAAGATATTCAACCGATGGGGTGTAGTTGTTTATGAAGCAAAAGGATATGGTATTGGCGACAAACTCTTTATGGGAATATCTGAGGGACGAATTACCATCACCAAGAATCAAAAACTTCCGGAGGGCACGTACTTCTATGTAATTGAATTTGAAGGAGATAACCCTGGAAGAGAAAGATATACTGGCTACTTATATATAAATCGAGATTGATGAACAGGAAATCAAACATATCGACCTTTCCAATAGCCAAGTGTTTAGGGCTATGGCTTTTGATTTTCCTTTTGGGGGTATCCAAACATGCCAATGCACAGCAAGATCCACAGTACACCATGCACATGTACAATACCCAAGTTGTGAACCCAGCATATATCGGATCGATCGAAACAGTCAATTTTGGCTTCTTGACACGTACCCAATGGGTCGATTTTGAAGGATCTCCTCAAACGGGAAGTTTTACCATCAGTTCGCCTGTTGGTCGTCGAAACAAAACCGCACTGGGTCTTTCCATCGTGAGTGATGTGATTGGACCATCGAAAGAGCAAGGGCTCACAGCAGATTATGGATACACATTTTTTAACGATTATGGATCCAAGATTACACTTGGATTAAAAGCAGGGATAAGCAATCTACAAGTTGATTACTCACTTCTCAACCTTGCCAACGCAAGCGACGATCAATTTTCTGAAAATACATCATTGTTGTCCCCACAAATTGGGGCAGGAATTTATTACAACAACGATAGGTTTTATGCAGGGCTTTCGGTACCAAATTTCCTTAAAACCAACACCTATGAAGTAAGTGGAACTACCTATGCTTCGTCCGAGGCCAAAAAGAGGATGCACTACTTTTTAATTGCAGGTTATGTATTTGATATCAGTGATTCGGTCAAACTCAAACCTGCTGGTATGCTCAAGGTTGTGCGTGGATCACCAGTTCAATTGGATGTATCAGCCAATGTGTATTTCAACGAAAAAATTACATTCGGAGCTGCCTATCGACTCGATGCTGCCATTAGTGCCATTGCAGGCTTCTCCCTTTCTGACAGAGCCTTTGTTGGCTTTGCCTACGATTATCAGACCACAGCCATTCAAAAGTTTAGCTCAGGGTCATACGAGATGATTTTAAGATTTACGATCCCTCGCAAAGGAGAACGTATACTAACGCCTAGATTTTTCTAAATGAAACAGCTCACTTCATTACGTTCTTTCCCTAGCCAATATAAAAGTACTTGGTTGGGATTGATATTTAGCCTGTTTTGTATGGGTCTTTTTGCTCAAAACGACTCGATCCCAGGCGAGCCTTACAATGTTTTCGATGCAGATCGTGACTATAACGACTATCGATACAACCGCGCACAATCTGCCTTTTTACAATTGGTTCGTGATGATGCTGATTTTAACGATAAAAAAGTAATCCAATCCTTGGCTGACACCTACTTCTTCAACAGTCAATACAACCAATCCTACACCTGGTATCGAAAATTGATTTCTATCTACCCAGACGATGTCCAATCGATTTATTATCTACGCGCATCCATCAGTGCAAGGAGTAGCGAAAACTACAGCATTGCAGATCGATATATGCAACAGTACTTTGTGATGGAAAAAGGAACAGTCATTGAAGACCTATACATCGATGACCTCAACTACCTTGATAGTATCGCTGATCTTCGCCCAAAGTATATCGTTGAAACAACCAAAATCAACACCGAACAATCTGATTTTAGCTCTGCATTTTTTGGCCCAGACAAACTCGTTTTTTCATCCACTTATCAAGCCAGTGGTCAACGTGATTACGAATGGACAGGAGAACCATTTTTAGACCTCTACATTGCTGATATAGGCGAAGAAGGCCAACTGGAAAATACCGAACAAATTGAGGGTGACATCAACACTGCTTTTCATGAGTCATCAGCTGTTTTTACCAAAGATTTAGATCGAGTTTATTTTACTAGAAACAACTACAAAAACGGTAAAAAAAGAGCAGATCGCAAAAACACTGTTCGTTTAAAATTACTGACTGCCACTGTCGATGACGATGGCAATTGGAGTGATGTGGAGGAATTGCCCTTCAACAATGACAATTACTCTGTCGCACATCCAGCTCTGAGTTTGGATGGAAAAAAACTATACTTTGCTTCAGACATGCCTGGCACCACTGGAGAATCAGATCTTTGGTATGTGGACATTTACAAAGATGGTTCATATGGTGATCCCATCAATTTGGGTCAAAAAGTAAACACAGAAGGGCGAGAATCATTCCCTTATATTGCTGAGGATGGGGCCTTGTATTTCACTTCCGATGCGTTGGTTGGCTTTGGTGGTTTCGATCTGTTTAAAGCCGAGTTGACCAACTCTGGTATTGCCCGAGCACCTGAAAATATGGGGCTGCCAATCAATTCGGCAGGCGATGACTTTGGATTCTTGTTGCAAACAGATACCAACACAGGGTATATTTCTTCCAACCGAGATGGAAACAGAGGAAGTGCCTCTGATCAAATTTATTATTTCAAGCCGAGCAAGTGTGTGGTCGAAATCGAAGGGATTGTTACAGATACAAATACAGGCAACTTGATGCCGGGTGCAACTGTCAAACTTCTCGACATGGGCATGAATGTTATCGCAGAGCAAATCGTACAGCAAGATGCTCGTTATTCTTTCCCAGAGCAAGTGGAGTGTGGACAAGCATACTACTTGATTACAGAAAACGGTTTGGCATATTCCATTGCCGAAACAACTTTTATTGCTCCGACGACCTCACAAACTGTCAGTGTTGACATGGCAATTGAAACCTTTTCGCAAGACTGCCCTCCCTATGACTTGGGTTGTTTGTTAGGGCTCAATCCAATCTATTTTGACTTGAATAAATATTACATTCGTCCAGATGCTGAAATTGAGTTGACCAAGGTTTATAATGCGATGATTCGATTCCCAGAAATGATTATTCGCATCGAATCACATACCGACTCACGAAGCCCGCAGTCCTATAACTTACGTCTTTCTCAAAATCGCGCCACATCAACTAGAAACTGGCTGATTCAGCGTGGAATTGCCCCTTCACGCTTGACTGCAGTGGGCTATGGCGAAAGTCAGCTCATCAATCGTTGTGCCGATGGGGTTCCCTGTTCAGAAGCAGAGCATCAGCTCAATCGCCGATCGATGTTTTTAATAGAGAACTACAGTATGCTGCCGATGAGTGCGATATCCACATCTAATCGCCCTGCACAGCCCTCGCCCCAAGTGGCTAGACCTGCAGTAAACACAGCAACGACAACGACGCCTGTATCTCCCCCAATACCACCAATAGTGCAAAGCACGCCTCCTGCAATACCTCCTGTTGTTGTACCCCCAGCACAAGTGAATACACCTCAACAAACCACTGCACCACAAGTCGTGGCACCAACGCCACAACCAACACCAGTACAATCGACAGAACAAGCATCATCCGATGCAGCTCAACCCAATGAAGCGCCCGATGAAGAACCAACAACGATTGTTACCCAGGTAAACCCTAAACCTACAGTACAAAATACACCAAGCACCAATGCCGAAGGAGAGAACACAACAGAACAACCTACTGTTCGTTCGGCTGAGGAGGCACTTAAAATTTTGGAGAATTATCGCAAAAATAAACAGGGCAGCACACCCAATGTAACAACACCAGCAAAGACGAAAGTCAAACCAAATAATGATTTGTTACCTGAAAATTTACCCAACGAAAAAGCCCCAGCGGATACCCTAAATGATATTGTTGCTCAGATAAAAGCGAATAATAATAATATTGTTTCAAACAATATGCAAAGCATTTTAAACCAGTCAGAAGTCATATATGTTGTACAAATTGCTGCACTGATCAATAGACGTGATGTCAATCACAAAGTCTTTCGGGGCTTGGGGGGATTGTCGATTGAAAAGTTCAAAGAATTCCATCGCTATCTATATCGACCAACCACAAGTTATAAACAAGCAAAAATGGCACAGCGACATGTGATTTCGAAAGGCTTTAAAAAATCATTTGTTGTGGCTTATGTCAATGGAACAAGAACCTCTGCTTTAGAGGTCGCAAAGCTGAATCGTAAGTAGTAAAGAGTGAGCTTACTGTTGTGAAGTTAAGAAACCCCATAGCAAGGAAGTAAACGATTGCCCTTCGATTTCATGATCAAACCACCCATGACCCCCATTCTCAACCTTATAATGCATCACTTGGGTATTATTGATTCCCTCTGTATAGGTATGTAGATAAACTGTTTCTTTTCCAAAAGCATAACTGCTTTCCTGTGCAAAAGTAGAGGTTTGATTTAAGCTTGTCCAAAACGAAACCACTTCGTCTATATTAGCGATATCGGAAGAGCCATAGTAAGGCAAAACCTCATCGGCAGTACCATGAGCGATAAATACATTGGTAGGTGAGGGCGCACAATCTACAAGGTTGAGCTGTGTAGCAGATACAGCAGCAACACCTGCAATGGGTTCATTGGAAAAGCAAGCCAAGGCGTAGCCAAACATCCCTCCAGTTGAAAATCCAGCAGCATAAACACGCTCTGGATCGATTGATAGTTGTTCTTGTAGGTCTACGATTAGGGTTTCGATAAAGCCTATATCGTCAAAATCTGTTTTATTGTCTTCTGCAAATGGTGCTGCATTCCAAACCGAAAAACCAGACAACAGTAATGCTTGTGGATAGACCAAAATCACGCCCTCCTGTTCAGCGACTTCTTGAAAGTCAGATTCATATTCAAAATAATCTTTGGCATTTCCTCCAAACCCATGAAAATTTAGTAACAAAGGATGGGCTGTTTCTTCATTGTAGGAACTGGGAAGGTACAATTGATACTCACGTTCATCACCATTGTGTTGGAGCGTTTGTGCTGACAAGCCAGAGGTAGGGGTTAAGTTGTCATTGGGTTCACCTGCATCGTTTTGACTGGAGTTACAGCCAATGAAAATCATCATTGAAATCAAAAAAAACTTTTTCATCCTTTATTTTCAGCTAAGGCTTCAAGCGCGGTTTTTGGGCTTTTTATCTGGGATACGACCTTGGTTGCCCATCCCATCATTGTCAAGTTGGTCGTAGGCATCAGTATGTTCTTTTCGTTGAATACGATGTTGTTTTCCGATTATGCGTAATAAAAAATAGACATAAACGATAAAAATCGTTAGCCCAACAAAAAACATCACTTGGTTAATCATCACGTCTTCTTTGGCGAATTGCAATAGAAAGAGATAAAATGGATGGTACCCAAATACCAACAAAAATACCTTCTAATTTATTGCCCGAAAACCACAGAAATACTGAGTATAAAAAACTGAAAAAGGCTAGTATTATAGGGTAGTATTTTTCTAGAAATCGCATCATTGGTCTAAATTACAAATTTTAAAATAAATGGTTATTGCCTTGAACCAACCTTCAAGTCTCTTCGAATGTCTTTTTTGACTACTTTTAGATACTTTTCTCGTTTTTTTTGCGAAACAAAAGGTACCGACCAGAATTGTTTGGTTTTAAACCACAATGACCAACGCCATCCAAAAACAAAACTGTAAACACCCATGACGAGTCGAAGCTTGACAGAATTCAAGTAGAGGGTACGCACAGGAAGCGAGGGCGCACCATGCGTGACATAGGTTCTGATTTTTTTATCCTTTAAAAAGGGTTTGGGATATGCATATGTTTTGGTAATGTTGACAAACTGATAGGCAAAACCAGGCGTCATCACTTCATCAAAAAAGATTTCTGTTCTGGGTGTTAAACGAAACCACCACACTGGGGAAACGATATAAATCCACTCTGCCCAACTGACGAGCTCTTTGTATTTTTCAATCACAGCATCGCGAGGGCGAGTGAAGCTGTCTCGATACAAATCGATGATTTTTAACTCCTCATTGCTCGCTTCAATCTCTGACTTGATGGTCGAAAAAATCCCATTATAGCAAAAGGATTGTTGATCAGGATGACCAATCACAATTAAATTTTTCATAGCTTATTTTCAACAAAAATAGTAAATAAGTATTTGAAGAATATAAACAAGATGTTATATGATGTTGTTTTGGAGGTAGGCTGGTAGTTCTTTGATCGACGGAATACACCCATCGGGTTGAATAGTTGAGGCTTCTACAAGCCCTTTTCGGTACTTGCCTGTTTGCACCAACACAGCGTGCATGCCCATTTGCATAGCTCCTCCGATGTCATTGATCAAATCATCCCCAAACATCAGCAGTTCGTCGGGAGTACACCCAAAAGTATTGCTGGCAAGTTCAAAAAATGTTGGGTTGGGTTTTCCAACAACTATAGCTTGTTTTCCTGTGGCGTGTTCCAGTGCTGCTACAAAAGCACCACTGTCCAACAAAAGACCACTTGTACCTTGATGATAACGACCTTTGTGCAGCGCGATGATTTCAGCACCTTCCAAAACTTGATTCATCAATTCGTTGAGTAAATCATAGTCCCAACGATTTCCAATATCTCCAATGACGATAGCATCAGGGTTTTGCAAACAGTTAGTTGGGTAATCCTGCTGCGCCTCAGGGCGAAGAAGCAAACGACAGCGTTTAATCCCTCGCTGCTCGAGTAAAAGCACACCTGCATAATTGGCACTTATAATCTCTTGCTCATCTACTTCAAGACCCAATCGGCGAAGTTTGGCAGTCAAGTCTTTTCGACACATAGTGGTATTGTTGGTCACAAAACGATAGGGAATTTGTTGCTCGTTCAACCATTGCAGGCAGTCTATGCCGCCAGCAATCAATTGCTGTTCGACATAAAAAACACCATCCAAATCAAATAATACACCTTTCATAACGACTCTGTGTTGTCTATCCTATATTGCTTATTTTTGCTGCATCGATTACAAAGATATGGCGAATCAGTTTATGTTGGAAGGCGTACAAATCAGCACAAATGCTGGGGTGGCTCGGATTCATTTTGCACATGCCAAGCAAAATGCCTTTCCTGCCACACACCTCAAAGACTTGAAAGAGGCATTTGAAAAGGTTTCCAAGGACAAAAGTGTTCATGTGATTGTATTGCAGAGTGAACCATCGATGGCCTTTTGTGCTGGTGCATCTTTTGACGAGTTGTTGGCAGTCAATACACCTGAAGAGGGAAAAGTATTTTTTATGGGCTTTGCCAATGTGATTAATGCCATGCGTCGCTGTCCCCAGCCCATCATCGCAAGAGTACACGGCAAAGCAGTTGGTGGTGGTGTTGGGTTGATTTCAGCTTGTGATTACGCCTTAGCCCTTCCCACAGCAGAGGTGAAGCTTTCTGAAATTGCCATAGGCATTGGGCCCTTTGTCATCGCACCAGTAGTACAGCGCAAAATTGGTACTGCCGCACTCAGCGAGCTATCACTCTCATCTCATAGTTGGAAATCGGTCGATTGGGCAAAACAGAAAGGCTTATTTGCTGAAATACTTCCCACCCTCGGTCAACTCGACAACGCAGTTGATCAGCACGCAAAACGATTGGCAAGCTATGCTCCAGAAGCTGTAGCTGCACTCAAAAAGGAACTATGGCACAACACCGATGATTGGGATCATCGACTCTCTAGCAATGCCGAAATTACAGGACGACTACTATTGTCCAAGCAAACCCAACAAACCATTCAAAACATCAAAAACAATCAATGAGTACAATTCGCGTTACAAAGAGCTTTGGCTTCGAAACAGGACATGCCCTCTATGGCTATGATGGACTGTGCAAAAACGTACATGGTCATAGTTATAAGCTTTATGTCACAGTAGTTGGTCGTCCAATCGATGACCAAAACCATGTCAAAAATGGGATGGTGATCGATTTTAAAGATTTAAAAACCATCGTTAAATCCGAAGTCGTGGATGTGTTTGATCATGCAACTGTGTTCAACAAAAACACCCCTCATGTCGAGCTAGCAAAAACCCTCTCGGATAGTGGTCATAAAGTATTGTTGGTTGACTATCAACCCACAAGTGAAAAGATGGTGATTGATTTTGCTCATCGTATCGCTTCTCGCTTGCCAGTACACATCAAGCTGCATAATCTTCGTTTGCACGAAACTGCTACTGCCTATGCCGAATGGTATGCAAAAGATCAAGAATAATTATCTTTGCACTCCATGAATAAGAACATCTATTTTGTTTCTGACCAACACTTTGGTGCTCCTGACAGAGCATCGAGTTTGGTGCGTGAACGCAAATTTGTGAAATTGCTAGATGAAATCAAACCAAACGCAAGTGAACTCTATATACTTGGGGATTTGTTTGATGTTTGGTATGAATACAAACACGTAGTCCCAAAGGGTTTTGTTCGTGTTTTGGGCAAGCTTGCCGAGTTAGCGGATGAGGGCATACAGATTCATTTTTTTGTTGGCAACCATGATATGTGGATGATTGATTATCTCGAAACGGAAATCGTTGCAAATGTTTATTATCACCCCAAAACGATATCACTTGGATCAAAAAAGATTTTCGTAGGGCATGGAGATGGCTTGGGACCAAAAGACAAGGGATATAAACGCATGAAAAAAGTGTTTCGAAATCCATTTTTTCAATGGCTTTATCGCTGGCTTCATCCTGACTTGGGGATACCATTTGCACGTTATTTGTCCTTAAAAAACAAATTGATTTCTGGGAGTGAGGATATAAACTATGATGGGCCTGACAGGGAATGGCTTTTCCAGTATGCCAAACGAAAACTCAAGACCGAGCATTTCGATTATTTTGTATTTGGACACCGTCATTTGCCATTGGAAATCTCACTCAACCCCAAATCGACCTATATCAACATTGGCGATTGGATAACGCATTACACCTATGGGGTTTTTGATGGATTAAAACTGTCATTAAAACATTGGAAGCCTACCGATGATTGAGCAAAAAGATCTTGGTTTTGAACAAGCAGTTCTCATTGGCATAATCAATAAAAATCAAACAGCCGATCGCTTAGATGAATACCTCAACGAGCTCGCTTTTTTGACACACACAGCAGGCGGAAGTGTCAGCAAGCGATTTACCCAACGCATGGAAACACCTCACCCCAAAACCTTTATCGGCTCTGGTAAAATGGAGGAGGTAAAGGCGTATGTGAAAACCCATGACATCGGCACAGTTGTTTTTGATGATGAATTAACACCCGCCCAACAAGCCAATATCGAACAGTTGTTAAAGTGTAAAATCGTCGATCGTACAGGCTTGATTTTAGATATTTTTGCCCAAAGAGCCAAAACCAGTTATGCTCGCACACAAGTGGAATTGGCACAGTATCAATATCTTTTACCTCGATTGAAGGGGTTGTGGACACACCTCGAACGTCAACGTGGAGGAATCGGGATGAGAGGACCTGGAGAAACCGAAATCGAAACAGACCGCCGAATTGTTCGTGACAAAATCTCTTTGTTGAAGAAAAAATTGGTAACCATCGATCGGCAGATGGCTACTCAGCGTGGCAATCGCGGCGCGTTGGTGAGAGTCGCTTTGGTGGGATATACCAATGTGGGAAAATCCACTTTTATGAATGTGCTGAGTAAAAGCGATGTCTTTGCTGAAAACAAATTGTTTGCCACTCTCGACACAACAGTGCGTAAAGTTGTGGTTCGCAACTTGCCTTTTTTGTTGAGTGACACGGTTGGGTTTATTCGCAAACTACCAACCCAGCTGGTGGAGTCATTTAAGAGCACACTCGACGAGGTTCACGAAGCCGATATGTTATTGCATGTGGTTGATATTGCACATCCCAACTTTGAGGAACATATCGAATCGGTTAATCAGTTGCTCAGTGATATTGGGGCAATTGACAAACCAACCCTTATGATCTTTAATAAAATCGATGCCTATCAGCCAGAGCCATTGGATGATGATGACTTGACAACCCCTCGCACGACCAAGCATTATAGTTTGGAGGAATGGCAACAATCATGGATGGCAAATACCCACGGAGATGCTATTTTCATCTCTGCCCTACAGAAAATTCACATTGACAAACTAAGAGAGTTGCTTTACCAAAAAGTCAGAGAGATTCACATCACCCGATTTCCGTACAACCATTTTTTATACCCTGAAAGTTAAAGCGACATACGCACCCCAATACCAAAGACTTCACGAGCTTGAAGTGCTTGTACGGCATTGTCGTCGTAGACAAACTGCACCTCGAGTTTCGTGCTGATAAGCTCATTGACTTTCATTTCAGCAGCCAAGGTGTAATCAAAATCGATGTTTTCGGGCTTGCCCAAGTAATCGCTGTAAACGGCCAATCGATTTTCGATAAATACATTTTTCATGGCTTCAAATTTGTAAAAACCAGTGATTGAGGCACCCAATTCAAAGAGGTGATTCGCCCCTTTTGACACACCAAAATAAGTCTTTCCGTCTTCAAGATCATTGGTGAATTGTCTGCTAACAAAAGTAATTCGCTGTGTAAAGGGAGCGATGTTTACCCATGCATCTTTTGATTTTTTCCAGTACAAACCAATACCAAACTGCAGGTAGGCTGGAGAGAAAAAATGTGTTTTTAAACTGCGTGTCTCTTCGCCCTCATCATCTGTTCCAAAACGATACCCACGAGCAATTTGTGATTTAAAACTTAAAATGGTGGAATAGCTCCAGGTATCTGAAAATTCTTTTCCCAACAGCGAATTGATATCCAAACGGTCATTGGTTTTCTTTAAAAACTTATCCCCTTCCAAATAGCTCAATCCATAGGAAGCTTTGCCTTTGGTATCCCAAGACCATCCATTTTCTTTATAATTGATTTCATAATCAACATCCAAGGCAAGTGATACATTGTTGATTCCTCCAGAAGCCCAGTTGCTAAAAACAGACTGATTGAACAATAGGGTTGTATTGCCCCCATACGCCCAAATCCCTCCAACAGGATCTTTTGGCTTGTTTTGACTGTTTTGAGCATAGGCAAACGCACTAAAAATAATCAAAAATAAAGTGGTGAAGGTTTTCAATGGAGGTGTTATTAATGTTTAAAAACTAACGTTTATAAAGTGGTACAGATGAGCATGCTTCTCCGTAGGCAATGCGATTGGCATGGGGTTGAAGTACTTCCATCAATCGCACATAGACCCAATCGGGAACAGAACCATCACTACAGCCCTTGATGATGATATTCTTTTGTTTATAGTCCTCAATTTTGAGTGTTGTCAAGGCCGATTCATAAGCCAAGGCCGTGGCAGCATCTTGATCTCCCAGACAGACCCCTGCTGCATGTGACTGCAAATGGCTAGTGATCAGCATGGTAGCCCACTGGGGAACAAGGGTGTCGCCTGCGATATGCAAACCCACATATTGCCCTTTATAAACTGTCCAGTCATGAGCAGCGATTGCTTGCCGAAAGGGTTTTTCTCGTAAAATCTTATCCTCGTTGAGGAATGATGATAGCGACACGACAGTTACTTTGGCATCTTTCACTAAGGTAGCGGGATCAAATTGGATCAGACCGCTTTCTGCAACGCGGTTTACAATGCTCATCTTATAAAAATCCGAGTTCGAGTTTGGCTTCTTCACTCATCAAGTCTCGTGTCCATGGCGGATCAAAAGTAAGTTCTACTTCAGCTTCTTTTACTTCGTCGAGAGATTGGACTTTGTCTTTGACTTCTTGTGGTAGAGAGTCAGCCACGGGGCAGTTGGGTGTTGTGAGTGTCATCAACACTTTCACGTCTTGATCTTCGTTGACGAAAACATCATAAATCAGCCCAAGTTCATAAATATCTACAGGAATTTCAGGGTCGTATATCGTTTTGAGTACACCAACAATTTTATCTCCAAGTTCTTGTCCTTCCATCAGTTGAGTTGCGTTTGATACGCCAGGGCGTATAGTTTGAGTTGTTTGATCATAGACACCAATCCATTAGCTCGTGTGGGAGACAAATGATCTTTCAGACCAATTTGGTCGATAAAATCGGTATTGGCATCCAAAATATCTTGTGGGGGTTGGTTGGAAAATGTTCGAATAAGAATCGCAATAATCCCCTTGGTGATGACAGCATCGCTATCGGCAGTGAACACCACTTTTTCGTCAACCATATCTGCGTGTACCCACACTTTGCTTTGACAACCTTTGATGATGTTGTCATCGGTTTTGTGCTTGGTATCGATTAGTGGCAGGGACTTGCCCAGATCAATCATATACTCATAGCGTTGCATCCAGTCGTCAAAAAGTGAAAACTCTTCTATGATTTCGTCTTGAACTTGCTCTACAGTCATACGTCAAAAATACAAATTAGCGCAACATGGCAATTGCTCGTTGAACGCCATTGACAAATGTATCCACCTCGTCTTTGGTGTTATAAAACGCAAAGGAGGCACGAATGGTGCCAGGAATCTTGTAATAATCCATAATCGGTTGTGCACAGTGATGACCTGTTCGAACAGCAATCCCCATCTTATCGAGTAGGGTACCGACGTCATAGGGGTGAAGCGAATCGATATTGAATGAAATCACAGCTGTTTTGTGTTTGGTGTTCCCATAAATGCGCAAGCCTTCTATTTGATTGAGTTTTGCAGTCGCATAGTCAAGGAGCTCCTCTTCATAGCTTTCGATCTCATCAAAACCAATACTGTTCATATAATCGAGTGCTGCGCCAAAGGCGATCCCTCCACAGATGTTGGGGGTACCTGCCTCAAATTTGTGTGGAAGGTCGGCATAGGTGGTTTTTTCAAAAGTCACCTCATCAATCATTTCGCCACCTCCTTGATAAGGGGGAAGCTTATTGAGCCATTTTTCTTTTCCGTACAGCATCCCCATCCCTGTTGGTCCACAAAGTTTATGTGCCGAAACTGTATAAAAATCAACATCGAGTTTTTTGAGATTAGGCTTCAGATGCCCGCAAGCCTGTGCGCCATCAACAAGCACAGCAGCACCAGTTTTATGAGCTTTTTTGATGATTTCTTCAATGGGATTGATCGTACCCAATGCGTTGGATACATGATTGACAAACACCAGTTTGGTTTTTTTGTTTAACAACTCGGCATAGGTATGCATATCCAGTGTGCCTTCGTCGGTCATGGGAATCACACGTAGAACAGCACCACTGCGTTCACACATCATTTGCCATGGCACGATGTTGGCGTGATGTTCTAAAGCCGAAACAATGACCTCATCACCAGGGTCTAAAAGGGTCCCAAATCCAAAAGCAACGAGATTGATGCTATGTGTTGTACCAGAGGTCAAAATCACCTCATTTGATTTTGGAATATTAAAATGTTTTTGGATGGTTTTTCGTGCGTGTTCAAACTTGTCTGTAGCCTCTTGACTGAGGGTATGCACGCCGCGATGGATATTGGCGTTGTACTGTTGGTAATAGTCGGCAATCACATCGATCACTTGGGTGGGTGTTTGGGAGGTAGCTGCATTGTCGAGATAGACCAATGGCTGCCCATTGACTTTGCGAGAAAGTATGGGAAAATCGGCACGAATGTTTGTTAAATCTAATTCCATTGATTAGAGATTAAAACCGAGATGAACACCTAATTTTTTTGCGATAAGGGTATTGATTCTTGCTTTGACTGCTGGGATATTTACACTTGCCAAAACATTGTTGGCAAAAGCATAGGTTAATAGTGCTCGTGCTTCTTTTTTAGGAATCCCACGTGTTTGGAGATAAAACAACGCCGTTTCGTCGAGCTGACCAATGGTACAGCCATGGCTACAACGCACATCATCTGCAAAAATCTCGAGTTGTGGTTTGGTATTTATGGTTGCCTTATCACTCATCAAGATATTATTGTTTTGTTGAAAGGCATTGGTTTTTTGTGCTTCTTGTTCCACTACGATTTTGCCATTAAACACCCCTGTCGATTGGCCATCATAAATCCCCTTATACTCTTGATGGCTTTCCGAATTGGGATGTGCATGATGCACCAGTGTATGGTGGTCCACCAACTGCTTGCCTTCCACTAGGGTAATTCCTTTCATCGTGGATTGAATGGCTTGGTCTTTATGATAAAAATGCAGGTTATTGCGAATAAACTGACCCCCAAATGAAAAGGTATGCACTTTGGCATGCGAGTGTTTTTCTTGATGGATGTAAGTGCTATCGACCAATGACGCTTCCTCACGATCGTTTTGGATTTTGTAGTAATCTACTTGTGCGCCTTTGTGCGTAAATATTTCAGTTACCACATTGGTCAGCACTGCTGTATCGGACAAGCTTTGATGTCTTTCGATGATTTGCACTTCACTTTGCGCTTCCACCACAACAAGGTTGCGAGGCTGCAGCATCAGATTTTGATTGACCCCTGTCGAAAAATGGATGATTTGAATGGGTTTTTCAACACGTTTCTTTTTGGGGATATGCACAAAGGCCCCTTCTCGACCAAAGGCAGTATTGAGTGCAGTAAAGGAATCTTCCGAGTCGGCAACAGCGTCAAAATACTGCTCAATGACTTTTCGGAATTTGGGTTGACTTAGCGCTGCGGAAAGCAAGCACACATCCATTCCCTCATGCGTGGTTTCGGATAGAAAAGAACTATATACCCCATCGACAAAAACAATTTTGTAGGTATCAACATCGTGGAGGATAAATCGCTGTACATCTGTCAGGGTAACATTTTTACTTTTCTTTGGAAACACAGTATAATCTGTTTTCACCAGTTTATTGAGGGGTGTGTATTTCCACTCCTCCATTTTTTTGTTAGGAAAGCCTTGTTGCTCAAAAGTCTCAATGGCAGTTGAGCGTAGTTTTGCCATGCGCTTGCTGTCTTCCGAAGTGGAAGTCTGCGCCATGTATGAAGCAACAAGTTTTTCTTGTAAATCCATCAGATTGCTTGTTTGATCCAGTCGTATCCTTTTTCTTCGAGTTCGATTGCCAATTCTTTACCACCAGACTTCACAATTTTACCTTCGTGGAGTACGTGAACAAAATCAGGAACGATATAGTCCAGCAAACGTTGGTAATGCGTAATGACAATAATAGCATTGTCATCGTTTCGAAGCGTATTGACGCCATTGGCAACGACACGCATGGCATCGATGTCTAGTCCTGAATCTGTTTCGTCAAGGATGGCGAGTTTTGGTTCGAGCATCGCCATTTGAAAGATCTCATTTCGTTTTTTCTCACCTCCCGAAAACCCTTCATTGAGTGAACGTGACAAAAACTGCGTATCGATAGAAAGCAATTTTGCTTTCTCCTTGATTTTTTTGAGCATCACATTGGCGGGCATTTCTTCAAGTCCTCGCCCTTTTCTGGTTTCGTTAATGGCTGTTTTGATAAAGTTCGTCACTGTTACACCAGGGACTTCGACTGGGTATTGGAAGGACAAAAAGATGCCCAAATGAGCACGCTCATCAGCGCTCAAATCACTGATATCTGCCCCCTGATAGAGAAGACTTCCTTTGGTGACTTCATAGTCCTCATGCCCTGCTATGACTGTGGAAAGCGTACTTTTTCCTGAGCCATTGGGCCCCATAATTGCATGGACTTCTCCCGGCTTGATGTCGAGGTTGATTCCATTTAAAATACCTTTGCCTTCTACTTGGGCATGGAGGTTGTCTATACTCAGCATATTATTCTGTTCGAATTTCTATCATTTGATTTTCAAATGGGGTTGAAGGTGCAACAGAGTCAATATCTTTTATCGTTATGACTTCTGGCCAACCCTCAGCATTGGGGTTTTTTGAAATCATTCCTTTGATATATACTTGCACCATGTCAAAACTATCTTTTTGAATGGGTGCGACTTGGGCGTGAAGTTCGTGTACTTTGTCATCCACCACTACCCCATAAATTTCACTTCCTGTGTTGAGCACAGCGTTGTTGTCATAAAACAAAAACTCACCTGTGATGCTTTCGGCTTTTGATTTTGGTTGGGTGGTACATGCAGCTACGAATAGCAGTACAATGATAAGTTGTAGGTTTTTTTTCATCTTTTTGAATTTATCCAACAGAACCTTCTAGTGAAATTTCGAGGAGTTTTTGTGCTTCCACAGCAAATTCCATTGGGAGTTTATTTAATACATCTTTACTAAAGCCATTGACGATGAGTGCAATTGCTTTTTCGGTATCGATGCCACGTTGATTGCAGTAAAAAATTTGGTCTTCACCAATTTTACTTGTTGTGGCTTCGTGTTCA
>ERZ802830.2373-NODE-2373-length-17115-cov-8.60481_pt1 | contig 17115 bp, 12 predicted proteins | sample MGYA00345654_ERZ802830 | MGnify/ENA primary metagenome ERZ802830 (study PRJEB30503, sample SAMEA104212375) | marine metagenome | biome: Westerlies Biome; feature: [SRF] surface water layer (ENVO:00010504) within the epipelagic zone...; material: water...
GAGCATTAGCATATGCACAACCCTGAAGAAAATAATCTTCAATCCAATCTCTCTTCTTAATTTTTTTAGCAGTCTTAAAGTCAATTAATGTTGGTACATTTTTATATAAACCGACACAATCTGCAGTTCCTGCGTAAAGATTATCAAGAATAAGTCCTACCTCTAAACCCCATATTTCAGTAATTCCATCAAGTGCGTCATTCACAAATTTATGACTTATATTCTTTGCCATTATTTGATCTGATGTATCACCAAAGTCATTCCAAGACTCTTTATTGAGAAATTTTTCAATTGCCTCATGTACAGCTGTGCCGATATCTGTACTTTGTTTAATTACTCTATCTGCCTCTTCATCACCTACTCTATTTCTCCACTGGATAAGGCCATCTTTAGATTTAGATGTTCCAGAAAGGACTGTTGTCACACTTGGTACAGGATTATTAGTGGAGTCTAAATAGTGCCTACCTATTTCAGTATCAATCCTTTCAAGTTTAGGATATATATATTTATTTTTAATCATAATTAGGAAAATGATTTTTAAGTTCAATTAAATCACTGTCATAATTTTTCCAATAATTTACACCAGACTTATAAATAGGCTGCCTAACCTGCTCTGAGCTAGCTGTTTTAACTGGACGTTTAGATTTATAAAAATCCATACAAGACTTCTCAAAATCAAGATTAAGGAAATTTAATAATGTCTTAACTTCTAATTCTGCATTATTAATAACATTCTCATATTTGATTGTATGTATTGAGTTAGGGTACAAAGAATTCCAAAATAGCATGATTCTTTCGTAATCCTTATAGTACCTTGCTATATCATCAAGGTCATATGTGAAATGTTGTCCTTTTGCAAAAAATTGTTTAAAACAACTAAAACATCCATCCAAGGGATTTCTTCTAGCATCAATAATTTTTGCATTAGGTAGAATCATTTTTATCAATCCTATATAGGGGAAATTATTAGGCATTTTGTCAATAAAAAAGTTTTTTTCTTTTCTTGACCATAAAGTTTCATCAATATATTTATTACCATATTTAATTAAATCTTTATCTGAAAGAAGATTTAGATTATCGGTATAAAATTTAGAGTTGTTCATCGATCTTATTTTTCTACCTATAGTAATCATATTATGATGTTCTTGAGTTCCCTCGATCATAGAATGAGATGATAAAATTTGCTCTATAAGAGTGGAGCCTGCTCTTGGTAGTCCTAATATAAAAATAGGATCTTTGTTTTTACATCCAGAATCATAATTGATTTTATGGTGATTATTTTTAAAAAAGCTAATTATCTTATCAATTGATTCTGAATTCTCCTGAGCATTATAATCAAGCGTCTTACGCTGAAGCCAATTACCCTCTTTGTAGTATTTGAATGATAAATTAAAGTCTTTATTTGTTTCATAAGCCTTACCTAGTGCAAACAGCATTTGAATTCTCTCTAATTCATGCATATCATCTTGCAGTGCATTCTCCATAGAATTAATTTGTTTTTTAGAGAATTCGTAGGTTTTAAGATTAGCTAAGCTCCAATATGCTTCTCCGCACGAAGGAAAATTTTTAATAGCATTAAGATAAGATTCCTCACTACTAACTCTATTGCCTACTGTTTTGTATGCATGTCCCAAACTAAGATGAACTCTTGGATTTTTATTATTAACCTCAAGTATCTTGTTATATATATTAATGCCTTCTTCAAAATCAGATAGCCTTATATGGATTGTTCCCAGAGCACCTAAGGCTTCAAGATTATTAGCGTCGAGTTGAAGCAAGTTTTGAAATGCTTTTTTTGCATGTTCAAATTTATTTTGTAACCTGAAACATTTTGCAAGATTTTCCCATAACAACTTAAAATTTGGATTGATTTTTATAGCTCTAATAAATAGTTTTTCAGCTATTGGATAGTTATTTTGTTTGAAAGCTAATAGCCCTAATAGCCTTAAAGCATCTACATTATTTTTATCCTTTTTTAAAACTTTTTTATATGACTCTTCTGCTAATTTATTTCTTCCAGCTTTAACATGACGGATTCCTTTATAAAGGTCTGAATAGGTCTGATTAGATTCAAAAAATTTTTGAATGACGTTTTCAGACTTTTCAATATCATTTTTTTCTATATATAGATTTGATATTTCTCTAACTGTATTAATTGAAGGGTATTTATTATGGAGATACTCTAGACAATCAAGTGCTTTGTTATGCTCTCCAATGTATAAAAGAAGTTTATATTTTTTTTCATAATATTCTTGATTGTCGCTATTACTTTTAATTGAAATGTTAACGAATTTTAATGCTAGATGAGGTTTATTTAATTTAATGTAAAGAAATACAAGAAAATCAGAAGAATCCTTATGAGATGGTTGTATTTTTATAATTTCTTCAAGTTGTTCGACTGCATCATTTAGATTATTATCTTTATACAATTTAATTGCATTTTTAAAAGCAGACTTTGCATTACCTAACTCAGACATTTAATAAAATAATGAATCCTAATTGGAATATAACAGTTATTAGTATAACTATATTATTGTCAGTCATGTTATCAATATTTGTTTTATCAGATCCTGATTCGACTTCTAAAATTCTTCTTAATATCTATGCAAAATTATCAAAATCATTTGAAGAAATATTTATTTATGGAGGTGCTTTTCTTTTACTCTTTCTTTTAGGGATTGCTATTTCTAAATACGGTTCAATCAAGGTTGATATGCCCAGTAAACCAATTTATTCAATTTATTCATGGTGTAGTATGTTATTCGCTGCTGGTATTGGGGCCACAATATTGTATTGGTCAACAATTGAGTGGATAGATTATTACAATATTTTAAAATCTGATAATTTACTCATTGACTATGACTCTTTGCTCTATGCAAGAACATACCCAATTTTTCATTGGGGTTTTACAGCATGGGCTATATATTGTTTACCTGTAATAGCATTTACTTTAGCTATTACAAAAAAACCAAATTCAAATCTAACGTTTTCTGGAATATTAAATATAAATAACTTTATATTAAAATCTATTTTAGATGTATTGTTTATTGGTTCGATAATATGCGCTGCAGGAGTTGGCCTGGGACTATCATTTCCATTAATTTCCTCAGTAATATCAGAGATATTTACGATAGAAAGAAGCTACATTTTAGATATTTGTACAATATTATTGTGTTCAATAATATTTGCTACAAGTGCATATGTTGGTGTTCAAAGAGGAATAAAAAAGTTGAGTAATATCAATGTAATATTGTTAATAATCTTCTTGTTTCTTATCTTAATCCTAGGTCCAACGAAATATATTATTGCAAATTCATTTGAAACAGCAAGCTTTTATATAACTAATTATATAGATATGAGCTTTACAACAGGAACAACAATCAGCCTTGATTGGACTGTTTTTTATTGGGCATGGTGGTTTGCATTGGCCCCAATGGTTGGAACCTTTTTAGTTAATATTTCAAATGGTAAAACACTACGAGAAATTATTTTTGGTACTATATTGATAGGTAGTTTGGGTTGTTCTTTGTGCATGTTAATTCTTTCAAATCTTTCAATTTTCCTATTTGAAACAAATATTATTGATAGTCCGTATATCATTGAAAATAGTTTATTATCAAGAGAGGCTTTAGTTGTTAATACAATAGCCAGTTTGAATTTTGGAAATTATTTATTAATTGGTTTCGTAATTATTCTAATAATATTTTTATGTACTACATATGATTCAGCCTCTTATGTTCTAGCTGCTGCATCAATGAAATCTGCTAGTGTTTCAAGCTCCAAATCTCTTAGATTACTTTATGCAATATTATTAGTTATTCAGCCAACGCTTTTAATGTATCTAAATGGTATCGACTCCTTCAAGTGGATAATGGTAATATTCTCAGTGCCATTATTACTTATAAATTTGTTATTAATATTTTCAATCATTAAAAATGTTCTTAGATTTAAATAATCATAAAGCTCATATCTATCAGAAAGCTGATATAGATACTTCTAAGAAGACCCTTGTTTTCCTTCCAGGTGCTGGAATGGATCATAGAACAATCTCCATGTTTAGATTAGATAAAATCTTATCCTCCTATAATATTATTGCCATAGACTTGCCAGGACATGGATATACTTCCGGCCCATTATTTACAGACGTTGAAAGTCATTCGTTGTTTTGTATTGAGGTTTTTAATAACCTAAATATTCAATATCCTATTGTCATGGGTCATAGTTGGGGTGGTTTGATTGCTTTAGATTTAGCGAGTAAATATGACAATGAAATGACTATATGTATGAATACTGCATACCCTTTTTTAGTTGGCGATCTTTTACTTGAGTATGCTAAAGGTAATTTAGATCAAGCTGTTGAATTTCTAACAAAGTATGGTGTTTATAAATTTCCTGAAATAAAAATTAAATCACAAGGTTTTGGGGTAAAAGGATCAGGATTCTACGGAAGATCTAAAGGGCAAATAAAATCTCCATATGGAACTAAGATTGTTGAATCAGATCCTGAAAGAGAAATTAAGTTGTATCCACTTAAAAGACTATTTAATCAAGCTCAAAAGGAAATAAGTTCTATCGATTTAAAATCATGTAATTCATATAGGATAGATGATAGTAAAATTCAAGAACTTAAAAATATTAAATACGTATTTTGTGAAAAAGATAAATTAGCTAGATTTGACTCAGAAAACTTATTATTTAAAAATATTAATCAAAAAGAGGATATCTACATGCTCAAAGAAACAGGACACTTCCCATTTTATGAGGACCCAGATCAACTAGAAAAAATATTGATGAATATTCTTAAGGTTAATTAATATCTATATCTTAGTCTTATTCCTATTACTCTTGGCTTAGATCCAGTTCTTCTTACACCAAAACCAGAATATCCAGAATCACCTACAGCTGAAAAATCATCATAACGTGATAGATATGCATCTTCATCGGTTAAGTTGGTTACATATAACTCAATAGAAGAATTGTCATTATCAAATCCTGCTCTAAAGTTTGCTAATGAATAGTCTGGTAAAAGAAATGCACCGTTTTCATATGAAGTATAACGATTGCCAGTATGTGAGTAATCAAAGCTTATGAATGCTGGCCTACCCATAAAGACCAAGTCTTTATCTACAGATAAGTAGTATGAAATTTTAGGCATGCTAGCTAGCCTATTTCCAGCATTTGCACCCAACTCACCAGAAACATAATAATAATCATTTGATAACTTAGGGTCCATTTTATTTAAATAGAAATTGACCTTGGTGGTATCATTTAATGCATAAATAGTATTGATCTCAAATCCATCAATATCGGCATTACCAACATTCTCTGTATATGCAACTGAGGTAATATCTGTATTAAATGTAGATGTCTGATAATTTGTCCAGTCCATACTATAATAAGCACCATTAAGAATAAGCTTTCCATCATTTAGAGTAGATTTAAATCCAATTTCAAGACTGTCTAAGTAATCAGGATCATAAGTTTCAGGAACACTAAAACCACTTGAGTTTGGTCTTGGTCTATTAACACCTGAGGGCCTATAGCCTTCACTGTAACTACCATATATCATAAAATCGTCAGATATGTTGTGCTGTAAGGCTAATTTAGGAATTGTTCCACTTTCGCTTGAAGAAAAATCTCCATCAGTAAGACCAAAACTTAGAGAACCATAGTAACCATCAACCGCTTTAAGTTTCATTGATTGATCATATTTTCTAAAACCTATAGTTGCAGATGTTTTTTCAGAAATATCAAGATATACTTCTCCAAATATAGCATCGATATCCCCTTTTCTGTCTAAATCTGCCTCCCACCATCTGCTATTAGCATGAGAGCTTCCAGGTTGGATATAGTCGACATCTGTAACCTTTTCATTTTTTTCTTGAAAAGCACCAAGAACCCAATTAAAACCAGAATTATTATTTGATTGAATTCTAATTTCAGTTGATGTCCTTTCAATATCATTTGTTTGCGCATATGTCATTCTAGGATCTCTACAATCATTAACATCTGCATAATAATAACCACTATATTCATATAAATTACATACATAATATGCATAGGCAGCATAATAATAATACTCAACATAACTAGCATAATCATATGTATAGGCTGTGTCTCTTTCAAAGATAGATGTATTGATTACAACATCGATATCATCTGATAAACTGCCTGTGATAGTTGCTGACATTTGATCAAATTTGTCATCATACCTTTCTTTTGAGAAACGAGTATTGGATCTTGGCGGCATTGGCGCAGACTGATCGTCGTTAAGAATATCAGTTTCGTATGAGCCGTTGTAATATGATTCTTGTGATAGAAAAGATAGATCTATATTAAAGTTTTCATTATCAGTAGCAAGTCGTAATCGCATTCCTTCTTTGCTTGAATTATTGTAGTCATCTTTTGCAACATTATAAGGTGCTGTAAAGTTATCAATAGTGTAGCCTCTCGCGTTTTGATATGAATAGCTTGCTTTCTTGTTATCAATCCATCCACCATCTTTTACATTATATGCACTTAACCTAGCTGCTAAATTAGTCCCTATTGGTAAATTTATAAATGCCTCAAGAGACTCATCAGTGTCCCCATCAGCAATTGAGCCATATTCAAAATCAGCTCCATAATCTATACCACTTACATCAGGTTTTTTAGTAATAATTTTAATATTTCCAGATGTAGAGCTTGCCCCATATAAAGTTCCTTGTGGTCCCATTAAAACCTCAACTCTTTCAATATCATATATATGTAAATCAGGAGTTAAGCTTGCAGCTGTGAGTGGCTGTTCGTCTATATATAAAGCTGTAGTTGCCTCTGGTGATGCGTAACTATTCATAATAGCTCCATCAGAAACTCCTCTAATATAAAAATTAGATTTACCTGGTCCAACATTATTAAATGTAACAGCTGGTGAGATATTTGATATATCCTCTAAACTTTTGATATTTTTCTTCTCTAGCTCAGCAGCACCAATAGCTTGAACGCTCATTGCGACATCTTGAATATTTTGCTCTTTTTTTGACGCCGTAACAATAATTTCTTCAATACTATCATCAGCAGAAAGCTTATTTGATTGAGATACACCAATTCCTAATGATAAGGCACCAAGAAACGAGAGAGCATAGTTATTATCTCTAAAAACATCCCTTAAAACTGATGTTAATGGATCAATTTTCTTTTTTTCAAAAAGTGGCTTTAAATATACTGACGACATGAAGTTCCCCTAAAAAATCTACTTTTTATACATTAATATATAAAATTTTTAAAAACAAGTTTGATGAAGTAATTAAATGTACTAGTTTTAGTTATAATTTATTAAAAAGTCTTTCTAAAAGAAAGTCATTACCCCAATCATTTTCACGATTCTTGCAAGTTTGTATATTAATTTCTGTTTGGTTATCTGTTCTACAAAATCCAGCACTATCGAGATTTGTCCCAGGCCATGTATGACCCCTATCGTTATTTAAAAGACTAATTACTTTTACATTTTTAGAGCAGTTATAATATATATTTTCATCAATATTATCAGGAGTTGAGGATTTATTTATTTTCTTATCACGACAATTAAAAGCATCTTTCCAATTGTTAACAATTGAGTTCATTGGTGTGTAATAGTATTTATCATGTGAAACTATTCCATATGGTGGAACTATATTATCTTTCAAACCACCATAAATAATATAATTTATCGGTCCTTTAGGTTTACACCCTAAACCTAGTTGAGGTGAACCAACGACATTGATAACGCCTTCTAATATTTCAGGATATTCACAAGCAAGAGCATGAGCTATCTTGCCACCATTACTCATACCAACAACAAAAACTTTATCAATTGAATACTTAGCTTTTACTTGATCAATTATCTGTTTAATAAATCCAATGTCATCTCCACAACTGGTCCAAGCACATCTTCCAGAATCAGTATTGATACAATTTGGATATTTTGGATAGATAACAGCATCAACGGCGCATGTTTCCCCATTGGGTGTTTTGGTTTTAGACCCTGTTAAATCATTCCATGATGATACGTAGGAAGAGATCATTTTTCCTTGATAGTAACTTTCTTGATAAAAGAACAGGCCTTGAGGGTAAATTGCTATAAAGTTATGTTTAGTAGCACTTTTATTAAAACCACCAGTTGTCTCTTTTTCAAATCCACTGGCTGAGCCAGTGTAACCATGAAGACCAATCACAAGATTTATGGGTTTATTAGCATTGTAGTTATTTGGAACAAATTTTAAATAATGTCTACTTTCATTTTCATAAAGAAAATCAACTCTCTCCATATCTTTAGCATAAGTAAAAACTGAGAAAGTAAGAAAAACGAATAATAAAGAACGTTTCATATTGATTCTAAAAAATTAACTACTTTATTGTAAGATTTTTGTTTATTGGTTTCACTAAATACTTCGTGTCTAGCACTTTCTATAATATCTAGCGTTACGTTTGAAAAAATTTTTGAAAGAAACAAAAATAATTTCTTAACATTTTTTCCAAAACCTCCAACTGGATCTTCAGCTCCAGAGATTATATAAATTGGCAAGTTTTTATTTACTTTTTTGTAACTGCTAAATTTAAAGACTCTTAAAAATATTTTTGTCATATTCTTCCATAAATTTATTTTACTTTTAAAACCACATAGAGGGTCTGCCTCATAATCACTTACACTATCAGAGTCGCTTGATATCCAGTCACTACTAGTGTTAGTAGGTTTAAAATAATTATTATAATTTTCAAATGTAATTTTATGCATTAATAAGCTTTCAGACTTATCCCCATAAAAAAATTCACTTATATTTAGTGCTATACATTGCATAATAATAATATGCTTTGAGATATATCCAGAACCAGAAAGTATTAGACCATCAATTTTCATATTATCAATTAAGGCGGATAATGAAATCCATGATCCCATACTATGTGCGATCATATATTGATTTATATCAGGATAATTTGAATTAACTATATCAACTAAATCAACTAAATCATCACTAACTTTCTTAGAGCCTTGTGAATTAGAAAAATAACCCTGGGAAGAGAAATCTGTAATTTTTGTTCCGTGGCCTCTGTGGTCATTGCTTATCACATGATAGCCATCGTTATTCAAATTTTTTATTAGCCATTTATATCTTCCTATATGTTCGCCCATACCATGAGATATATGAATTATTCCTTTTATAAATTCTTTATTAGATAATTTAATATGAAGATTGCTATCAAAATTAGTTAAATTTTTATCCATAATTTATAATAACGTAAATAGGAAAAAATGAAATATTATGCATAACATTCATATTGCTGGAACAGGTATCTGGTTTCCGGATGAGAAAATATCTAACGAAGAATTAATAAATAGTTATAACTCATATGTAGATCTATTTAATTATGAAAATCATTCTAAAATACAAGAAGGTTTGTTAGATTCTATGGAGTACTCTTCTATTGAATTCGTAGAAAAAGCATCTGGTATTAAATCAAGGCATGTAATAGATAAAGAAGGTATTCTTGATATTAATAGAATGATGCCAAGGGTTAATAATGAACATGAGGATAGATTATCTATCCATGCAGAGGTAGGAATAAAAGCTGCAAAAAAAGCAATGAAACAAGCATCTGTCATATCATCTGATATAGATGCGGTAATTGTTGGCTCTTCACATTCTGCAAGAAATTACCCAGCAGTGGCAATAGAAATTCAGAAAGAGCTGGCTGTTAATGGATATGCATATGACATGCTTGTTGGATGCTCTTCTACAACATTTGCTATAAATAATGCGTTTAGTGATATAGCTTCTGGGCTTGCTAAAACAATACTCGTAATAAACCCTGAAATTTCAACTCCCGCTGTTAATTTTACTCATAGAGATAAACATTTTATATTTGGTGATGGTTGCGCTGCTACTATTATTCAAAAAGATAGCTCTTCAGAAAAAAGTTTTAGGATATTAGATAGAAAACTGTTTACTCAATTTTCTAATAATATTAGAAGTAATTATAGTTATCTTAATAGAGCAGCTATTGATGCAAAAGACAATGATGATTTATTATTTCATCAATATGGTAGAGGAGTTTTCAAAGACGTATGCCCTCTTGTTGCTAAATTGATATCCGATCAACTTGAATCAAATAATATTGATCCAAAAGATATATCAAAATTTTGGTTACATCAAGCTAATGGAAAAATGATCAGACTAATTACATCTAAAATACTTGGAACAGATGATTTTGATTCAACCATAGCACCAATGCCAATTATTAACTTTGGTAACTTAGCATCAGTTGGGTCATTATTCGCATTCAATCTTGATAATGATCTTGAAGCAGGTCAAAAAGGTGTGATTTGTTCATTTGGAGCTGGTTATTCAGTATGCTCATTAATTGTTGAAAAAACTTAAATTATCTGAGATATAAAAATATAAAACTATTATAATGTTGCCATGGGTGAATATGATGCAGTTTGGGTTTTTTTAATTAGTGCAGTCTTTGTTGGATTTTATATATTTATAGAGGCTCGTCCAAAAGGATCAACCTTTCTTAAGGATGTCACCGATACCATTTCTAGATTCTTTAGAAAAAGATAAATTTGTTTATTAATAACAAATACTCGATATTTATCTTTGTATTCTTGGCTTTGATATTAGGAGGACTATCTTCTTCAGATACTGCTAATGATTTATGGTATCAAGAGTTAAATAAATCCTCACTTAACCCACCTGGATATATTTTTGGAATTGTATGGCCTACCTTATATCTCTTAATGTCTATTTCTGCTTTTAGGACATTTTCAGAAACTAGAAAATTGTTTTTAATACAGTTATTTTTTAATGCTATATGGTCATGGTTATTTTTTGAATTTAATATGCCTGTAATTGCGCTGGTTAATATATGGTTTTTAATCGTTCTTAATATAATCTTATTTATTAAAATGATTCGTATTGATGCGTTATCAGGAATATTATTATTACCATATGTAATTTGGCTAATTTTTGCATCATATTTGAATCTATATATAGTTATTAATAATTAAATAAATATTCCTACCACTAATCCTGTCATGCATGAAGCTAATGTGGCTGCAATAAGAGCCTTAAATGATACTTTAATTAGATCTCCTTTTCTTTCAGGAGCCATAGCTCCTATACCAGAAATTAATATTCCTACTGAAGAAAAATTAGCAAAACCGCATAAACTATAAAACGCTATTAGCTTAGATTTTTCAGATAAAATGCCATCTTCTATATTTGCAAGTGCTGGATATGCAACAAATTCATTCAGAGTAGTTTTAAGCCCTAAAAGCTCGCCCGCTGTAATAGCTTCACTCCAGGGTATTCCCATTAACCAAGCGATAGGTGCAAATAAATATCCTAAAAATAATTCAATTGATAAATCTGCATTAATATGTGCTCCGACAAAAGCTAAGAAGGAATTTACAATATAAACCAAAGCTATAACACTTATTAAAATTGTACCAACACTAACTGCAATATTTGAACCTTGTGTAGTTCCTGATGTAATTGCATCCATAGTGCTGTTATATACTTTGGGGGCATTGTTTTCTTTAAAATCAGTAATTGTATTTGATGGAATCATTATATTTGCATACATGATAGCTGCAGGTACGGATAGAACAGATGCTGTAATAAAATGTTGTATGAGGTTTTCATCAATGAATTGAGTTTCTAAGATGCTTATTAAAGCAACCATAACTGAGCCAGCAACTGTTGCCATGCCTGCTGTCATTAAGATTAATAATTCCTTGTTTGAAAGCTTGCTTACATATGGTTTGATAAGAAGAGGAGCTTCAACCTGACCAATAAAAACATTAGCAGCAGCTCCCAGCCCTACCGGGCCTCCAATATTAAATAATTTTTGGCATCCCTTAGAAATAAGATTGACTATAAAAGGTAGAATCCCCCAATACCAAAGTATTGCAGATATACAAGACATGACTATTATGTAAGGCAGCACACCAAAAGCAAATGTTTCAAGCAACGAGCGATAAACCGAAGCATCATCTGATGGAGGGTAGCCAAAAACAAAACCAGCACCTTCTGTAGTTGCATTTTGAAGAATGGTTACGCCATTTCCTAACATTATAAAAAAATCAGTTACTAAAGGAGCTTTTAAAAGTATTAATGCTAAAAAAATTTGTGCAAATATTCCAAAAATAATATATCTATAGTTAATGGTTTTTATATTTTCAGAAAAAGGTATTGCTATAACTATAAGACCAATAAAACCAATAATAATCTGAAGTATGTATGAGAATGTCATGGTATTAGTATAGCTTAATAGCTTTAAGTCTTTCTTCAAGAAAGTCGTGAGCTAGAACTCCCTCATCTGCATGATCATAGATTGACTTTAAAAGAGTGTTAGGTGAAGGATGAAGAAAAAAAGGAATACTATACCTGGATTTATTTCCATGATTTTCATAATTCATAACTCTGTGAGTCGTACTTTTTAGTTTATTACCTGTTACCAGTTGCAGCATGTCACCAATATTACAAACGATAGCATTTGAAGATGGGTTAACTTTAATCCATCTTCCATCATTATTTAATATTTCTAAACCACCTTCTTCAGCACCAATTAAAAGAGTAATTAGATTTATATCTTCATGAGCTCTTGCTCGATATTGATTATTACCAGATATAACAGCTGGGTAATGAATAGATCTAAGTAATGAATTACCCTTGTTAATCCAATTATTAAAATAATTACTATCAAGATTTAATGTTAGGGCAATCGCGCTAAGCAACTGTGATCCAATTTGATTTAATTCATTAAATAAATTGTCATAATTCTTATTAAAATCTACTACTTCATTGATAAAAAGATTTTTTGAAACACGTTGATCAAATGAATCATCAACTATGGGTCCATGATGCCAAAATTCTTTTTGATCAGGTATATTTTCACCTAAAGCTGTTTCGATACCATTTGGGGTATAGCCCCTAGCTCCTTTGAGCTTTTTGTCATGATATTGTAATTTAGTTTCTATATTTAATTTAAAAAATTCTTGTGATGACTTATAACAATGGTCAACTAAATCATTTGAAAGAGAATGACCAGTTATTGAGAAAAAACCATGACTTGTAAGTGCTTTTTTAAGAATATCGATAGATTTGTCATTATTATTAATAATCGAAGAAAAAGGTATCTCAGGAATTAAGCTCATATTTAATTATACCAAAAAAAAGCCCGCATAAAATACGGGCTTTAGATCATATGAACTAACTAAAAGTGATATCTAAAACCAAGTTGAATCTTATACAAACTTCTGTAATAAGAAGTCCTTTCATTATCAATATTCATCTTATATGGCTTTTTACCATAATAATATAAAGTTCCATCATCAGCCTGCATTGGCTCAACCTCAATAACAGATCTAGCACTATCGTTACCTTTAGTGATAACGCCCCACTCATCATTAAGAAGGTTTAGAATATTTTGAACATCTAAACTTAGAACAAATTTATCACCATCAGTAAGTCCTAATCCAGGAAGTTCTTGAACAAATTTAAAATCAAGTTGAGTAATTGAACCAGTTTCAAATTCATTGATAGGAGCAAAACCACCAGCATACTTATTTAATCCTTTTTGATTTAAATATGATACAAATTCATCGTAATATGATGAAGCAACTACCATATCAACGCCATCAGAATATGATGTTGCAGGATTTGTAGGAACATAAAGAGCAGCTGTTGCATCTCTACAGCTTTCTGTATCAAGACCCCACATTGCACAATCTTTGTAATTTCCATGAACATATGAAAAAGGCTCACCTGATGAATAGTTAAGAACAAATGTATATGAAGTTTTTAGGCCTTCGAAATGATATGCATCATAATTTGCAACAACACTGGCTGTATGCTCTCTTGCAAATGCAGAACGGACAGCCATATCAGCATTAAAGTCTTCATATTTAGGAGTGTATTTAAAGTTTGAGATATTTCTTGATGACGTTTGACCACCAACAGTTGTTACATCACTGTATGTATAGTTGGCTCTAACACCCCATCCACTATCAAACTCTTTTAACATTGATAACGCTAATAACTTACTGTCACCATTATCAGTATTAGTTACGTATACATCATAACCCATTCTGTCATAAAAACTTTGAAGGGTGTATTTACCACAACTATCATAATTAGTAATATAAGCATCTCTTCCATCAGGGAAAGTACCTAAAGGAGTATTACCGATGGTTAGTCGACTTGCATCAGTACAATTAGATCGAGAATCACTTGCGGTACCAGAAAAATACGGATTACCTAATCTCATAGCTTCCCAATGAATATCTTTCTTAACACTTTGAAGAATTAAGTCAGCAGACATTAAATAATCATTACCAAAAACCCAGTCCATTCCAAGAGATATCTTAAGATCTTTAGGTAATTCAAAATTACGATCTAAGATGTCTGCATATGCAGGTCTGTAATTAGATTCGCCTACTTGGTATATGTACTGATCATAAACAGACTGATCAAAACCATCAAAACCTGTTGCTGCACTTAATGGAACATTTGCATTTTGGATTCCAATACCGTCATTAGAATAAGTTCCCGAAACCCAGACATTTGGTCTTGCGCCAGCAAACATACCAATACCACCTCTAATAGATGGTGATTGAAACATACCAATATCATCGTTTAACTCAAGAATGAAACTAGCTCTTGGAAGAATATTTGTTTTACCATTTAATGAATAACTATTTGAAAAACCATGAGCTTTAATAATTTCTGGATTTTCTTTTGGTCTATCTGGAGTATTTACACCTTCACTTCTAAGACCAACAATAACAGTCAAGTCGCCTATATCTCTATAGTCAGGGAAGAAAACTGTATCTTGTATATAAAACGCATAATTCTCCATCTGGAAAGTTGCAGCTCCATCAAGGGCATTACCTGATGGTGCATTTCTATAGTCGATTTCTAAAGGAGTTTTAGTTTGAAAGGCTGTAGCCCCACCATAAATTTGTTCAACATCAGAGTATGCAATAAATTCATTAAAAGTATCTACTTGTTTCTGTGAGTAACCACCAACAATTTCATGAATACCAATTAACTTATTAAATTCAAATTCAATATTTCGTGTATCTGTTGTTAAGCTGTTTGCATGTCTAAACGGATCTGGGCCCAATAATACTTGAGGACCTCCATCATCCCAAACTCCATCACTATCTTGAGTAAGAAGAATCGTAGCTCTCATAAAATCATTCCCACCTACATTGTCATTTCTTTGTCGTGTACTTTTTTCACTTACTTTTAAACTTGTAGAAAAAGAGTCTGACCAATCACTAAATAATTGAAATGAGTCTACTTCTAGTGAGGTTGTTTTAAGGAAACCACCACTTGTTAGAGATAATATACTGCTTGAACTACCATATTCACTAGAATTATTGTTGGTTGATTCTTGGTGGGTATATGAAGCTCTATGATTATCATTTATATTCCAATCAAATTTAGCAAGTCTGTCTTCATCTATAAGGGTTGAGGCAAGTCCTGTGTATCCGCCTGCATCATAATTATAAACACTGCTCGCAATATCTATAATTTGTTGTGCTTGAGCAACAGTTACACCGCTTACTTCTTGAACTGCTCCAGAGCCAGCAGCTCCATATCTTCCTGGTTGTGTTTTTTCAAAATTATCAACATTTACAAAAAAGAATAATTTATCTTTAATAATTGGTCCGCCAAATGTAAATCCAAATGTTTCTTCTTCATACTCACCTGTTGTTGGTTTAAAGCCATCTACAGTGTCGCCTCTTAAACTATCATCTTGCATGTATGAAAAAACTGTGCCTGAATAATCGTTTGTACCAGACTTAGTTACAGCATTGATATTTCCAGCAGAGGAGCCTGAGTATCTAACGTCAAAATCAGTTACAGTAACAGTAACTTGTTCAAGTGCATCTAAAGATATTGGTGATTGAATAGTTGGATAACCCTGTTTTTCAAGACCAAAGTCATCATTTTGAGCAACACCATCAACTGAGAATGTTGAATATCTTGGATTTTGTCCAGCAATGGTAAAACCTTCTTGGTCATCATCTTCAAAAGATAAGCTATAAACATTAACAAATGGAACAGTTGCAACAGCATCTTTTAACCCTCTAGTAATTGAAGATATGGATGATAAATCCTCAGATGATAAATTAGATCTAGCACCTGTTTTATATGTTTCATTGTATGAAGTTTTTGAGCCTACAGTAACTACATTTTCAGATTCTTCAAGCACAAGTGATGCTGAAAATGTTTCTGACAATTTGGTATAGATATCTGAAACTGATTGACTGCCATATGCCGAAACCACAGTAAGCTTATATGGACCACCAACTCTAAGATTGTTAGCAATAAAAACACCTTGTGCATTTGAAGATTTACTAACGGTTGATCCGGATGGCTCATGAACAACGGTTACAGAAGCATTTGCAACGGGATTACCATCAGGACCTTTGATAACACCTCTAATGGAAGAAGTTGTATCGGAGGCAGCATATGTAAACGTTACAAAAGTTAGAGTTAAAAAAGTGACAAATAGATTTTTTATTTTCATATATCCTCAAAATAAAATAATTGACTTATACACAAAGTTTATACCTAAAATAAAATTAAGTAAAAGTAAAAATGTAAAGATTATGAAAATTTTTAGTTACAAACTAAATATCTAACTCAGAAGATCCAAGATAAGGTTCCAAAGCTTTTGGGAGATTGATATAGCTACCGCCATCATAATTATTTTCCAAAAGAGCTATTAGTGTTCTTCCTACTGCTAGGCCTGAGCCATTAATAGTATGTACAAAATTTTTACCCGTGTCTGATTTGAACTTTATATTAGAACGTCTTGCCTGAAAATCACCAAAATTTGAACAAGATGAAATTTCTCTATATCTATTTTGACTTGGCATCCAAACCTCAATGTCATATGTTTTACATGATGAAAAACCAATATCACCTGCACATAATTGAACAACTTGATATGGAAGTTCAAGTAATTGAAGAATCTCTTCTGCATTTCCTAATAAACCTTCAAGTTCTATCATTGAAGTGCTGGGATCAGAAATTTTGAATAGCTCTATTTTTTCAAACTGATGTTGTCTTATTAAGC
>ERZ802830.2375-NODE-2375-length-17111-cov-5.57405_pt1 | contig 17111 bp, 11 predicted proteins | sample MGYA00345654_ERZ802830 | MGnify/ENA primary metagenome ERZ802830 (study PRJEB30503, sample SAMEA104212375) | marine metagenome | biome: Westerlies Biome; feature: [SRF] surface water layer (ENVO:00010504) within the epipelagic zone...; material: water...
GGGATTACCATTCATCAGTGTATTAACTGACCCAACCATGGCGGGCGTGATGGCCAGTTTTGCAAGTGTTGGCGATTTGATTGTCGCGGAACCGGCCGCTCGCATTGGTTTCGCAGGGCCACGTGTGATCAAGGACACCACCAAGGCGGATTTACCCGAGGGTTTCCAGACCTCTGAGTTTTTGTGTGATCACGGTTTGATCGATGCCATCATCCCGCGGAAGGATCTTAAAAGCAGCTTGTCCCACTACCTCGATTTCCTGATGTCCGGCGTGAAAAGCAAATCAAAGACTGTTTGAATTGAAGTGCAGATCCAAGCAAAGGATAGGCGCATCAATTGATGCGCCTATCCTTTTTTCATACAATGGCTTCAGGAAATATCAATGATTGTCGACAGTGATCCCGGGCCAGTCGTCTGTGCGGAATGGTGTCAGTGGTAATCCTTCCTTGTTCTGCACATTGCAGACGGGATTGTCCGCCCAGGCATACCTGACGGCTACCGGATTGGAAACCGATTCACTCCACACTTCTATCTGTGTTCTGTTGACGATCTTTGCTGCCGCAGGCACGAATTGCTGATCCGCTCCTGCAAGGGTAAAGCCAATGGGAGTGTTAACGTCAAATAAATCCATGCCGCCACCCACATGGTCAAACGTGAGTGTTATCTTGGCACCTTGTCGGTCCATTGATTGATAGATCGGACTACGATAGACAAGGTCATAGTCATAGTCCTTTGCCAGTGCCCAGCGGGCGAGGCGCTTGCCGACATCTTCTTTGTTTTTTGGATGGATGTCCTGAGCCTCTCCCAGGTCAATGATGACTGCTTCGCCTGTATTGGCAAGCTTGCTCATGGTCATGGTTTGCGCCTCCCTGAGCTCAGCCCAGTCACTCTCAGCCGGTAGATCCTTTTCCAATTTGAAATCGGCTAACTGAACCCAGTAAAACGGAAAATCACCTTGATTCCAGACGTCGCGCCAATTCTGAATCATCAGAGGAAATAAATCACGGTATTGATAAGCCCTTCCAGCATTGCTTTCTCCCTGATACCAGATGGCTCCTTTGATGCCATAACCAATCGTTGGGTGCAGCACTCCGTTGTAAATGTTGGAGGGTCGGTGATTGCCAAACAGCTGATTATTGGGACGATTAGGTCTTTTTGGAGTGGCTTCGCCTTTGGCGCGGGCCTCGATGGCCTTCCATTTCCATTCTTTCATCGCTTTCTCATAGTTGGCGACCTGTGTTTTCAACTTCTCATTGGCCTCCGTTTTTTTCCACCGCTCCATGAGAGGGGCATAGCGAGCATCAGTTTCCAGTAAATCGCGACGGATCCATGCCTCGGCGGCGGAACCTCCCCAGGCGTTATTGATCAGACCAATGGGCACCTTGAGCGTGCTGTGCAGCTGACGTCCAAAGAAGTAACCCACTGCGGAAAAATTACCTATGGTGTCACTGGAGCATTCCTCCCATTGTCCTTCGAAATCGTCCATTGGTACTTGAGTGCCTACTTGTGGAACGGAGACCAACCTGATCTCAGGGTAATGGGCGGTTAATTTCTCGAGGTCGGGGTCATTGGATGCATTGATGGACCATTGCATGTTGGATTGGCCGGAGCAGATCCAGACTTCGCCCGAAAGGATGTTTTCAAATTTCAGCGTGTTTTTTCCCCGAATGGTCATTGCATATGGCCCCCCCGTGGGTAACGCCGACACACTGACACGCCATGATCCGTCATCTCCAGCCCGAGTTTTGACTGTCTGATCATGGACAGTTACGGTGACTGTCTCTCTGGGATCTGCCCAACCCCAAACGGGGTTGGATTGGTTTCTTTGAAGAACCATGTTGTTTCCAATGATGGATGGCACTCGAACTTCAGACCGGACACCTGTGGAAAACAGACAAAGTGCAGTCAATGCGATTAAGTGGAATTTGTGATAAGTCTTCATTTTATTTATAGCGCCATCAAAGGCGTCAAACCTCCGCACAACAAATGAATGCAAGGTGCTGTTCTGGGTTTCAAACATTCTGTCTTTTATCCTGATTTTCGCCAAGGCAAATCAACCATCCAACTATTTATTCAATGCCGGACAAAAATATTTCAATATTTCTCTTCCCTGTTCCTCGACGCTTTGAAGGTGTCAGAGATGCGCAAAGGGATTGGGTGACATGGATCCGTGTTTTAATGCAAATAAGAGGTTTTCAGGGGTAAATAATGAAGGGGGGGAGATGTGGTTTCATCTGCTTTGCTGGCTTCCTTGTTTATCCTGGCGTGATTTCGGGTGGAGTGCGCAGGTGTTCAAGTTTGTTGCTGCTTGACTTTGATCCACTCAGGAACAAGTTCGACCAGGATCATTGCCAGGAAGATCATTGCGCATCCCATGTATCCAATCCCGTTGATTCGCTCACCCAGAAAGAGGGCGCCAAACAGTCCCGCGAAGAGTGCTTCTGATGATAAGAAAATGGCTGCCTGAGGTCCAGTCGTATATCGCTGAGCGATAGCCTGTAGTGTAAATGCGACACCACTGGAGAAGATTCCCGCATAAAGAATTTCCTTGGCGGCAGCGCGGATGGCATCGAGTTCAATCGATTCAAAGAACAGGGCACCGATGAATCCCAGGAGAGCACATACCCCAAATTGAACCGCGGACAACGTCATTGGCCGGGCCGTCTGGCGACTCATGTTTCCGACCATGATCACCTGAATGGCCCAGAAGAATGCGCAGAGGATGGTCAACAGATCTCCGGTCTGCAGCTTGGCAAAATCACCTCCGCTCATGAGATAAATGCCGATGGTGGAAATCACCGATGCGGGCCAGATGATAAAATGTGGTTTTTGTCTCAGAAACAAGACGGTCAATATGGGAGTGATGACCACATACAATCCTGTAAGGAAACCAGAGTTGGTTACGGTTGTGGTTAGTAATCCTACTTGTTGTGAAGCCATGCCGAGAAATAGAACGCACCCGATCCAGCAAAGACCCCGCCAACTTTTTCTGCTCAAGGGGATACTTGCGGATCGGGATTCTTTCCGTGCAAGAGGGATCAGGATGAGTGTGGCAATCAAGAACCTCAAAGCAATGAACGTGTAGGGCCCAACAGCATCCATCGCGCTCGATTGAGCGACAAAGCCCATTCCCCAGATGGCTCCAGCCAGCAGCAGTGTCAAGTTAGCTTGTATTCTTGTCATTTTGATCTTGCTGAATCGAATCCTCACGGAGGCAGGCCGTCATAGTCGTTCTTCCCGGAGAATTCTTATCCTAAATCCCCTGAATCATAAATCAAATTTCTGATCATCCTTGATTTGCTTTCGATGGTTAATTTGTCGATACTCAACTGAATGCTTCACACCCCATGCAAAGTCAGATGAAATACGCCATTTTGTGGATTACCGTTTGCATTGCGCTCTGCAATTCAAGGGCAAGTGCCGAGCATCTTGTCCTCGATGCAGATACTCAGATCAATTTGCCCTCAGGATTTGATGCTGAACTTCTGTATGAGGTGCCCGCATCACAAGGTTCATGGGTGGCCATGGCATTTGACCCCAAAGGTAGACTCATCGTATCAGATCAGGATGACAAAGGGGTGTTCAGGCTCACACTGACGGAAACCGAAGGGGCGGGAGTCCGTGTCGAGCATCTCGAGGGCTTCCCATACCTGCCTATCAACTGGGGGAGACGTCGCGTGGGCGGAGCACTGGGATTTCTTTATGCGTTTGATAGTCTCTACATGTCCTCCATGAAGGGGTTTTATCGGATCAGGGATACCGATGGAGATGATACCTTTGATGAATTCACGCTGCTGAAACAGTTGGGTGTTGGATACGAGCACTCTGCTCATTCCATCATCAAGACGGAAGATGGTCAGGGATTGTATCTGGTGACAGGGAATCATACTCCTCTGCCTCCGGGGATTCCCAGTCTTCAGCCTGCTGTCTGGGAAACGGATTCCCTGCTTCAGGAAATGAACGATGCGATGGGGCACGCGGTTGGGATTCAACCTCCGGCGGGATGGATCTGTCGCATTACGCCCGATGGCAAGGATTGGGTGATGGTGGCATCAGGTTTCAGGAACGCCGTGGACATCGCCATCAATCGGGAAGGGGAATTGTTCACTTATGATTCTGATCTGGAGTTTGATGTGGGAACTCCGTGGTATCGCCCGACACGTGTGAACCATGTGACATCGGCCAGTGAGTTTGGTTGGCGCCCAGGCTCTGCGAAATGGCCCGATTATTTTGAGGACAGCAATGGTGCAGTCATTAACATCGGCCCCGGTTCGCCTACCGGAATCAGTTTTGGTCATCACTCAAATTTCCCCGCCCCATATCAGGATAAACTGTTCATTTGCGATTGGACTTTCGGTTCTATTTATCTGATAGACATGGAGGAGGATGGCTCGAGTTATGTGGGCACCAAAACAGAGTTTCTCAATGGGCAGCCACTGAATATTTCAGCCATGCGTTTCGGGCCCGATGGTCACATGTATTTCCTTGTAGGAGGGCGTAATACGGATTCCAGGCTCTACCGGATACGGTATGTGGGCCCTCCACAAAAAGGGGCAGGAAAAAGGCTGGTAGCCAATCAAGATCTTAGGGACCTGCGCCATTCGTTGGAGGTTTTTCACGGGAACCCGCATGCCGGCAACACGGCGATTACCAGGGCCTGGCCTCACTTGTCTCATCCGGATCGAAATATTCGATACGCCGCACGCCTGGCGATTGAGAATCAACCGGTGAGTTTGTGGCAGGAACGCGTGCTGAGGGAAGAGGATCAAAGAGCCTTGATCCATGCGTCCATTGCTCTTTGTCGTCATGGTGATCCGTCCTTGTCTCATCGTATTTTGAAGAAGCTCAATCAAATCCCATTCGATTCACTCGCTGCGGAGGATCAACTTGCCCTTCTCAGAGCTTATTCCCTTTGCTTTATTAGACTGGGTCAGCCTGCAGCAGAATTAATCAATGTGGTCATCGGAAATCTGGATCCATTCTTTCCGACAGGCGATGAACAAGTGAACACCGAGTTGTGTCGGGTCCTTTCCTATCTGGATGCACCTCAGGTTGTCAAAAAGACGATCTCCTTGATGAAAATAACAGAGACCAGGACCCTCGATTACGACAAGGAAATGTTGTCGCGTCACGAGTATGGCAAGGAGATTCTGAAAACGATGGCCAACACGCCCAACAGTCAGAATATTCAATATGCATACTCACTGCGGCGCGTTCGGAACGGGTGGACCCTTTCGGACCGGAAATACTTTTTTTCGTGGATGAATGAAACGCTCAGGAAGAGTGGGGGGAAGAGCTTTGCCGGCTACATGCGGGCGATCAGAGAAGACGCCATCCAACATCTTTCACCTGAAGTTGCCACCTCTGTATCCTGGCTTCTCGGGGATATCGAAGGGGTGGATCTCAGTCAACTTCCAACTCCCAAAGGGCCTTCGGTCGCATGGAAAACGGACAAGGCAATGCAGCATTTTGAAGGGGAACTTAGCGGACGGGATTTTCAGAACGGCAAGGCCATGTTCTCTGCTGGACGTTGTGTGGCGTGTCATCGATTCCGGGGCTCGGGTGGATATTCAGGGCCGGACCTGGGGTCTGTTGGGAATCGATATTCCATACGTGATATCCTCGTTTCGATTTGCGAGCCGAGTCATTCCATATCGGAACAATACCAGGCCAGTACGGTGACATTGAAGAATGGATCTTCCCGCTACGGAAGCAGCATCTTTAAAAACGCAAGCGAGATCGCCCTTGCTTAGAAGCAAATCAAATTTGGTGACGTTGAGAAAATCGTTGCCTCAGATGTTGCGGAGATCAAACCTTCGCAGATTTCCCTGATGCCTCCAGGGACTGTCAGCGGGATGAACCAGGATGAACTCATGGATTTAATGGCATATTTGATCTCAGGCGGAAATCGCCGGCATGAGGTGTTCAAGCGAAACTGACGAAGTCCTTCGATTGATGCGGATCAGAGCTTGAGCAGCCAATACTCAATTTAATTTATGAAAACATTTCTCAGCGGTGATGACACCCTTTTGTGCACTCGGATTGAATCGGGATTATCCCTGATCATCACGCTTCTGTGTGCGGGCATTTTATCGAGCAATCAAGTCGTGGGGGCCAGAGAAGCGGGGGACAATCCTAATTTCGTGATCTTCTTCCTTGATGACTCAGGATATGGCGACTACTCGCACAATGGCAATCCAACCATCCAGACTCCACAGATCACTCGCCTGGTTCGGGAAGGATTGAACTTTACCCAGTTTTATGTGACTTCTCCTGCCTGCAGCGCGTCCCGTTATTCACTCATGACAGGGCGTTATCCGGGGCGATCCGGACTGGGTGCATGGGTGATTGGTCCCTCCTCCAAACGTTACCTGCACCCTGAAGAATTGACACTTCCTGAGGCCTTGAAAAGACAAGGCTACAAAACGGGTATTTTTGGGAAATGGCACCTTGGCTCCCCGAATCAAAAGAATCTTTTTTCCAAAGACACGCTTCCTTTGGCTCACGGCTTTGATGAGTGGGTCGGTACCAACGTTTCACATGACTACGTCAATGCGATGCTGATGGAATCAGATCCAGACGGCACAGACCCTGTGGACGGGTATCGTGTCATCACAAGAGATTTACCTTTCAAGCATGATGTGTGTGCCTCCTTGACAGGACGTTGTACTCAAGCGGCCATTTCATTCATCAAGAGAAACAGAGAAGATCCTTTCCTTGCTTATATTCCTTACAACATGCCCCATCTCGGGATTCACGCGAGTGATGGGTTTGCGGGGCAATCCAGGCGTGGTCTGCTTGGGGATGTAATGGCAGAAATAGACGATGGTGTGGGTCGAATCAGGAACGCATTGAAAGATGCGGGATTGACGGAGAATACGCTCATCATCTTTTCCTCTGACAATGGCCCCTGGATTCGTTTTCAGGATACAGTGGAACATCCCAAATATGGGGAAGCGCGCATGCATATCGGCTATGCGACACCTTTTCGAGATGGTAAGGGTTCCACTTGGGAGGGAGGGCATCGGGTGCCGGGTATTTTTTGCTGGCCGGGTATGATCGCTGCCAGTCAGAACGAACTGGCGCCTGTCAGCACGCTGGATGTCTTTCCCACTTTAGTGACTCTTGCCGGAGGAAGGGTGCCTTCGGATCGATCCATCGACGGTCGTGATATCGGGGCTTACCTGTTTTCTCGACATTCCTCAAAAAGCTTGTCGCCGTTCAAGTTCTTCTTTTCTGCCTCTGACAACAAGCCTTCCGCTCTGCGAATGGGGGCCTGGAAGCTGCACGTGCGACTTTATTCTCAAACGGGAAATAATTACGGTTTCGGTGCTTCGCGTGATTCACCTCTCTTGTTTCAAGTGGAGCAGGATCTGGGAGAACGGTTCGACCGTGCCAAAGAACAGGAGAATGTGGTCGCTCATATGCTGCATCAGTTGAGGGCGTTCGAAGAACAAGTCCTTGAGGAAGGCACTTTCTGGACCTCCGACCAAGCGTCCAGGTAGATTGGTTTCCATTTTTTCAGGGAGTTTGAGGGTGGGTTTGAACGGTCCTTTGGTTGGCACTTTGAGTCCCTGGTCTCAATCTCTCACAATGACTTCCCATCATACAAGCACTGTGCCTTTCTTCAAACTGGCTGCATCGCATTGCATACTTGTTCTTGGACTCCTGACTGCGCAACTGCTTTTCCCTCAACTTGGGAATGCGGCAGATACGTGGCCTGATTATCGTGGCCCCAGGGGTGATGGTCATGTCGCTGCAAGAGGGGATGCGAAAATGCATGGCATCCCGATCCATTCGAGTGACACAAAAAACGTGCAATGGAAAACCAGGCTCCCGTTGCTGGGCCTTTCATCTCCTGTAGTGATGGATGATCGCATCTGGTTGGCGCATCCCAACCGGGCTACCAATGTGCCGGTCCGGGTAAATCATAGTGAAGGGGTGTATGAAACACGCATCAACCGGCAGACTCATCTCGCAGGTGAAAACGGGTTTCATTCACTTGGAACGGTTCAGTTTCATCGTGATTGATGCCGTCCGGTGGATAAGGCAAAAGCAGACTCCCTGAAGTTGTTCAATATACTCATTGAGTGAAAAGAGGGGCCCATTCGTTGATGCAAACCTTGCCTAATAAAACCATGGATGACGGGTGTCATCGACAAGCAGTTGCCATCTCTAAAGAAATGGACATGAAGCTAACTTGACCATAGGATACGGCATCAATTCTCTTCTGCTTGCAAGGAAACGATCTCCTTTTTTCAGGCTGCGGTTCGCAGTGTTGTCAGCGGATGAGATAGGTCATCAGAAGTTGCATGCTGACTGATGCATGAACGATGATGAGGTGGATTCAACATCATTTGAAAAATCTAAAATGAACCGAAGAACATTTCTGCAACACGGAGCCAAGGGTGCCGTTGGCTTAAGCGCACTGAGTTCCAATCTATTGGCCGTGGAGGCTGAAAAGCCCCTGCGAGTGGGATTAATTGGGTGCGGTTGGTATGGCAAGACCGATCTTCTTCACCTGATGCAGGTGGCTCCTGTCGACGTTGTCGGCCTGTGTGATGTCGACCGAAACATGGTCGATGCGGCTTCGGAGCTTGTGGCTCAAAGACAGAGTTCAGGTAAAAAACCGCAAGTGTACGGTGACTTCCGCAAGCTCTTGAGCGACCAGTCCCCCGAAATCGTTCTGGTGGGTACTCCTGATCATTGGCATTGCCTTCCGGTGGTGGAGGCATGTAAGGCGGGCGCAGACGTCTATGTGCAAAAACCCATCAGCATCGATGTGGTGGAAGGGCAGGCAATGGTAGCCGCCGCCAGAAAATATGGCCGCACCGTGCAGGTCGGTCTGGAGCGCCGCAGTACCCCCCATCTGCTTGAAGCGCGCGATAAATATATTCTTTCAGGAGTGATGGGGAAAATCGGTTACATCGATATCCACAGTTATTACGGAAGCAGAAAAACGTTTCCATCACCGGTCGCTCCTCCTGCGCACCTTGACTGGGACATGTATGTCGGACCCGCCTCCTGGAGAGATTATCACCCCAAGCTTCATCCGCGCAGCTGGCGTGATTGCAGGGAATTCAGTAATGGTCAAACAGGAGACTTGTGCGTTCATTTCTTCGACCTCATGCGTTACTTCTTCGATCTTGGATGGCCCAGGCGTGTTGCCGCTACAGGAGGCTCATTGATGAGACCTTCCGACTCCAATGTGAACGTGCATGACACGCAGAACGCACTTTTTGACTATGATGGACTGCAAATGGTCTGGACTCAGAAAAACTGGGGGATGAACCCCGACAAGGACTACCCCTGGGGAGCTACCATCTATGGCGAGAAAGGAACTTTGAAACTGAGTGTGTGGCGCTATGACTATATTCCAAATGATGGTGGCGAAACCATTCGGAGGGATTCCGTGGACGAGAGTGATCAATACCCGGAAGATCTCGTGCACAAGGAAACAGAAGTGTTCGCCGCTCCTGGAAACCGACGTCAGCTCCTTGATTTCGTGAGGTCACGTCAGCAGGGGAAACGTCCCGTCGCCGACATTCAGGAGGGACATGTCTCCTCGGCCTCATGTATTCTTGCCAATTTGTCGATGGAACTTGGGAGGGAATTACGATGGGATGCCGAAAATGAGCAGGTGATTGGAGATCCTGAAGCGAATCGGCGATTGGCCCGCAAGTATCGGGGCGATTGGCTACACCCGACTCCTGCGAACATTTAATCCAGACAATGAGCCGCCAGACCTTTCATTCGGTCTGGCGTTTTTTTGTTGAACGCTCTGGCCGATCACAGGGAGTCACTCAAGCGGAGTGCCTCACGCAGAACAGGCTCGAACACATCCGCCTGCCTCATGAAACCGAGGTCGTTGGGGTGGGATGCGTCTGTGGCTCCCTCGGCATCATGACCGAGTAAATCGTCCCCCGGAATATAGAAAAGATTTGAGACGCCGGATACTTTGAGTTCGGTGTAAGCACGTCGCAAGGCCGTGTGGTTGGCGTCATGGAAAGCTGCTTTCTCGGGAAGGAGCCAGTTATTTGTAAAGCGTCTGTCCTCCACTAGCACAATGGGCGTCTCCGGGTGCGCTTTTCGCAGTTGCTGCACCAGCGGGATGGTTCTATCGGTCACAGCTTTGGCATTCATATTCGGCAAGCAATCGATGACAAACACCGCGGCGTCTATTGCCGTCAAAAGAGCGCCAACTTCCGGGTGCATTTTGCCATTGCCTGAAAATCCCAGATTGATCACCGGGCGATCCAAACGTCGGCCCAGAATGGCTGGATGGGTCATGCCGGGACGAGAAGCACAGGCACCATGCGTGATGGATGTGCCATAGAAGACGATCGGTTTGGTTGTGCGAGGTGACAGTCCCTTGAATACTGCTCCCTCAGGCACGCCTATCTCCAATGACTCCGCACCGTTGTAAAGTGGTAAATAGACCGCATATTCACGGAGTCCCGGGCGGATACCTTGGAGTAATCGTGCCTCCATGGACTGCTGATTCGGAAGAGTGGCCGCTGCCCAGCGCCATTCACCACGTTCATCACGTGCATAAAGATCCAATCCACTCACGCCGCTGGCAGGCATGTGTGGCATGGCAAGGTTGGCGGAGAGCAGTGACCATTTGGCATGGATGGTAGAGGCATCGGTCTGGAATCGAACCATCATGCCGGCACTGTGCCGGCTGAGATTCCAGACGGCAGCGGTGACAACTCCCTCTGCCCTGGCTGGTAATCGGTCAAACCACCGCGTTCTTTCCTCATTACCCCAGGCCCGTCCCTCGGTACCCCATTCTGAGGCGTCATGCCATTGAATTGGCTTGCTTGCTTGACCAAGTAGTCCGAGAGAAAAGCTCAAGCATAAGAACATGCATGCCGCTTTGAGACCGTCCTTGAGGTTAACCTTTGAGAAGAACATCCAAAAATGTTGCCTCAATGCAGTCAATCGTGCAACTTTCGGTTCTGTTAAGCTTCAATGCGCATGCAATGACCGGATCCTCTGGGATGCTGACTGAAGCAAGCATCCCACGAAAACTGGATCTTTTCATGTCTGCATTGGCTCTTGCAAATTGCATCATGGCGACTGTGGGTGTTTCCCGCTGATCGGCAGAAAGCGCACGCCAGCCAGCTTCTTGAACTTTCTTTTTAATTTCAATTTCATCAATGTACTGCCATTTTATGCACCATGTCCGAAGCACGTTCCCCTCAATCACCTGATCCGCAATACCAGGGTCAAGCGACATTTTTGGCCATGGAAACAATCCCTGTTTTTCCACTGTCGGGTCTTCCTACCTTGCGCACTCTGAAATACATCATGACGAGACAGTTTTTTCGCATAGGAATCCTCTGTTGCATCCTCTTTCATGCTGGCAGTCCCATCCTTTCGCTGGCACAGGCGCCGACGACCAGGCCATTGACGATTGAGCCCATGACTTCCATCCAGGGGCTCGCCGAATGGGATTGGACTCAAGCAAGGACAACTTTTGTTCCGGGAACGGAGCCCATCTCGATCACAACCATGTCACGAACCAGACAACTGGGGAGTCATGGTTACTACGATATCTACGAATCCATCAGTAACGATCATGGCCGGACCTGGTCTGCTCCTCGTTTGATCCCCAGTCTGAGCCGACATCAGGATGACGATGGATATGAAGTTGCAGCCGGTGATTTGTGGCCGACCTACCATCCTGCGACCCATAAGGTGATTGTCACCGGTAAAACGTTTAATTTTGCCAATGGCAGGCAAGAGGATTTTTTGAAAGAGAAGGTGGCTTATGCGGTCAAATCGCTGCAGGACGGCCGATGGGGTCCCTTGAAAACGATGGACATGCCTTCGCTGGATCACTCCGGCGCAAGCATACTGGCAGCCAATGCAGGTTGCAATCAGCCCTTCGTCCTGCCCGGAGGCGATCTTCTGCTGCCGATACGCTATCAGCGCACGCGAGATCAGCGTGTCTACACCAGTGTGATCGCGCGATGCCGTTTTGATGGAGAACAGTTGGTTTATGTCGAGCATGGAACCGAACACTCCATTGCTCGCGACCGCGGTCTTTATGAACCATCCGTGATCGCTTTCAAGGGGCGCTACTATCTTACCTTGAGGGCTGATCACGCTGCCTATGTGACCCGCGGTCAGGATGGTCTTCACTACGATCCTGTCAAGGAATGGCGATTTGACGATGGCGATCTGCTGGGAAGTTACAACACGCAGCAGCATTGGGTGCATGTGGGCGATCAGTTATATCTGGTCTACACGCGCCTTGGTGCAGGCAATGATCATGTTTTTCGTCACCGCGCGCCATTGTTCATTGCCCGGGTAGACCCTGAGCGCTTGGTCGTTATCAGGAAAACCGAACGGGTGCTCCTGCCCGAGAACCACGCCTGTCTCGGGAATTCAGGGATTTGCCGAATCGGTGATCTGGAAAGCTGGGTGACCTGTGGTGAAGTGAGGGTGAGTTATGGAAAGCGTAAGGGAGAGGCCAACAAGGTGCTTTTCAGCCGCATGGTTGCAGATTGAGCATGAATGGTTGCGCACTGCTTCCTTGAAGCAGGGTTCAACACTCGAAAGTTGTCACCCTCCCGTTTTTTATGCTAACATCTCCTTTGGAATATGCTGATGTTACGATCCATTATTTGCTCAGTGAGCCTCGTTCTGGCCGCGCAGGCCGAGGAAACTATCCAGTTTGCAAGAGACATCAGGCCTATTCTCAGTGATCGCTGTTTCAAATGCCATGGATTGGATGAAAACAGTCGTGAAGCTGGAATGGCCTTCCATGATCGCGCAATTGCAGTGAAGGGAAAAGGGATTGTGCCCGGCGATCCGGATGCCAGTCTGATGATCCAGCGCATGATGACGGAGGATCCGGACGACCTCATGCCACCCCCTTCCTCCAACAAACCCAGACTGAGTGCGGATGAGCTGGCCAAGTTCAGAGCCTGGGTCGAACAGGGGGCCATCTATGAAGACCACTGGGCTTTTGTCTCTCCGCGTGAGACGCAGGCTGTTCCGCTCGAATCTGCGACCCATCCTGTTGATGGACTGATTGAGCGAAGATTTAAGGAAAAGGGACTTCACTTTTCCCTGCCAGCCTCACCCGAGAAATTGTTGCGTCGCTTGCATCTGGATCTCATCGGCCTGCCTCCGTCCACGGACGAACTCGAGTCTTTTTTGGCTGAATACAAACTGGATCATGAGAAGGCGATAACCACCGTCATCGATGCCTTACTTGGAAGACCGGAGTATGGTGAGCGCTGGGCGCGTCCATGGTTGGACCTGGCCCGATATGCCGATACCAATGGATATGAGAAAGACCGGCCTCGATCCATCTGGCCATACCGGGATTGGGTCATCCATGCGCTCAACAATGACATGCCATACGATCAGTTCAGTATCGAGCAGCTGGCGGGTGACATGTTGCCGGGTGCCACAGCGGATCAGAAAGTTGCGACGGGCTTTCATCGCAATACCATGCTCAACGAGGAGGGCGGCATTGATCCGCTTGAATATCGATTCCATGCGATGGTCGATCGGGTGGCGACGACAGGGACCATCTGGCTGGGATTGACCGTTGGCTGCGCCCAATGCCATACCCATAAGTTTGACCCCATTACCCACAACGATTACTACAGTCTGTTTGCCTTGCTCAACAACGCGGATGAGCCCGAGATGGAAGTTTCCTCCCCTGCATTAGAAGCACAGCGCAAGCGCATCGAATCCGAAATACGAAACGCAGAGGCAGCCTTGATCAAGCACATCGATTCCGCTGCATACAAACGCTGGAAACAGGAAACGCTGGCCCGAACCGCTCAATGGACCACGCTGCGTCCCGAGTCCATGAAATCAACCCGACCGCTGCTTGACTTGATGGAGGATGGGTCGGTGTTTGCCAGTGGTGATTTTCAAAAACGGGATGTGTATCACCTTACTTACGACCTGGAAAATCAGTTTGAACCTCAGGTGTCCGCGATTCGAATTGAGGCCATGCCTGACGAGCGGCTTCCCGCCAATGGCCCTGGGGCGGCTTATTACGAGGGTCGGAAAGGAGATTTTTTTCTAAGTGAAGTCATTGCCAAATCCGGGGAAACGTCCCTCGCTTTCAAGGATGCATCCATCGATTTTGGCAAAATCGCCATTGGGTCGGGCAAGTCGCTTGGAACAAATGTGTATGACGGCATCGGTTCCAGTGGTTGGTCCACAGCGACGCAGGAAGGCAAGCGCCATGAATTGGTATTACTCCTTGATTCTCCCCAATCCTTGAAGGAGTTATCGATTGAGATGGTGTTTGAACGTCACTTTGTCGCGGCCCTGGGGCGTTTTCGTCTTTCGGTCACGGATGATCCTGGAGAGGTTCGGGCGCGTGGGGGGGAGATCTCAGATCTGACAAAAGCCACTGACGAGGCGTTGAAACGATTGTATGTGAACCAGTCGGAGGTATTCGAGGCCGAGCGACAGGAGATTGCCGCGCTGAGAGAGAGTATTCCGGACTATCCGACGACGCTCGTCATGCGTGAATGGAGCGAAAACCAACGGAAAACATTTCGGCATCACCGAGGCGAATACCTGCAACCTGGAGAGGAAGTCTCAGCCGCAGTTCCTGCGATGTTCAGGCCTCTGCCAGCGGATCAGCCTGCCAACCGGTTGAGCCTGGCACGTTGGCTGGTCGGCGAGGACAATCCCCTGGCCGCGCGCATGGTGGTCAACCGCGCATGGAGAGCTTTCTTTGGTCGAGGTATTGTGCCGACCGCGGGAGATTTTGGCTATCAATCCCAATTACCCAGTCACCCTGAATTGCTGGACTATCTTGCGGTGCGATTGATGGATGATGGCTGGTCGCTGAAGTCCCTGCACCGTCTGATTGTCAGTAGTCGTACCTATCAGCAAGATACCACGATATCGCCTGAGGCCCTTGAAAGAGATCCCGAGAATATCTGGCTGGCTCGCGGTCCCAGGTTTCGAATGAGTGGAGAAATGATACGTGACATGGTGCTGGCTTCCAGTGGCCTTCTGTCCCGAAAACTGGGTGGTCCAAGTGTGCATCCTCCCCAGCCATCCAGCGTGACCGCTGCTGCATATGGAGGAGCTCGATGGAAGGCTTCTCAGGGAGAAAGCCGCTATCGACGCAGTCTCTACACGTTCATGAAACGGACCGCTCCCTTTGCTGCCTACCTTGCTTTCGACGGGCCGACTGGGGAGCAATGCCTTCCAAGACGTGCTCGTAGCAATACGCCGATTCAGGCGCTTACGCTATTGAATGACGAGATGTTCATTGAAGCGGCGCGTGCCATAGCCGCGCAGCTCAAGGGGACAAAGGATGAGCAGCTGGATATTCTTTATCAAAGGATTTTGACACGCCTGCCTCATGAAGATGAAAGGAAGGCTTTGTTGCAGTTTTATGAAAATCAGTTGGCCCGCTTGAGTGCGGGGGATCTGGATGCGGCTGAAATCCTACTGGATCAAAGCGGCAACAATCAGAGGGCTGCCATGGCAATGCTTGCACGGGCGATTTACAATCTGGACGAAGCCATTACACGGGAATAATGAACCATCATCCACTCAAACAATCCACAAGGCGGCAATTTTTTGAAAGCTGTGGCGTCGGTCTAGGAAAAATTGCTCTGGGCTCACTGCTTGCTGATGTCAGCGCAAGGGCAGCCAAAACGGCATTTCCGCCGAGGGCGACCATGTTCGGCGCCAGGGCCAAGCGGGTGATTTTCCTCTTTCAGGCAGGGGCTCCCAGTCAGCTGGAGTTGTTTGATCATAAACCAAAGCTTCGGGAATTGGCTGGTAAACCCATCCCACCCTCTGTGATCGCCGGACAGCGCTATGCGTTCATTCAGCCGGATGCGGCTGTGCTGGCTCCCCAGTTCGAATTTTCACGTCATGGTCAGTCAGGTGCCGAACTTTCAGATCGTCTGCCACATCTGGCAAAAATCGCGGATGAGATTGCAATCGTGAAGTCATTGAACACCGATCAGTTCAACCATGCTCCGGCACAGATCATGGTCAACACAGGTGGGCCCATCCCGGGTCGGCCAGCCATGGGGGCATGGCTCAGTTATGGTCTTGGAAGTGTTTCGCAGAACCTTCCATCCTTTGTGGTGCTCAAGAGCGGTGGCAGTGTGAGTGGCGGTGCCGCGATGTGGAGTGCCGGTTTTCTGCCCGGGAGTCACGCCGGCGTTCTCTTTCGCTCTTCGGGTGATCCCATTCTGAACACGGCTCATCCCGAGGGTTTTGATCATCAGTCTCAGCGGGATTCTCTGGATTTGATCCAGACCCTCAATAAACGTCAATTGAGCCGAGTCGGGGATCCTGAGATTCAAACGCGGATCGATGCCTATGAAATGGCCTGGCGCATGCAGTCGGCGGCGCCTGAATTGACGGATTTCAAATCTGAAAGTCAGGAGACCATGGAGCTGTATGGTGCTCAGCACGGTAAAGCGAGCTATGCGAACAATTGCCTGCTGGCAAGGCGCCTGATTGAGCGTGGGGTTCGCTTTGTTCAGGTATATCACTCAGGATGGGACCACCACTCTCAGGTGGCCAATGGCGTCACGGGGCAGACCAAGCAAACCGATCAGGCCAGTGCGGCCTTGATCATGGATCTGAAGAGGCGTGGTTTGCTTGAGGACACGCTCGTCATTTGGGGCGGTGAGTTCGGGCGCACGCCCATGGTGGAGGCGAGTGCGGCACTCAATCGAAGCCTGGGCAGAGACCACCACCCGCAAGCCTACACCATGTGGTTTGCAGGGGGTGGAATCCAACCTGGCGTCACTATGGGTGCCACGGACGAACTGGGGTTCAATGTGGTTGAAGATTCCGTTCATGTGCACGATATTCAGGCAACGATCCTGCATCTGCTGGGTTTGGATCATGAAAGACTGACCTTCCGTCACCAGGGAAGAGATTATCGATTGACTGACGTGCATGGGCAGGTGGTGCAACAGCTGATTGCCTGATTCGGGAAAGCTCTGTCTGCGACCTCGTAATGCGAGATTCCGGGAAAGCTCTTTGCAGAAAAGGCCTCAAGGCGTCGTTGCGGCTTGCCTTAAGTGTAAGGCAGGGACGCGGCGTGCATGCAGAGAAAGGCTGCATGCTTCGGGGATTGTGTG
>ERZ802830.2377-NODE-2377-length-17106-cov-9.56325_pt1 | contig 17106 bp, 15 predicted proteins | sample MGYA00345654_ERZ802830 | MGnify/ENA primary metagenome ERZ802830 (study PRJEB30503, sample SAMEA104212375) | marine metagenome | biome: Westerlies Biome; feature: [SRF] surface water layer (ENVO:00010504) within the epipelagic zone...; material: water...
AATACCGATTTAAAACGTCTGCAACAAAAAGAAACGATTAAAAGGTATCAATTTATAAATAACGTTCTAAAACAAGGACAGCAAATTGACTTATCAACCGCCAAAGACTTGAGAATACGTTTGGACCGTATACTCACGCATAAATTCTGGGGGTATATAATTTTCTTCTTGATTTTACTATTAATATTTCAAGCCATTTACGATTGGTCATCCATACCTATGGATTTTATAGATCAAATTTTTGCATCGAGTAGTGAGTGGATCAAGAATAATTTACCTTCTGGTGATTTTACAAATTTAATTGCAGAAGGAATTATTCCTGGCCTTGGAGGGATTGTAATCTTTATACCGCAAATAGCCTTCTTATTTCTATTTATTGCCATTTTAGAAGAAACGGGGTACATGAGTAGGGTTGTCTTGTTAATGGATCGCATTATGAGACGCTTTGGATTGAGTGGTAAAAGTATTGTCCCACTAATTTCAGGAACGGCCTGCGCCATTCCTGCTGTAATGGCCACAAGAAATATTGAGAATTGGAAAGAAAGGCTAATTACTATTTTAGTTACGCCTTTTACAACATGCTCTGCACGCTTACCTGTTTATCTTATTATAATCTCATTGGTAATTCCGGAAGGGCGTTTATTTGGTTTAAGCTACCAGGCATTAACACTAATGTTATTGTATTTTATTGGCTTCACTACCGCCATTGGAGCTGCCTATATTTTGAATAAAGTGCTTAAAATAAAAAGTAAAACATACTTTGTTATTGAAATGCCTAACTATAAGCTGCCTATTTTTAAAAACGTAGTTATTACTGTCATAGAAAAAACCAAATCCTTTGTTTTTGGTGCAGGTAAAATCATACTTGCCATCTCCATAATTTTATGGTTTCTGGCTTCATACGGTCCAGGGAAAGATTTCAATAACGCTGAAGAAATTGTAACGACTAAATTTGCAGATGCCAACTTGAGCAGTGAAGATTTAGAAAAAGAAATAGATGCCTACAAACTAGAGCACTCTTTTATTGGTTTAACCGGGCGTGGTATAGAACCTATTATTAGACCTTTAGGTTACGATTGGAAAATAGGGATCGCTCTTATTAGTTCGTTTGCCGCTAGAGAGGTATTTGTAGGAACATTAGCAACAATATATAGTGTGGGTAGTGATGAGGAAGAAACCATTAAAAACCGCATGCAAAATGAAGTAAATCGCTATACAAAAAAGCCTCTTTTTAATCTCGCCTCTGGAATTTCATTACTACTATTTTATGCATTCGCCATGCAATGTATGAGTACATTAGCTATTGTTAAAAAAGAAACAAACTCCTGGAAATGGCCTATGCTACAATTGTTTAGCATGAGTTTATTTGCCTATATTGTGGCCCTTATTGTGTATCAAATTCTAAAATAAATGAATGTCATTATTCAATACATACTTGCCTTTTCAGCACTTTCTATTGCTGTAATTTTTTTATTTAAGAAATTTGTTTGGTGGCCTAAAAAAAATACTTCTAAAACCTGTAGTGGTAAAAATTGCGGTTGCCATTAACCTAACCCAACGTCCAAAGTCATCATTACAATAAAACCCCCTATAAATCCAAGAGTAGCAATATCGGTATATTTATCTCGTTGGGTTTCAGGAATGACTTCTTCAACAACTACAAAAATCATGGCTCCTGCCGCAAACGCTAAAGCGTAAGGTAAAATTGGTTGGAAAAAGGTAACAGCCAATGCTCCAATGACAGCTGAAATTGGTTCAACAATTGCGGACATTTGACCATACCAAAAGCTTTTAAATTTGCTAACTCCATGACGTCTTAATGGCATTGATACCGCTAAACCCTCTGGGAAATTTTGAATACCAATTCCTAAAGCTAATGCTACAGCTCCTCCTATTGTAGCTTCCGGAATTCCTGCTGCTACACCACCAAATAAAACACCTACAGCCAATCCTTCAGGGATATTGTGTAAAGCAATTGCCAACACTAAAAGAATGGTACGGTGCCAAGGCGTTTTAACGCCTTCTTTTTCTTCTTCTCTAAAGTTTATATGTAAGTGTGGTAATACTTTATCTAGTCCGAAAATAAACAGGGCACCAAATGCAAAACCTACAACTGCAGGAATTACTTTTACAAAACCTTCTCCTTCGCTCATCTCAATACCTGGCGCCAATAAACTCCAAAAACTTGCCGCTACCATAACACCACCCGTAAATCCTAACATACCATCTAAAAGCGCTCTATTCATGCCTCTAACAAAAAACACCAAAGCTGCTCCTGCAGCGGTAAGGATCCATGTAAATAAAGAGGCATATAAGGCCCCCAAAACAGGGTCTATGGTTTCAAAATATTGAATTACATTTTCTATCATATCAATGCATTTTAACATATATATTATTAGCGACTGCTTTTGAAATATTTAATTCAGAATCATGAATTATAATGGTCATTGATTCATCAAAAGATTCTTTTTCTAGTACTTTGATTTGAGTTCCCAACGCTATTTTATACTTATCGAGATATTTTAAAAACTCAGCTGAAGAGTCTAATACACCCACACAAGTACACAAATCATTTATGGCAACTTTAGATAAACTTACCTTATCTAAAACAAAAATATTACCATCCTTGTCTGGTATGGGATCGCCATGTGGATCGTGAGTTGGAAATTCCAAAAAAGCATCTATCTCATTAATTAATTTAGGGGATTTAATATGTTCTAGTTGTTCTGCCACATCATGAACTTCATCCCAAGAAAAATTAAGTTTTTCTACTAAAAACACCTCCCATAAACGATGCTTACGGACAACATTAGCAGCAATTTTATGACCCTTATCTGTTAAACTAACGCCTTGATATTTTTTATAAATCACATAATCTTTATCTGCTAATTTCTTAGACATGTCAGTAACAGAAGACGCTTTTGTATCCATTTTTTCAGCAATAGCGTTAGTGCTAACAGTCCCTCCTATTTGGCGCTCTAGATGATAAATTGCTTTTAAATAATTTTCCTCTGATAAGGTTATCATGTGTAAAAACTTTTTACAAATATAGCTTTATTTTACTAATCCAAATATATTTTTAGACAAGTCTAAAATTTATTTTAAATTTGCATCAAAATTTAAGCATGATCTCAAGAATTATTTTTGCTATTTTAATTTTAAATCAGTTTTTGTATGGGCAAGAGAGCTATACAATTTCTGGTGTAGTCACATCACAAGGTGATCCCGTTCCTTATGCTAATGTTTATCTAGAAACTACATCTTTAGGAACAATTAGTAATGTTGAAGGCTTCTATGAAATTAAAAATGTTCCTGAAAACGTTTATGCTGTTGTGGCTTCAATGAATGGATTTGAAACCATTAAAAAACAAGAGACTATTAATAATGACACTACACTTAATTTTAATTTAGAAATAGACCTCTTAGATGAAATTGTAATTACTGGCACAAGAACTTTTAAAAGAAAAAATGACGCTGCAGTAATCGTTAATATTTTAAACAGTGAAAACCTTAATGCCTTTCAAGCATGTAATTTATCAGATGGTCTTAAATTTCAACCAGGCTTAAGAGTTGAAACAGATTGTCAAACTTGTAATTACACACAACTTAGAATTAATGGTCTTGGTGGTGGTTATTCTCAAATTTTAATTAATGGACGGCCAATATTTAGCCCACTAACAGGTTTATATGGATTAGAGCAAATTCCAACGAATATGATTGAACGCATTGAAGTGATTAGAGGAGGTGGCTCTTCGCTGTATGGCTCTAGTGCTATAGGTGGTGTTGTGAATGTGATTACAAAAGTCCCGAAGTCTAATAATTTTGATTTCAATTATACCTATCAAAACATAAATGGTGGGGCTGATGACCATATCATTTCAGGTAATGCAACGGTGGTTTCTAAATCTGAAAACGCTGGAATTTCACTTTTCGTAAATAACCGAAATCGAGACTTCTATGACCATAACTATGATAATTTTTCTGAATTAACCACTCTTAAGAATAATTCTTTTGGTGCAAATTTTTTCTTTTTACCATCTGAAAATCAAAAGCTTGAGGCCAGTTTAAGTAAATTAAACGAGTATCGTTACGGCGGAGAAATGGAAAACAGACCCGTATATTTAGCGCAACAAGCTGAAGAGCGAACTCACGATGTATTTATGGGAAGTCTGGACTATCAACTAAATTTTAACAATGATAGCAGCGCTTTTATAAGCTATTTTGCTGGACAACAAACAGACCGTGATCATTACACTGGTATTTTCCCTGACGAAGGAGAAGCTATTTTGGAACATATTTCAAACCCGCCTTATGGCACTTCAAATACAACAACACTGCAAGGAGGTGTTCAATTAAATCATAGACTGAACGATTTTTTAAATGGCAGTAATGTACTTACTGTTGGTACTGAATATTTGGTTGATGATGTCTTGGATATTATTGATTCTTACAATTATAAGATTGATCAAACCACAAAAAATTTAGGTACCTTTTTCCAAAGTGACTGGGAAATTACTTCGAAATTAAATTTACTCTCAGGAGTTAGAGTAGACAACAATAATCTTGTTGACAATTTAATATTAAGCCCTCGCTTCTCCTTACTCTATAAATCTGACTCCAATATACAATTCAGAACAAGTTGGAGTACGGGATTTAGAGCGCCTCAAGCTTTTGATACGGATTTACATATCGCATTTGCTGGTGGTGGTGTATCTCGCATTACTCTTGCAGATGATTTGAAAGAAGAATATTCAAATAGCTTCAGTGGGTCTATTAATTATGATAAATCAACGGAAGATTTTATTGCAGGATTTACTTTAGAAGCGTTTTATACCAAATTAAAAGATGCCTTTTATTTAAATCCCATTGGAAAGGATGAATTTGGACAACGTTTTGAAAAACAAAATGGTGATGCAGCAATCGTTCAAGGTTTAACCATAGAAGCAAGAGCTAACTACAATAAAAAGTTGCAGTTGGAAACTGGTTTTACTGTTCAAACTAGTAAATATGACACAGGTGTTGAAACTATTGAAGGACTTGATCCAAAAAGAGAATTTTTAAGAACTCCTAATCAATATGGTTTTGCTACTTTAAACTTTACCCCTAATGCAAAATTTAAGACCAATTTAAATTATGTGTTCACGGGTGACATGCTAATTGCTCATTTTGCAGGTGCGCCAGAACAGCTTGTTAATAATTATAAACGTTCACCTTCATTTCATGAGTTTAGTTTCAAAAGTAGTTATCAATTTGATCTCAATAATCTTAATACAGGTTTAGAAATTTTTGGAGGTATTAAAAACATTTTCAATACCTACCAAGAAGACTTTGACACCGGTAAAAACAGAGACAGCAATTATGTTTATGGGCCAGCTATACCGAGAACTTTTTTTATTGGCTTAAGAATTCTATCCTTGTAAAAATCTTATTACACGTGTTTAGCACACATTATTAGTATTTTCATTAATTTTAATCATGAAAAAATTTGCCTCATTTATTTGTATGCTTTTTATAGCTGCAACCCTCACTAACTGTTCTTCAGTTAAAGTATTAGACACTTGGAAAAGTGACTCAGTATCTGAATTAGATAATAATTTTTTGGTTATAGCCAGAACTTCTAATAATCAAGCGCGTATTGCTTTTGAAAGTGAAATTGCCAATCAAATGCGCGCCACAGGGAAAAAAGCTACAGAAAGCTATTCTAAATTTCCAAAAGTAAACTTTGAAAAAGAAATGACCGATGAAAGAAAGCAAATGATTAGAGATGTTCTTAAAAACGAAGGTTTTGATGGTGTTGTATTAAGTGTTATAAAAGACTACCAAGAATCTACAAGAGTTCAAGAAGATGGAGGTTATTACGCCGGTGGTTTTTATCCTAACATGTATCCTGGTTATTATCATACTGGAGGTTTCTATGGATACTTCTACCACCCTATGGCCTACTCAACGTATGGAAGCTATGTACCTTCTACAACAACAGTAAGCACCGTTAAAACTTATGTTTTAGAAACTGTTGCTTACAACTTGAAAGCAGACAAAGAAAATCAACTAGTAGCTGTTGTAACCACACAAATTGAAGATCCTCAAAGTGTGACTAAAGTTGCTTCAGAATATGTTAAGAAAATTACTAAGGCTTTTCAAAAGTAAGCCTTATACTTATCAATAAAAAAAAGCAGTCTAATTAGACTGCTTTTTTTATAAACCTCTTTCATTTTGAAGCTGCTCATAAGCTTCTTGAACCTGTCTAAATTTCTCCTGAGCGCCTTTTTGGTGCTCTTTCCCTAGGTGAATAACTTTGTCAGGATGATACTTTTTAACCATTTTTCGGTAAGCCTTCTTGATTTCATCATTGGTTGCTTTTGGATCAACTTCTAATATTTTATAGGCTGAAACTTTATCAGAAATAAACATGGCTTTGATGCTTTCAAAATCGTTCAAACTGATCCCCAAATAATTTGAAATGATTTTTATGGTCTCTATTTCTTTCGAGTGCACATGACCATCTGCTGCTGAAATACCAAATAAAAAATGAAGTAATTGCAAACGTGAAGCATGAGACATCATTTGTTTTATTTGAAGACACACTGCCCGCTTGGAAATTTCTTGCTTATTGATTTCTTTAAATAATTTAAACGCATGATTAGAACGGTCTCTACCATACATAGACACAAATTGCTTCCTCACAAAATCCAATTCACGTTGGTCTTGTTTACCATCAGATTTTATAACAACAGAAGCCAATACTAAAAGGCTCACTTCAAAATCACCTGACTGTGTTCTGGGTCTTGAAGTATGACCTGATGAGTACGTTGATTTTTGAAATTCTTTATTAACTGCAACACCATCAAATAAAGATGCGGCAGCAAATCCAATTATAGCGCCAATAGGTCCACCAAAAGTCCAACCTATTCCTGCTCCAATCCATTTTGCAAAACTCATAAATTCTATTTTAATATGAATTGTCAATCTCTGTGCCAAGCTGAATTGGCATTAAAAACTGACCTTCTGTCATATTCTCTTAAGTAATTTTCTAATTCACATGCATTTGCATGGTTTTTGACTAATTTTATTTAAAATTTAAAAATATATAAACATGTATCCACAAGAAATCGTTCAACCAATGCAAGAAGATTTAACTTCTGCTGGGTTTACATCTTTACATACTTCAGAAGACGTTGAGTCTACCATTAATAAACAAGGGACTACTTTGGTGGTTGTTAATTCTGTTTGCGGTTGTGCTGCTGCCAATGCGCGCCCAGGTGCAAAACAAAGTCTTTCCAATGAAAAAACTCCAGATCATTTAGTTACTGTATTTGCAGGAGTTGATAAAGATGCCGTAACTAAGGCTAGAGAATTCATGGTGCCATTTCCACCCAGTTCACCAAGCATGGCCTTATTTAAAAATGGGGAGTTAGTTCACATGCTTGAGCGCCATCATATTGAAGGTCGCCCTGCAGAATTAATTTCTGAAAACTTAAAAGACGCTTTCAATGAGCATTGCTAATTAAAATACTATGCTTGCATAATCTTTAAATGGCTAAAACCACGTAATTATACGTGGTTTTGTTATTTTTGGCGCTTATATGAAAAACATCCTCTCTTATATATTATCTGTTGGGTTTTACTTGTGTTTCGGATTAGCTCTGGTAATATTTCATCCCATACAATGGATTAGCTTTAATGTATTTGGGTACAAAGCACATAAAAAAAGTGTAGACATATTGCAGCTGTTCTTGCTAAGATCTTTAAATATCTTGGGCTCTAAAATAAGTTTTGAAAATACTTTTGAGATTCCTGATAAAAATCCAGTTATTGTTATTGCTAATCATCAAAGCATGTACGACATCCCCCCTATAATTTGGTATTTAAGAAAATACCACCCTAAGTTTATTAGTAAAATAGAACTTGGAAAAGGAATCCCTAGTGTTTCCTATAATTTAAGACACGGCGGTTCTGTACTAATTGAACGTAAAAACCCAAGACAATCGCTTCCTGCCATTATGAAATTTGCAGATTATATTCGAGAAAACAATAGAGCTGCAGTTATTTTCCCTGAGGGCACTAGAAGCAAGACTGGAGTTCCTAAAAAATTTCAACACAAGGGCCTTGAAATTTTGTTTAAGAAAATACCAAATGCCTCAATAGTTCCGTTATCAATTAATAACTCTTGGAAAATTCAAAATAAAGGTAGCTTTCCTTTAGGGATTGGTGCTCACATAAAGTTTAAAGTGCACCAACCTTTAAAATTGAATGATTTTGAAACATCAAAAGAAGCCATTAATCATATTGAGTCAGTTATAAATAAAAACATAATACAGTTACCCTATTAACATCCCTAATTGTTTAAGTAACTACCTAAAACAAAACTTATGTCATTAAAAAATGTACGTTTAGAAGTCATGAATTTCCTTGAAAAGGATGTTGATACTCTCATTCAAAAATACCTGATCCCAATTGAGGATATTTGGCAACCTTCTGATTTTTTGCCTAACCCTGACAGCAATTCCTTTTTTGATGAAATCAAAGAAATTAGAGAATTAGCAAAAGAGCTTCCTTATGATTTTTGGGTGGTACTTGTTGGTGACATGATTACTGAAGAAGCGCTTCCTACCTATGAATCTTGGTTGATGGAAGTAGAAGGTGTTGGGCAAACGGAAAGAAATGGTTGGTCTAAATGGGTGAGACACTGGACTGCTGAAGAAAACAGACATGGAGACGTACTTAATAAATACCTTTATTTATCTGGAAGGGTAAATATGAAAGAGATTGAAAAAACTACACAGTATTTGATTTCTGATGGTTTTGATATTGGAACAGATAGAGATCCTTATAAAAACTTTGTTTATACCAGTTTTCAAGAATTGGCCACTTATATTTCACATAACAGGGTTTCTAAAATTGCAAAAACCAAAGGCAATAAGCAATTGGCCAAAATGTGTCGTATTATTTCAGGTGACGAAATGCGCCACCACAATGCTTATTCAGAATTTGTTAGACGTATTTTTGAGGTAGACCCTAGCCAAATGATGATGGCGTTTCATTACATGATGAAACGTAAAATTGTAATGCCTGCACATTTTTTAAGAGAATCTGGAGATAAAATTAGTTCTGCTTTTGAAGAGTTTTCTAATACTGCACAACGCATAGGTGTTTATACTGCTATGGACTATGTTGAAATATTAGAAAAACTTATTAAAACATGGGATTTAGATAAAATCTCTAATCTTACAGATGAGGCAGAAAAAGCCAGAGACTATTTAATGAAACTCCCTGCAAGGATGGCTAGAATTTCAGAACGACTCACTATTCCAGAAAATTCTTTTAAATTTAAATGGGTTGAACCTGCATTAGTTTCTTAAACACACTCTCATGATAAATCAAGATGTCATCATAGAAAACACAAAACAATTTGTGAAATCAACGTTGATGTCTGCTGAGGGAGGACATGACTGGTTTCATGTTGAACGTGTATTGAAAACAGCTGTTTATATTGCTAAAAAAGAAAAAGCCTCTCTGTTTACAGTTAAATTGGGAGCCTTACTTCATGACATTGCTGACAGTAAATTTCATGAAGGTAATGAAGAAATAGGTCCATTAATTGCTGAAAAATTTTTAAAAAGTCAGAACATTTCTCAATCTGACCTTGAGCATGTGATCAATATTATTAAGTATGTTTCCTTTAAAAATAGTTTTGACAATACTGTTTTTGAGAGTATAGAGCTGGAAATTATTAAAGATGCTGATCGTTTAGATGCTATTGGTGCCATTGGTATAGCTCGATGTTTTAATTACGGTGGTTTTAAAAACAGGTTGATTTATGATCCAGATATCTCAATAGTGTCTCACAAAAATAAAACATCATACAAAAATTCTACGGCACCTAGTTTTAATCATTTTTATGAAAAACTATTGCTCTTAAAAGACCTCATGCATACAAAAACTGCCAAGGATTTGGCCGAAGAACGCCATGAATTTATGATAAAATACATTAAGCAATTCAAAAAAGAATGGCATCTTGAATCTTAAATTGTGTACTTTTATTACCTATAATTAGTTCATGGCAGACGTATCTATTTCAAAAAAAAAACCATCCTACCCTGTTAATTCAAAACTTAAGGGCTATCTCAAGTCCTATAAAAGAGATATAAAAATTCCTGTTTTTTATGACGATTTAACGCGCTTTCAAGGATCTGTTGTTGTATATGATAAAAACGATGAGGACACGCTATGGATAAGAGTTTATTACAGTGACTTTGAACGTGAAGAAATAGATTTAAGTTTAAAAAAAGTATACACCTTACTTCATTCTGACGGTAACGACGCTACAATACCCTTTTTAAATGTTGATGCTATAGACTATTGCACCTTTGGAAACTCTAAGCCTTTTAGAATAAAAATAAGAAACACCTTAAATGATAATTTTACCTATTTCTATGTTAAAAAAGCAGATGCCTCAAGGGTTTATGGTCTTGAACTGGAACATATGCTTTCACCTTACAATTTAAATTTTTTGGTTTACAAAGACACTCTAATTGAAGAACATATTGCTGGAATTCCTGGGGATGTTTTCATTGATACCATGTTAGAAAAATGTACTGAAGCTGAAAAATCTCAGATTGCTAAAGAGTTTGTAAAGTTTAATGAACGCTGTATGATTAGACTATTAGGAGACATGCGCTCATATAACTATGTCATTGTGCCTACTCATGATTTTGATCAAGTGGTCTATAAAATTAGAGCTATTGACTTTGATCAACAATGCTATGAGGGAAAATTTAAAATATACAGACCTCAATTTTTTAAGGAGAATAATCAAATGGTAGATCTGGTATCTGAAAAATTTCAAAAAGCATCAATTTATCAATACAAATTAGAGGAACGCTCAACAGTTGCCAAAAGAATGCTAAGTTATAAGAGCCGAGTAAATAAGCTTTTAGACTGCATGATTAACGATCATATATCAACAAAAACCCATGTAAAAATGCTTAAAGAAACCATTTTTGAATACACCAATCATGAAATCTTTTTGGATTGTAAAAATATGGGGGAAATTTTAAATAAATCTCTGGTGTATCTTAAGGAAAACTTTGAAAGTGGTCATTTTAAAATTAACAGATCAAACTAATTTCCTTTAAAATTGGCCTTTCTTTTCTCAAGAAATGCTGAAGTTCCTTCCTTGAAGTCATCTGTCTCAAAACATTTAGCAAAATTTTCAATTTCTAATTCATAACCGTCTTTGTCATGATCATTACAAGCATTAATTGCTTGAATAGCAAAACCTATTGCTTTAGGAGAGTTTGCAATAATTTTTTGACATAAAGACTCTACAAATGGTAATAAATTGTCAGGCTCTACCACATAATTTAAAAGCCCCCATTCCAAACCTTCCTCTGCAGTTACCATTGAAGCTGTTAAAATCATTTCCATTGCTTTACCTTTTCCAACCAAATGAGTGAGTCTTTGGGTGCCGCCATAACCAGGAATTACTCCTAAAGAAACTTCCGGCAATCCCAATCTAGCATTGTTACTGGCTACTCTGAAATGACATGACATGGCTAACTCTAATCCACCACCCAATGCAAATCCATTGACTGCAGCAATAACAGGCTTTGAACACTGTTCAATAAATGAAAATAATTTAGATTGACCTTGATGTGACAATCGTTTAGCTTGTTCATAATTAAAATCGGCAAATTCACTTATGTCTGCACCTGCAACAAAGGCTTTTGGCCCTGACCCTGTGATTATTATAGCTTTAACAGAAGTGTTGTTTTGTAGACTTGAAATCGCAACATGTAATTCTGATATCGTTTCACTATTTAAAGCGTTTAATTTTGAAGGCCTATTTATTGTGATTATAGCAACTTGCGTATCTATTTGGCAGGTGATGTTATTGTATGTCATAATTATTTTGGAAAAACAAGATTAAATGTAGTGCCTTCTTCCTCTGAAGATTTAAAAGTAATTGCCCCTTTGTAAGTTTCTATGATATTTTTAACCATTGGTAAACCTAACCCCATCCCACTAGTCTTAGTGGTAAACTTGGGCTCAAAAACTCTAGGTTTGTTTTTTTCTGAAATACCATGCCCGTTATCTGTAACACTAAGTGTTACCTCTTCTAAATTTTCTTCTAAAATAACCTCAATCTTTTTTTTATCTTGATTTTCAGGTATAGATTGGATTGCATTTTTTACAAGATTAGTAATAACTCTAATCATTTGTGTTCTATCAAACATCAATAGAATACAATCGGAATTAGTAACAAAAGAAATATATGGTTCATTAAAAATATCAAGAGCTAGGCGCACAGTTTCTACTAGGTCTAATTGTTCTTTTTTTTGTTCTGGTAAGTTAGCAAAACTTGAAAAAGCAGAAGCTATAGAACTCATAGTATCTATTTGTTGAATAAGGGTTTTTGAATACTCCTTGAGTTTAAGCTTAACGTCTGGATCACTTGCATCAAATTTATTTTCAAAACTCTGAACTGTAAGTCGCATTGGTGTTAACGGGTTTTTAATTTCATGAGCTACTTGTTTAGCCATTTCACGCCATGCCTGTTCCCGTTCAGATTTTGCAAGTATTACAGCACTCTCCTCTAACTCATCTATCATTTTATTATAAGAATTCACTAAGGTTGAAATTTCAATACTTGATGATGTCACTTCAATTTTTTGATTCCGCGTTTCTAAACGCGTTGTTTTTAGAACATCATTTATCGTCTTTAAAGACTTTGTAATGTATTTAGATAAAAAGTATGCAATAACTACAGCTATTATTAACATGAATACATAAGCGTAACTCAAATTGGTTAATAGGAGTTGCAGCTCTTTTTGTAGAAAATCATTGTTCTCTAAATAAGGGAGGTTGAGTATTGCTATAGGGTTATTTCTGTTATCATATATGTAAGAATATGAAGACAGATAGGACTCTCCAGTTTCAAAATGTTTACTAACATAGCGATGTTCTGCAGTAAGTTTAAGTTCATTAAGAATTGACTCCGTAAGCGGACCATGTGTGTCTTCAATATTAAAACTAGCCTTCGAGGATTTTATAAATTGTCCATCAAGATCATACAGATTTAATTCCATTTTATGAACTACACTAATATCATAAAGACTGGTTTCAAATGATTCTTGAAGTTCTTTAGTTGAAAATTTTTCTAATTCATTTTGTTTTTTGTTTAGGAGTATCCTAATATGATCTTTAATATTTTCTTCCTTTCTCGAAAGGCGTTTATCGTGATAAGCTTGTGTTTCGTTATTATATTGAGATATGGTTACAATAGCTATAAGAAGAGACGCTATGATTACCAAAAAAATCATAGCTATAAAAATTCGAGTTCTTAATGAAAATTTAGGTAGCGCCATACAAAATTACTTTTCTCTAACAGACTTATATAGCTTATATCCTAACATAATTAAAACCCCTAAGATTATTAAACCGACTAGTCCAAAAATCCAATTTAATGCATTCTTTAAAATGACAAGAAAAACAACTGCAAACAATATAAAAGTAGCCCCTTCATTCCATATCCTCATATAATTTGAGGATTTAATAATAATATCATTTTGAAGGGCTTTAAAATAAATATGCGTTTTAATTTGATAAATAAAAAGTGCGATAACAAAACCTAATTTAACATGCATCCAAGGTTGTTTTAACCAATCTGGTAAAAGTATTAATAACCAAATGGCAAATAACGTCGCCAAAATAGCTGATGGCCATGTTATGATATACCATAACCGCTTAGTCATTATCTTTAATTGTGTTGTTAAAATTTCTTTTTCTGGTGAGGGTTTTTCACTTGCTTCAATATGATAAACAAACAATCTGGGGATATAAAATAATCCAGCAAACCATGTAATAACAAAAATGAGATGAAAGGCTTTAATATAATTATAATATTCCAAAATCTTACTTTTTTATAAATTTAAGTATTTCGTTAATTAGTTTTTAACTTAAGTTTTACTTCTCGTCTTAAAAAATAAGCCGTAATTAAGGTAGATAAAACATCTGAGATTGGAAATGAAATCCAAACTCCTAACTCACCATAAAACTTTGGTAAAATTAAAATCAATGGGATAAAAAAGAACCCTTGACGAGATAAAGTTAGTAATAACGCTGGTTTAGCCTTTCCAACAGCTTGAAAATATGCTGCACCAATTAATTGAATTGCAATAATAGGTGTAGCCGCAAATACCCAAAGCATTGCGGATGGTGCTTTAGATAAAACCAATGTGTCTTTTGTAAATAACAAGATAATCTGTTCTGGAAAAACCACAAGGAAAATAAACACAAAACTAGCTAACAAGGTTGCATAAATTGTAGCTGTATTAATTGTCTGTTTTACACGCCCCATTAAAGAGGCTCCATAATTATATCCAGCTATAGGTAAAAACCCTTGAGTAATACCATATACTGGAAAAAGTGAAAACATAAGCATTCTTGCTATAATGGCGTAAACTACAACTAAAGTCTCACCGCCTAACCCAAACAAAATATTATTCATTAGAAGGTAAGTGATACTTACCATAGCCTGTCTGCTTAATGTTACAAAACCCAAGCTACTTATCTCCTTAACAAGAGAAAATACAGGAATGAAATGATTTAATTTTAATTTTAATTCGGTACGCCCGGAAAGAAAAAACCAAAGAATGAATACAAAACTCAAAAAGTAAGAACCTGTTGTTGCCCAAGCAGCACCATACATTCCAAATTCAAAGACCTTAATGAAAATATAATCTAAAAATAAGTTGCTTACGGAAGGAATCAACATGGCATACATGGCATATTTTGGTTTACCCTCAGCTCTGATCACCGTATTACCCATCATACATAATGCAAGAATTGGCACACCATATAAGACAATGACATAATAGATTTTAGCTAAAGAAAAAATATTTCCTTTTCCGCCAAATAAAGGTATTATTTGAGATTGAAAAATTAATCCAAAAACAACTAAAAATACCGTTAAACTTAAAGTTAGTGTTATTTGATTTCCAAATGTCTTAAGGGCTTTTTCGGAGTTGCCAGCACCAAGAGCTCTAGATAATACAGATGAGCCTCCAACTCCAATAGCCATTCCTAATGCAGCAATAAAAAAAGAGACTGGTAATACAATATTAATGGCTGCTATAGCTGTAGTGCCAATCCAATTACCTACAAAAATAGTGTCAACTAAAATATTTAAAGACATTACCAGAATACCAACTGATGCAGGCAATGCTTGCTTAATTAACAAACTTCCAATGGACTGGCTTCCAAGAGCTTTAGAGGAAAGCTTAGACATGCATTAAAAAGGACTTTTACTAGTTGCCCAATTATTAATCCAATGAACTAAAACATCAACCCATTTATCATTCGAATTTAAACATGGAATTGTTGTAAAATTATCCCCACCAACCTCATGAAAAATTTCCTCACCTTCCATGGCTATTTCTTCTAAAGTTTCTAAACAATCACTTACAAATGCAGGTGTAACAATAGCCATATTCTTAACTCCCTCTTTCCCAAGACGCTCTATGGTTCGGTCTGTGTAAGGTTGAAGCCAAGGGTCAAAACCCAGTCGAGACTGAAAAGATGAAGAATACGTTCCAGGTTTAAGTCCTAATTTTTCACCAACCAATCGAGTAACTTCAAGACACTGATGTCTGTAACAAAACTGGTGCGCTTTTGATGCGGTAACACAACAACTCCCATCAATTTTACAGTGTGATTTTGTTACATCACTCTTTCTAATATGACGTTCTGGGACACCATGATATGAAAATAACAGATGTTCATAATTTTTACCTACAAGACTATTTGAAATACTTTCAGATAGAGCGTCAATATATATTGACTGATTATAAAATGCTGATAATGATTCTAATTTAATATTAGGGTACTTTAAGGCTCTTATCTCTTCAGCTAAAACTAAAATAGTTTCAGTAGTAGCCATAGCATATTGCGGATATAATGGAATCATAAAGACGTGCTCAACACCCTTTGCAACCAACTCCTCAATACCTTCTTCAATGGTCATACTTCCATAGCGCATTGCTAAAGCAACTGGAAAGTCAATTTTATCTGCAACTTTAGATTTTAATGATTCTGAAAGTACTATCAGCGGAGAGCCTTCTTTCCACCAAATTTTCTTATAAGCTTTAGCAGATGCTTTTGGTCTTGTATTTAATATTATTCCTTTAACTAGCAAGGTTCTAACCCACAATGGCACATCTATAACTCGCTCATCCATTAAAAACTCACCTAAGTACCTTTTAACATCTTTGGGCTCAGGGCTATCCGGAGAGCCAAGATTGACAAGTAAAATTCCCTTTTTCATAGTGTTTAATATCGATTTACGAAGATAAAGACATTATATATTTTTTAGGAGTAGTTCCATACTTCTTTTTAAAAGCTGCAATAAAATGACTAGAAGTACTGTATCCAATTCTTAATCCAACCTCATTTACATTATGATTCCCCGATTCTAACAACTTTCTTGCTACCTCCATTTTATGATCAAGTAAAAAACTATAAACAGAATCTCCATAGAGTTGCTTAAATCCTTCTTTTAATTTTTTTAAACTTAATTGTACTTGATCCGCTAAACGCTGTAGAGAAGGAGGTTCGGCCATATTTTCAAGAATAATGTCTTTTGCTTTTCTAATTTTAAGCACATTTTCTTCATTAACAAGAAATGGACATTGTTCAACATCTGCCTCTCCAGTTCTATTAAAATAAAGACTTAGTAATTCGTAGGCTTTCCCTTTAAAATATAAACTTTTTGTAGAGGGATTTAAATTAAAATTTATGAGCTGGTTTAGAACAATTGCCATTGATGGCGATATATTGCCATCTGTATAATATTTTTTATCCCTGTTTTCAGGGCTTAAAAACGTAATGTAATCTGCATCTTGAGAAAACAAACTGTGAAATTTCTTGATAGAAATTATAATGGATAGCAACCAACTTTTAGGTTCAACTTCCAAATGAATAGGGAGATCCCGCTGAGGATTGTATAACAATAAGGAAGTTTCTTCAAGAAGGTTTAAGGTATAATTGCCGTTATTGAACACAAATTTACTATTCCCTTTTATGCAAAAGTGAAATGGTATAAATGTA
>ERZ802830.2378-NODE-2378-length-17103-cov-8.01584_pt1 | contig 17103 bp, 17 predicted proteins | sample MGYA00345654_ERZ802830 | MGnify/ENA primary metagenome ERZ802830 (study PRJEB30503, sample SAMEA104212375) | marine metagenome | biome: Westerlies Biome; feature: [SRF] surface water layer (ENVO:00010504) within the epipelagic zone...; material: water...
ATTATAGAGTTCCTAGATAGGGTGTTTATATGAAGAAATTTTATCTTTTGGTATTGATGTTAATTTCTGTGAATACTTGGACTGAGGAAGGTCAGATAACACGCTTAAACGGGATAGATATTTGGTGGGAAGAATATGGAGAACGAGATCATCCTACTGTCTTAATGATTATGGGCTTGAATTCTAATAGTCAGGTTTGGCCAGAGAAGTTTATTCAAGGTCTTGCAAATGAAGGTCTTCATGTGGTGATATTTGATAATCGTGATATAGGTAAAAGTTCTTGGTTAACAGAAGAACCTGGATTCATTTCTTTTTTAAAAATACTTCCAACATTTGTCATTGAATACTTCGTTGATTTTACATTAGGCTTTATGTTTGATGAGCAGGGACGTTTTAATATGGCTAACCCTGCACCTGCAGAATATGATTTGAATGATATGGCGTTAGATGGTGTTGCCTTGCTTGATCACCTGAATATTAAAAAAGCTCATATAGTAGGTGCTTCCTTGGGAGGCATGATATCTCAAGAAATGACTTTGAATTATCCCGATAGAGTTCTTACCCTCACAATACTTATGTCCACTCCAGGATTCGATACACCTGGTTTATCAGGTCCAACAGAGTCTTTTAAACAATCTATTAAGAAATCTTTTTTATTAAATTTGTTAGAGAAAGAAGAGGAGGCTTTACTCGTTTCCGAAATAGCTTTAAAAGGAACACGTTTCCCTTTAGATCATGATAAATTTAAGGATCAAGCCAAGCAGAGGATAGAGCACGGCATTAATACTTCTAATGCTCAAATGATGGCTGTTGGGGCTAGCCCAAATAGAGCCAGCAGGTTGAGGGAGATTAATCTACCTACACTAATAATACATGGCTCGGAAGATCCCCTTATTCCATTAGATCACGGGATATTTTTATCTGAAAATATCCCAAATAGTAAAAAGTTATTTCTAGACGGAGTTGGTCATGAAATTCCCGATGAGGTTCTGTCTGAAATAATACCCGCGATGATAAAGAATTTTAGTTTTTAACTCTGTTCAGCGTCGTACATTCTTCCTGATGTGCATTTTGATACTGAATCAAATTGTTCATCAATATTTTGAATTGAACCATTTTTTATTTCGTACCTAATTTGCCCCCAGTGAACAGAATCTTCATAGGTATCGATATACATAAAACCTTCTGTATTATCAGCTAGGACAGCTTCCAAAACTTGACTTTCCACCTTTTTATCATTCAGCTCATTAACACTTTTTACCCAAGCAGAATTAATTCTTTTTACATCTTCAATAGTTCCACCTTCAAGTAATTCACATTCCAGAATTACTAATGTGGAAGAAAAAATTGCCAAAGGAAATGACAGAATCAATGAGGTTAATATTTTTTTCATAATTTTCTCCTTAAAAATCTCACCTTACTCCTATAGTTTTTTGTGTAAAGAAGACTTTTAAGTTTATTATGACTAGATGAATAAAACGCATTCAGAATCTAATATAAGAAAAGTTGCTCTTACGTCTTTATCTGGTACAAGTATCGAATGGTATGATTTTTTCCTTTATGGTGCAGCTGCAGGCCTTGTATTTCCAAAACTTTTCTTTGGTGAAGTTGATCCCACTACTGCATTAATTCTATCGTTCTTAACTTTTGCTGCGGGTTTTATAGCCAGACCAGTTGGAGGAATTATCTTTGGTCATTTTGGAGATATCATAGGCAGAAAAAGAACCTTGGTCATTGCATTGATGCTTATGGGTATTGCTTCGACTTTTATTGGGTTATTGCCTACATACGAAACTATTGGAATAGCAGCTCCAATTCTCCTTACTCTTTTGAGATTTTGTCAGGGTATAGCGATTGGAGGCCAATGGGGTGGAGCTATGTTACTGGTTACAGAGAGCGCTCCAAGCGATAGGAGGGGTTATTATGGTGCTTTTGCACAAGCCGGCGCTCCAGTTGGTGTAATACTTGCAAATATAGCCTTTATATCAGTTAGTTCTCTTACAACAGAAGAAGATTTCTTGTCGTGGGGCTGGAGAATTCCATTTCTTATTAGTTTTGTTCTCGTTTTTATAAGTATGTATATACAATTAAAACTTGAAGATACAAAAGCTTTTAAAGAGTTAGAAGCAATGAAATCTTCATCTGATTCTAAACCGAAAACAATTAGATCTTCTCCCATAGTTGAAGCATTAAGAAGATATCCTAGAAGGATTTCTTTAGCAGCTGGAGCCTTTCTGTCTGTGCAAGTTACCTTTTATATATTAGTGGCCTTTGTTCTGGCTTTTGGAGTTCAGACAACAGATCTATCTAGGAATGATCTATTGATGGCTGTACTTATTGGCTCTGCTTTAATGGTTCCCACACAATTTTTCTTTTCTGACTACTCTGATAAACACGGAAGGAAAGGAATTTTTATGCTTGGAGCATTATTGACTGCTCTATGGTCATTTGCGCTTTTCCCTCTAATAGAGACAGGAAATTTTTATCTAGTTATCTTAAGCGTAGCTGGGGGCCTTATTTTTCTAGGAATGATGTATGGACCTCAGGCAGCTTTCTTTGCTGAACTTTTTTCTACTGAAGTTAGATATTCAGGTGCTTCGTTGGGCTATCAGATAGGAGCTATTGTGGGAGGTTCATTCGCACCTACTATAGCTACTTTGTTATGGAAAAATTATGATATATTTTGGGTTTCAGTTTATATAGCTTTTGCATCCTTGTTATCCTTAGTCTCAGTTTACTTTCTAACAGAAACTTACCAAAAGGATCTCAACGAGTGACTATTCTAAAAAACTTCCTTTTTCCATCATTATCTGCCTTTCAGTCATGAGCTCAGCTTCTTTTTGGTCATGGGTCACTAAAAGAATAGTTGATTTTCTTTCGGAGAAGACTAAAGAAATTTCTGAATAGAGCGTTTCTTTAAGATCTTTGTCGAGTGCACTAAAGGGCTCATCTAACATTAAAAGATCTGGATTGGTTGCCAGTGATCTAGCCAGAGCTACTCTTTGTTGTTCTCCACCCGAAATCTCATGAGGATATTTACTTTTTAAGTTTTCTATTTTAAAAAGAGTAAGAAGTTCTGATGCTATGTCATCTTTAGTTTTATTTTTCTTTATTCCAAAACATATATTTGAATATACCGAAAGATGAGGAAAAAGAGCTTTATCTTGGACCACCAAACCCACATTCCTTTTTTCTGGAGGTAATAAATTTTCCCTGCTTGATGCTTTTATTCCTTTAATTTTTATCTCGCCTTGGCTAGGCTTCTCCAATCCAGCTATCAACCTCAGTAAAGTACTTTTTCCACATCCAGATGGGCCAAGTATAGAAACTCTTTCTCCTTCTTGAATATCCAAATTAATTCCAGTTATGGAGTTTTCATTTTTTGAATAAGCGTGGCTTAAATTTATTATTTCTAAAATATTATTCACGATTTTCTATTGGTCTAGAGGATCTTATCATCTTTGAAAGAAGTACAATTGGTATAAGACCTATTAAAACAATTGCAATAGCAGGTGCCGCCGCCTGTATCATTCTCTCTTCAGAAGCGTAAATGTATGTCGATACTGCTAATGTTTCAAAATTAAATGGCCTAAGAATTAATGTAGCAGGTAATTCTTTGACAACATCTGACATAACCAATAACACCGAAGTAAGAATACTGGTTTTCAATAGAGGTATATGAATATTTCCAAGCATATTCCAACTAGTTGACCCAAGCAGTTTAGAGGAATCATCTAAAGAGTAGCTTATTCTTTCATAGCCTGACTCTATAGAAGAATTTGCTAATGCATAAGTTTTAATAACATAAGCAAGAACTAGACCCAAAAGAGAACCTGTAAGAACTATGTCGAAACCTGAAAAAGCAAGATTATCTAGATACACTAATAGCTGGACCATTCCAACTGCTAAAATTAGTCCCGGTACCGCATAGCCTATTGATAGCAATGCACTAAAGCGACCAACTAAAATACTGGGCTTATATCTAATAGAAAAGTTTATAAGTAAGGCTAAAGCAGCACATATAAGGCCAGTTAAAAACGACAGACTCAATGTGTTAATTGAATTCTCTAAAAATTTATTATTGAAAAAACCTAAGTTAACTTCATAAGCCCATAAACTTAACTCAACAATTGGTAATAAAAATCCTATAAAAATAGGTATAAAGCAGACCAGGAATGCTGTCAGCGCCTTCAGTCCTGTTAAATTTACCTCTTCATTTGGAGAAAAAGTTGAATTATTAGAGGTGTAAATACCATCACCTCGTGAGCTTCTTTCAATGAAGTAAAAGATACCTACAGTTAACAACAACAAAGAAGCTAATTGCATAGCTGTTTGTAAATCATACAACCCATACCAGGTCCTAAATATACCCGTTGTAAAGGTTTGTATAGCAAAATGATCCACTGCACCAAAATCAGATAATGTTTCCATAATGACTAACATCATTCCACCTATTGCGGCTGGTCTGATAAGAGGTAGGGCGAGTTTGTAGAATACTTCTAATTGGTTGAGTCCTAGTAATCTAGCTGCTTCCTGCATAGATTTTGATTGGTTAATAAAAGCACTTCTTGAAACTAGGTAAACATAGGGGTAGAGGGTAAAGGCAAAAACAACTATTGCTCCGTAAATGTTTCTAACATTTGGAAATATTATTGTTGAATCTTTAAGATTAAATACAGACCTTATAAAATTATTAGCATCTCCAAAGGGATCAAATAGTCCTGTAAATGTGTAAGCTAATATATAAGGAGGTATGGCTAGAGGTAAGATTAAAGCCCATTCAAATACCTTTTTACCTTTAAAGTTATATGTCGTTACAGTCCACGCAGTAACTGTTCCCAAAAACAATACCAGTATTGAAACACCTATTACTAATATTAATGAGGAGATTATGTAATCTGCTAGAACAAATTCATACAAATGAAACCAGTTCTCTGAGTAGCTTCCAAATAAAGTTGATAAGACAATAAGCAGGGGAGCAGTAAATATAATAAGAACCGCGAAAGGGAGTAACCTCCAAATAGAAAACCTATTCAACTGTTTAATTAAAAGCTAATACAAATTCAGCTTAAACTAGATAAAGCTTATTTCCAACCTGACCGATCCATAAGTCTTACTGCACTTGGATTTAATTCTCCGAAACTTTTAACCGATATTTGATCTTCTTTAAAGTCAGTTCCAAAACTCGCTATCTCATCACTGGGTCGAATACTTTCTAGTATTGGATACTCATAGGATTTATCTACCATAGTTTTTTGAACTTTTTTAGAAATTAAAAATTCTAAAAATCGATTTGCATTTTTTTGATTAGGAGCACTCTTCAAGACACCTGCACCACTAATGTTAATGTGTGTTCCTCGATTCTTTTGATTTGGAAAAGCCATTTTAACTTTTTTTGCAGCAACAAGTTGCTCTTCTCCTGCCGATCCTGAGAGCATTATTCCTATGTAGTAACTATTAGCAATTGCCAAATCAGCTTCACCATTTGCTACAGCTATTATTTGAGACCTGTCGTTACCTTGCGGTTTTCGAGCAAAATTACTGACTAATTTATTAGCCCAACTCTCTGTTTGCTCTTCACCGAGATTCGAGATTAATGAAGCTACTAAAGACTGGTTATACATGTTGCTTGAACTTCTAACTACAATCTTATTTCGCCATTCAGGGTTAGAAAGATCCTCATAATCGATATCTTTTATCATCTCCTCAGAAACATTTTCCGGATTATAGAAAATTACTCTTGCTCTTTTAGCGATTGCAGTCCATTCATCATTAGGTCCTCTTAAATTTTCAGGAACTGAACTAAGTACTAAATCAGATTGTATGCTTTGAAATAAACCTTCTTTTTGAACCTTCCAGAGATTACCTGCATCTACAGTAAAAAATATATCTGCTGGGGAATTACTTCCTTCGGACTTGAGCCTCTGAAGAAGTGCGCTACCTTTACCCGATATAATATTTACTTTGATGCCTGTTTCTTGGGTGAATTCTTTATAAAGCAAGTCATCAGAGTCGTAGTGTCTCGAAGTATATACATTTACCTCATTGCTCATGATTACATGTCCGAAAAAAGATAATAGTAATATTAATTGTATTTTTTTCATGAAGAGGATTTTACTTTATTGAGAATCATTCTCAATAAAAATTTAATATCACCATCTGCAAAGATAGATAATGAAAATTCTCTTCTTATTGGCATAATGTTCCACTTAAACCAATTAGAAAATCTATGACTGAAGAAAATTCGAATCAACAAGCATTTGAGTATATTTCTAATGCTGAAATGAAGCAGAAATGGGCTCTAGAAGATGACATAAATCCTAATGACCTGCCTTTAGATAAAATTAATCCAGGTCATAATGAGTGGTTCAAAAGAAATCAAGAGTTAGAGGTTTTTGAGCGACTTAGACAAGAAGATCCAGTCCATTACACTGAAGATAGCCAATTTGGATCCTATTGGTCTATAACTTCGTATGAAGACATTAAAGCAATAGATATGGACCATGAAAGGTTTTCTTCTGACATTATGAACGGCGGTATCAGATTGGGCGGACAACCAATGGCAGAGCCACCTGATGAGCTTTTTCATTTACCTATGTTCATTATGCAAGATCAGCCTAAACATACGGAACAAAGAAAAGAAGTTGCGCCTATGTTTACTGGAGCGCACCTTGCGACTTTTGAAGAACTTATCAGAACTAGAACTTGCAATATTTTAGATGATCTACCTGATGGAGAGAGTTTCAATTGGGTTCAGGATGTTTCTGTAGAACTGACAAGCAGAATGTTAGCAACATTATTTGATGTACCTCAAGAAGATAGGCTAAAGTTAATTCATTGGTCCGATACAGTAGAACGAATTTCTGATCCAAATTTCTTTGAAACTCCTGAAGAGGGATTTCAGGAAATATGGAAGTGTTTTGAATATTTCAACTCTGTTTGGGAAGACAGAAAGGCTAATGATCAAGGTGGTGGCGACCTAATTTCTATGCTCGCACGAGGAGAAGCTACAAAAAATATGTCTCCGAATGAATTTCTAGGAAATATATTATTGTTGATAGTTGCAGGAAATGACACTACTAGGAATTCAATGAGTGGCGGTATAAGCGCTTTTAATAAATATCCTGAACAACTTGAAAAAGTTAAAGCAGACAATTCTCTTATTCCTGGAATGGTATCTGAAATTATTAGATGGCAATCACCTGTTGCCCATATGTGCAGAACTGCCATGGAGGATGTAGAGGTGGGAGGCAAGCTTATTAAAAAGTGGGACAAAGTAGCAATCTGGTATGTTTCTGGAAATAGAGATAACTTGAAGTTTCCTGAATCTAATCAGTTAATAATTGATAGGAGTGATGTCCGACAACATTTATCTTTTGGATTTGGAATACACAGATGCCTAGGAAATAGATTAGCTGATCTTCAGTTGAAGATCTTATGGGAAGAGATTTTAAAAAGATTTTCCCATATCGAAGTAGTAGGGGAACAGCAATTTCTTCCTTCAAGCTTTATTAGAGGCATTACTGAACTTCCCGTAGTAGTTCATAGGCATTAATTTTCTAAATGAAATAAATTCTCAGTTTTTGATTGAATAGATGATCCTATTTCTTATCTTCTTCTTATTTGTTTTTGTTTTGCCAAAGTTTTGGCTATCGAATGCGATGAAGAAAAATGATGAAGAATTAATGAACATGCCATTTACCGCTGAAGAGTTTGGCCAAATCATTCTTAAAGAAAATAATCTATCTGATGTCAAAATTGAGGAAACAGAACAAGTAGATCATTATGACCTTCATGACAAGACTGTAAGAGTTCAACAAGGAAGATTGGCAAAAAAAAGCTTAACTTCTTTAACTATTATTTGTCATGAAATAGGTCATGCAATTCAACATAAAGAGGAATACGGTCCGCTTGTCAGAAGAACAAGTCTAGTTGAAAGAACTCAATGGATTTCTAAGTTCGGAGGAGTTATTTTGTATAGTGGCCTTCCATTAATATTAGCTACTGGGTCATTTGGATTAATAAAGGTTTGCCTTCTCCTTGTTTTAATTTCGGTTTTATTAGGGGTTTTTATTCATTTAATTACCCTAGATGTTGAAATTGATGCAAGTTTTAATAGGGCTATGCCAATATTAGAGGAAAAGATACCCTCAGAATATCATTCTCAATGTAAAAATGTATTGCAAGCTGCAGCTTATACTTACGTAATTGGTGCTCTAACCAGTTTTCTTTCCTTGAGATATATTTGGTTGCTTCTAAGTAGAGTTAGATGAACACTAAATAGTATTTTCTTTAATAAATAATTCCGCTTTTTCAAAAATTATTTTCTTCCTGTCAGGGTTTAATCTATCAAGTGTCCTTATTAAAAAGCTTGAACGTGCATTTTTTTCATAAAAAGACCTGTGTTTCTCAGTAAACCTCCAATAAAGTCCATCGACGACATCACACCAGTCTCCGCGCGAATAATTACTCATTTTCAATATATAGTTAGATCCACATGTATAAGGTTTAGTGGACATAAGACCCCCATCAGCGTACGTTGCCATTCCATAAACATTTGGAACCATGACCCAATCAGATGAATCAATATACATTTCCATGAACCAGTCATAAATTACTGTGGGGCTTATCTCACACATATTCATTAAGTTACTTATTATCATCAATCTTGGTATGTGATGATGATAGCCATCTTTTAAAGTAGTTTTTATACAATCATCTAAAGGTAAGATTCCAGTAGACCCTTCGTACCAACTATTCGTAATTTTTTTTGTATGCTTCCAGTAGTTCTCACTTCTTTGATATTCACTTTTTTCTTGATAGATTCCTCTTATAAATTCACGCCATCCTATAATTTGTCTTATAAAACCTTCCGTTGAATTGAGAGGGATATTCCTTTTTTTAAAAACGTTTAATGTTTCTTTGATAATTTCAGCGGGACTTATTAGTCCAATATTTAGTGAAGGACTTAAGGTGCTGTGGAATAGAAAATTATTTTCCGAGACCATTGCATCTTCATAAAATCCAAAGCTTTCTATCCTTTCTTCTAAGAATATTTTTAAGTTTAATTTTGCTTGATTTCTATTTACAGGAAACCAGATATCTTTTATTTCACCTGGATGATCATCAAAATATTTATCAACCAGCGTTTTAACTTTTAAGTGATGTTTAGATTCCTTAAATCTTGGTAAAGAGGGAATTTCTTTACCTTTAGGTAATTTCTTTCTATTTTCTTCATCAAAAGACCATTTTTCTCCAATAGGCTTATTTTTATCATCAACAAGAATGTTTAGCTTTTTTCTTCCATGCTGATAAAAGTTAGCCATTCGGAACGTTTTCTTATCCCCTTGAAATTCTCTAAATTCTTCTCTAGTAAATAGAAACATTGGACTTTTGTGTTCAATAAGTTCAATTTTTTGCTGTTTCAGTTTAATAAAATCTTTTTCAAAGGCCTTGTCTTCAATTTCAAAAAAATTTAATTTTGTTACTTTATGTCTTTTTAAGAAATCTTCTAAAAAGTCTATATAAGATTCCTCTTTTTGACGATTCTCAAGATCAAAGTAGTGTACTTTAATATCATGCCTTTCTAACTCATCTTTGTATTCCCTCATGGCCGTCAAAAATAAATATAGTTTTAATTTATGGTGCTTTATAAAAGTACAAAGACCGAAGTCTTCCGACATAAATACCTCATCACAACCTTTACTTCTAAGTAACTTCGGATCAAATAATTGATTGCCAAGAATGATAAATATATTTTTATCCATATAGGTTTATGACCATTTAAGTAGAGATTTAATTAAATTTTATATGTATGTTTGAGGGCTCAGATAAATATATTATATAAAATTAGAAAGTGGAGAGTTGTTTTGACCATAAAATTTAAGTGATAAAATAAAGTAGTGCATAAACATGAACAAATAAGATTATTAAAGGGTTTAATAAATCATCTTGATAATAAGACTAATATTAATGCCGGAGGTATTATTAAAACACCCGCAGATACCTATACCTCTGAAGAAAGGTTTACTAGAGAGTGGGACTCTTTCTTTTTAAACCACCCGCAAATCATTGGATTGTCTGGAGATTTGCCAAAAGCTGACACCTTTATAACAACTGAAGATTTTGGAGTTCCAGTCCTGGCAACAAGAAATAGCAAGGGAGAATTTAAAGCTTATGTGAATATTTGTTCGCATAGAGGGGTAATAGTTGAAAATGTTGAAAGAGGTGAAAAATCTAAATTCTCGTGTCCTTTTCACGGATGGACATATAGCAATGAAGGCGATTTGATTGGTTATCCTAAAAGTGAGCAATTTGGCAATATAGAAAAAACTTGCTACGGACTTAAAGAACTACCTGCATTGGAGAAATTTGGCTTTCTATGGGTGCATCCTTCTCAAGATGGAGTTATTGATTTAGAAGATCTATTAGGTGATGAGCTTATAAAAGAATTTGATTCATGGAGATTTGAAGATCTCATTTTTTCTAATGAAGATGTTTACACCACCGAGATGAACTGGAAGCTAGCAATAGATACTTTTGGTGAAACTTATCATTTTTCTGTCCTCCACAAAGATTCATTATTTCAGTCCTTTTACGGAAACTGCCAAATGTTTGATAGTTTCAAAAGAAATGGAAGATTAATTCTTTGTAAAAGAACCATAGATGAACTGAGGGACTTATCTGAGTCTGAGTGGGATATTTGTGCAGGTTCTTTGCCTGTGTATTATCTTTTTCCAAATATTATTTTTATTCCTACTTTGGAAGGCGCCTTTTTGGTAAAAGAGTATCCAGCTGAAAACTCACCTCACAAGAGTTATTCAAAAATTTCATTTTATTTTCACCCTCACATCTTGGAGCACTTAAAAGAACTTGAAAAAACAGGAATAAATGCCAAGCAACTTCTTCAAGATCAATATGAAGGATTTGCATCAGTCATAAGAGATGAAGACTATGCCGTAGCCGCTTCTTCGCATAAGGGACTTAGATCAGGCAATCTGGACTATTTGACCTTTGGGAAAAATGAACCCGCACTGCACCATTATCACAATACCTACAGAGAAGCTTTAGGATTACAACCTCTGCCCTTAGAAGAAGTCTAGAATGGATATCTTGAAAGTAGAGGACTTGCAAAAGTCCTACGTAAGCCCTGAAACCAAAGAGAATTTCAAAGCTGTTGATGGAATATCTTTTTGTCTACAGGAAATACAAATTTATGGAATTCTAGGTCCTAACGGAGCCGGCAAAACCACAACCTTGGAAATGATAGAAGGGTTGACGGATATTGACGGTGGTTGTGCAACAGTAGATGGAGTAGATGTTTCATCGGATCCTTATGCAGTGAAGCAAATAATAGGAGTGCAACTTCAATCCAATGAGTATTTTGATTCATTATCTTTGGAGGAATTACTAAAATTATTCGGTAAGCTCTACGGTAATGAAACTAATGCAAAGGCTTTATTAGAAAAAGTAGATCTGGTTGAAAAAATTCATGCGAAACCTGAAGAGCTTTCAGGAGGCCAAAAACAGAGATTCTCTATAGCTTGTGCGTTGGTTAATGAACCAAAAGTTTTATTTTTGGATGAACCTACCACAGGACTTGATCCGCAAGCTAAGCATAATTTATGGGATCTGATTAAAGAATTAAATCAATCAGGCATGACCATTATGCTGACCACTCACAATATGGAAGAAGCAGAAACCCTATGCCATAACGTTGCTATTATGAATAAAGGCAAGATTATTGCCGAAGGAAAGCCTGACGACTTGATAGAAAAATACGATACCAGTGAAGATGAGAAAGGTAATTTGGAGAATGTCTTCCTATACTTAACTGGCAAGGAGCTTTTTGACTGATGCTAACCTCCTTGCAGCTACATCTAGCGGGAGTTTTTTTAAAAATCTTCTTGAGGAATAGGCAAGCTATTCTGTTTAGCCTTTTTTTTCCTCTAATTTTTATAGGAGCCTTCTCCTTTTCAGGGACGAGCAATGACCCTTTTATTATAGGTGTTACGGATGAGTCACGGTCTCCATTTTCTCAAGAGTTTATTACTAATCTAGAACAAGAAGAGATTTTCAATTTGATTGAGGGAGATTTTGAGTCTTTGCAGTCATCATTGATAGAAGGTGACATAAGAGGGCTTATTTTGATACCAAAAAACTTTAAAGATATAGATAATTTAGGAGCTTTAAAGTTTTATGTAGATGCTTCCCAAACAAGACAAGTAAATATTATCCAGCGGGCTATCGAAACTTCACTTTTATCAGTAGAGAGAAAAATTAGAAATATAGAACCTCTATTTAACTTACAACTTGAGGATGTAAAGGCAAGGCCTCAAAGGTACATCGATTTTTTATTACCTGGATTATTGGCCTTTATGATTATGAATTTAAGTATTGCTGGTTCTGGTTTTAATATAGTTGAGTACAGAAGACGAGGGATATTAAAGAGACTTTTTGTTACTCCTATCAAACCCAAAGATTTTATTACTTCTATTGTCTTGGCGAGAATGCTCATTGTTCTGGTTCAATTGTCTGTTGTTTTGTCCATCGCATTGTTTGTACTGGATATAACAATAATTGGAAGCTATCTCTCATTTTATTTAACTGTAATCCTCGGAACATTTATTTTTCTCTGCATTGGATTTGCGCTCGGCAGCTTAGCTAAGACGCAAGAAGGTATAAGGCCTATAGTGGGCTTAGTTACTTTTCCTCAAGTTATCCTTTCAGGTGTCTTTTTTCCAATTAGCTCAATGCCAGAGATTGTCCAGCCGATAGTCTATTCACTTCCTTTGAGTTCAGTGGTTTCTTCTCTCAGAGAGATAGCAAATGATGGGGTTAGCTTTATGGCGTTCAGCACCTCAACCATAGGCGTATTAATTTGGGTACTTATTTCCTTTGTGATTGCAACTCGCTTCTTCGTATGGAAGGAAGTGGCAAAGTAGTTATGAGTGAAGAAAACTTTAAGAATCCAAGAAAACTTTTAAATGCTTGGGAGGCTCAAGCTCTAGCAACATTAACTTCAAAAGGTTTGCCTAATTCATTCAAGGCCATCACAGAGCTAATGCGTGATGAATCTCAAGATGCTGAAGCAATTACAGCTGCAGAAATTCTTTTCTGGGGTAGAGTATGGAGACAATCTAAAACAAAAGAAGAGGTTGTGACGTCGTGGAATCACTTGCTTAGACTCATTAAACATAATAATTATCAAGGTATTGCTTCGTATGAGGACGGTAAGAAATCAATGGAAGGTGCAGACGAAAGAGTGGATTTACCAGTTCAGGAAAGAATACTTGAGCTTATAGAAGAAGGACTAAGCCCTGAAGAGGTGATTATGCGAGGGTTCAGTTTTGAAAAAGTTACCGAGGCTATAAAAAATGGCGCATAATAAAGCCACGCTTCCTGAAAAGATTTGTTTGAACTGCAACCGACCTTTTTCTTGGAGAAAAAAATGGGAACGCAGTTGGAATGAAGTAAAGTTCTGTAGCAAAAAATGCAAAGGAGACTATAAGTGAATAAAATTGAAAAAATTGTATTAACTATATTGGCCGTTGAGCATTTGGGATTTGGACTTTATGGTCTTTATGATCCTAATTCCATTGCAGAATTAACTGGTTACATTCTCAACAGTGAATTTGCTCTATCGGAGATAAGAGCTTATTACACTTTGATATCTGCACTTGGTTTTATGGCATTGTTCGCGATATTTATTCAATCCATCGTAAGACAAACTTACATCATCTACGCATTTATGTTTGGCTGCATACTCTCAGGAAGAATATTCAACTACCTACTTACAGATGAGCTAATTACTTCAATAATAGTTGCTATGGTTGCGGAAGCTATAGTCGTAGGACTTTCTCTGTGGCGCCTAATTGCCTTAAGTCAAGAAACTAAAGCAGAAATCTAAATGGGTTCTAACACAATCACCTTAATTTTTTGCTTGGGAGGAATAACCTTTTTAGCAAATTGGATCTACCTTTTTTCTATTTATGTAAAAGACAAAGGCATAACTCTGGATACAACAGGTAAACTTTTCAAGTTAATTCTGTTTTGCTTGGTTACTTCCAGCATAGGGGTTCTCTTCACGGGGATATTATTTGTCTCGGCATTGATGATTGCCCATGGATAAGCACGTTATTGCTATAGGAGGAGGGGGTTTTGGGCGCAATCCTGGAGATGGGTATATTGAACAATACATCTTGGATCAGACAGGAAAGAAAGAACCTAATATTTGTTTCATACCAACTGCAACAGGCGACAACGATGCCTATAAGGTGAACTATTATTCAACATTTTCGAAATTAAGTTGCAATCCTGTGCATTTAGATTTCTTTCATAGAACCCCAGACTTAGAGAAATTAATTCTTGAACAAGATGCAATTTTTGTTGGTGGTGGCAACACTAAAAGTATGTTGGCTGTTTGGCGAGATTGGGGCTTAGATAAGCTGTTAAAAATAGCTTATGACAAGGGAGCAGTTATGAGCGGAGTAAGTGCTGGAGCAAATTGTTGGTTTGAAAGTGCTGTAGTTGATTCATGGGCTGAAGACCTTAAAGTAATCGATTGTTTAGGTTTCTTGAAAGGCAATTATTGCCCTCATTACGACGAGGAGCCTCAGAGAAGACCTTCAGTTAAAAAATTTCTTGAGGAAGGTACTTTTGATTCTTGTTATGCATCAGAAGGTAATGCGGCTCTTCACATAAAAAATAATAATGACTTTATCTCAGTAGATTTTGGAGATGATAAAAACTCTTACAAAGTTTCATTAACTGGAAATCTTGTTAATGAAGAGCCTTTCACAAAAGTATCAATAAGACCTTAAAAAAATTAAAAGTAATCTCTGCAAAATGCAATTGTCCTGTTAGAATGCTCACGTTCTATGGACCGGTAGTTCAGTTTGGTTAGAACGCCGCCCTGTCACGGCGGAGGTCGCGAGTTCGAGTCTCGTCCGGTCCGCCATTTCATGTCTTTCTATAAATTTCCTTTATAATGAAGTAAGGTGATATCCAAATGAAATGGTCTTATACAAATGGCAAGTTAAATGTCAGCTCTGATGATAAGGATCAGCAATTTCTTCTTCAAGAACTCATTGAAGAAGCTTCTAGACATCAAATTTACAAAAAGAAAATAGTTTCTCTTTTTATCATAATTTCTTTGATACTTTTCTTTATGCAGAGTTATGGAGGAGAGCTACCAGTTGATGCCTCAATATATTTTTATATCGGCTACTTCTCAACTCCTCTTATGATCTCAGGATTAATTGCATCCATAATCTATGTTGTAATGAGGAGGCCGCCTAAGCAGGTTAGAAAACTAAATACCTACTTTAAAGATCAATAGAAGGTTCTTGCAGATCCCCCGTCAACTTGCACTGCTAATCCAGTCATATAATCGGATTTTTCAGAAGCTAAGAATGTGATTAAGCCTGCCAGATCCTCTGCTTGCCCAACTCTTTTCATTGGAATAGCTGCTGCTAAAGAATTTTCAATCTCTTCCTTTTTTAAACCAGAAGCTTTTGATTGTGATTCGAGAATAGCCTCAACTCGTTCGGTTTTCGTATAGCCTGGACAAACAGTATTAACTGTTATCCCGTATGGGGCAATCTCATCCGATAAAGCCTTAGCCCATCCCAATACACCCATTCTTAAGCTGTTTGATAAAAATAATCCATTTACGGGTGTTTTTACAGACACAGAGGAGATATTAATAATTCTTCCCCAACCATTTTCCTTCATTATGGGTATAGCTAATCTTGATAGGCGTAAACATGACATCATTGTGGAATTGAAAGCATCTTGCCAGTCTTCATCAGTTAATTCTTCAAATTTACTAGGCGGAGGGCCGCCAGTATTATTTACTAAAATATCAATAGAACCTAAGTTATTTGTAGCCTCTTCATAGAATTTTTTAATATCATTGGGTAAGTTTAAGTCTGCTTTATAAGCAAATACCTTAACTTTATTTTCCGTTCTTTCAATTATCTCGTCTTTAGTTTTATCAATCTTCTTTTGATCTCTGGAGCATATAGCAAGATTGACTCCTTCTAATGCGAGATCTATCGCAGCAGCTTTACCTAACCCTTGGCTGGAAGCGCAAACGATTGCATTTTTGTTTATTAGTTTTAAATCCATTTTTAAAAATATAAGTTTTGTATCAAATTATTGTAATAATTGAGTATCATAATCCACCTATAAACTTGAAGGGGTATTTATGTTTGGTTTTAATTTTAAAGGGATTTTCTTTTGCCTAATATTTTTTAGTATTTCTCTATTTTCAAATTCCTATGAAGCATCTGTTGCAGGTATGTCACATGAGAGGCTGCAAAAAATTGCTCCTACTTTAAGTGACCTCTATTTAAAGAACGGTAAATTCCCTGGTTTTGTATCTGCAGTGGCTAGAAAGGGGAAAGTTGTTCATTATGAGACGGTTGGTTTTGCTGATGTTGAGACCGGTGAAAGCTTAAAGAAAGATTCACTTTTTAGAATCTATTCAATGAGCAAACCAATAACTGGAGTTGCTCTTATGATTCTTTTAGAAGAAGGAAAAGTGAGACTTAATGATCCAGTTTCTCTATACATACCTGAGTTTGCCGAAACAAAAGTACTAGTTGTAAATGAAGATGGAACTACTGAATTAGTTGACCAGAAAAAGAAGATGACAATAAGAGATCTGGCAACTCACACTTCAGGATTGGCGTATGATTTTACAGCCAATAGGCAGCTTGCAAAGATATATAGAGAAAAAAGACTAAGTCCTTATTTTTCCATCAATGACATTAATAAAGAGAGTCTGGCTAGCGGAATGTTGGCGGCCAATAAACCGTTTAAAAATATATGTACTTTTGCAGAGACTCTGGCAACAGAAGCTCCCTTGATGCATCAGCCCGGGGCAAGTTATACGTACTCTGTTGGTATGGATGTTCTAGGTTGTGTAATTGAAAGAGCTTCTGGAATTAGGTTTGATAGGTTTCTTCAAGAAAAAATCTTCACTCCTTTGAATATGAAAGATACATTTTTTTCTATACCAGAATCTAAAAGAGACAGATTCACAAGTCTTTACGCAAATATTACAGAATTTAGGAAATATTTCCCTGATCTCTTCGA
>ERZ802830.2384-NODE-2384-length-17088-cov-8.17695_pt1 | contig 17088 bp, 19 predicted proteins | sample MGYA00345654_ERZ802830 | MGnify/ENA primary metagenome ERZ802830 (study PRJEB30503, sample SAMEA104212375) | marine metagenome | biome: Westerlies Biome; feature: [SRF] surface water layer (ENVO:00010504) within the epipelagic zone...; material: water...
ATTTAAATACAGAGCTTGTGGATGAAAGTTTTATATATTCTATATATATCTTATCTATTAAATTTAAGGTGCGATACTATATCAGAAAGAAGTTTATAATTTTTGAAGGTTTTTGATATGTATGACTTAATTATTAAAAATGGCTTAATTTATGACGGAACCGGAAGCGATCCCTTTGAAGGTGACGTGGCAGTTCTCAATGAAAAAATAGTCGAGGTAGGCCATATAAATGGCGAAAGTAAAAAGGTAATCGATGCTAAAGGAAAAATCGTTACACCAGGTTTTGTAGATATACATACACATTATGATGGTCAAGTTACTTGGGACCCTTATCTTAGACCTTCAACTTATCATGGTGTCACTACGGTAGTTATGGGAAATTGCGGAGTAGGTTTCTCACCATGTAAACCTGATCAAAGAAATTGGCTTATAGGTCTAATGGAAGGGGTAGAGGATATACCAGGAACAGCATTACATGAAGGTATTGATTGGGAATGGGAGAGTTTTCCAGAATATCTAGATGCATTAGAAAAAAAACCCCTTGCCATTGATGTTGGGACACAAATTCCTCATGGAGCTGTTCGGGCTTATGTTATGGGAGAAAGGGGTATCAATCATGAAGAAGCATCTCAAGAGGAGATAGAGAAAATGAAACAAATAGTTCAAGAAGCAGTCCAAGCTGGAGCTTATGGTTTCAGCACTTCTAGAACAGAAAAACATAATGATGTTAATGGTAATTTGACTCCAAGCATTACTGCACACAAAAAAGAACTTGTAGAGATAGCCAAGTCTCTAGGAGAAATTAACCAAGGAGTTTTACAGGGTATATCTGACTTTTATGATTTTGATTCCGAATTTGATATTTTTAGATCTATGTCTCAAGAGTCAGGAAGGCCTATATCTATAACAGTAGAACAACAGGATGCTAGACCTGAGTGGTGGATGCAATTACTCGATGGTATTGAAGAGGCTCAATCAGAAGGCATAGATATGTATGGTCAAGTACCTCCCAGAGCAACTGGTATTTTGATGGGCCTTACAGCAACACTAAATCCATTTAGATTCCATCCTTCTTATATGGAAATTGCTGACCATCCATTAGAAAAAAGGGTAGAGATTATGAATACTCTTGATTTTAAGAATAAATTACTTTCTGAAGAGTCCGTTTCGATAAATCCCTTAGTAGACGAAATTGTTAGTTCTTACAGAAAGATGTTCAAATTAGGTGAACCTGCTAATTATGAACCTGATCCCAAAGACTCTTTTTTGTCTTTAGCCGAACGTTCTAATATGACGGCCCAAGAGATTGCATACGATGCCATGTTAGAGAAAGGCGGAAAGGCCTTGATTTATCATCCTCTATTTAACTATCAAACAGGGGATCTAAGTCTTGTTGAGAAAATGCTTAAACATCCTTATACAATCTCTGGGCTAGGTGATGCAGGTGCACATTGTGGCGCAATTAGTGATGCAAGTTTTCCTACTACTCTTGTTCAGCACTGGTCAAGAGATAGAGATAGAGGTGACAAATTACCTTTAGAGACAGTTATTAAGATGCAAACATCAGAAACAGCAAATTTACTTGGAATAAAAGATCGAGGAATAATTCAAGAGGGTTATAAAGCAGATATTAATATTATTGATTATGAAGGGTTAACTTTACATGAACCTGAAATTATTAATGATTTACCTGCAGGCGGCAGGAGATTAGTGCAAAAAGCTTCTGGTTATGACTACACAATTGTTTCTGGAGAAGTAGCCTTTGTTAAAGGAGAGGCCACGGGTGCATTAAACGGAAGACTTATTCGAAACTCTCATTAAATATGCCTAGTCATATTTTAGATTTACATGGTTTCAGACATCATGAAGTTGATTTAGCAGTTGAGAACTTCGTTTATTTAAATCAAGATGAAATGCCTTTGACTATAATATGTGGGAATAGTGAAAAAATGCTTTCACTAGTAAGGATTGTATTAGAAAGATCAAATGCCGAATACTATAATGGGTCTGGACATGAATATGGACAGATAAAAGTCCATAGACTTAAATAATATGGATATTAAAGAATTAGGTCCTATAGGAGCTGAGCTAACAGATATAGATCTTAAAAGTCTTAGCAATGAGGATATGGCTCGTATTAAAATTTATTTTCTTGATCATTCTGTAATCGTGTTTAAAAATCAGAATTTAAACCCACAAGATTTAAAAAATATCTCTAAACTTTGGGGCGAAGCATTGGTACATCCAGTTTTTAAGGGCATAGAGGGACATCCTGAGATTCTTGAAATAAAAAATCTAGGAGAAAAATATCATACCAATGCCCATTGGCACTCTGATGTAACTTTCGAAGAGTGTCCACCAGATGCCACACTTTTATATTCTTTGGAGGTACCAGAAAAAGGCGGGGACACTTTGTTCTCCTGTCAGCACCTTGCGTATGATGAATTAGACACAGATCTGAAATCTTTGCTTTCTGAAAAACTAGCTATCCACAGTAATATTGGTGTTTTGCTGCTGTCTGGAGGAGATCCTAATAATGCCAAGACGGTTGAACATCCAATATTTAGAGAACACCCTGAAACTGGAAAAAAGGCTTTATATGTTACAGAAGCTTTTGTTAAATCGATTAAAGATATAGACTCCAGAGAGTCTCAAAGAATATTGGAGATTCTCTATAAACATGCATCTAAGAAAGAATATATTTATAGACACAAATGGTCTAATGGAGATCTTGTTGTATGGGATAATAGAAGTGTTCAACATTATGCCGAACATGGTTATGGAGACCAAACAAGAACTATGCATAGATTAACTACGTCAGGGAGTAAACCATTTTGAATAACACAGTAACAATCAAGAATTGCAAAGTCGTCAACGAAGGCCAAATTGAAGAAAAAGATTTGGTAATTAAGAACGGCAGATTTGAAAAGATTGGGAATGACTTACTATCTGAGGGCGAGGTTATTGATGCTGCTGGCTTATTTTTATTCCCTGGTGTTATTGATGATCAGTGTCATTTTAGAGAGCCGGGTTTAACAGAAAGAGGAAGTATTAAAACTGAGTCTTTATCAGCTATTGCTGGAGGGACTACTTCTTTTATGGATATGCCGAATGTCATCCCTCCAACCCTTGATTTAGGTTTATGGAGAGAAAAGATATCTATTGCAGAGCAAACTGCATCAGCAAACTTCTCTTTTTATATGGGGACTTCAAATACTAATATTGATGAAATCAAAGCAATTGATCCTAAAGAAGTTTGTGGAATTAAGATTTTTATGGGCTCTTCAACAGGCAACCTTCATGTCGATAGTGATGATGCATTAAATGATTTATTTAAAGAGTCACCAGTAATAATAACTACTCATTGTGAAGATGATCCAATAATCAAGGCTAAAGAGCAGGAATTTTTAGCTAAATACGGTGAAAATATTCCTGTAGAAATGCACGCAGAAATAAGAGCAAGAGAGGCGTGTTTGAAATCTTCTAAAAAAGCAATTGGGCTAGCTGAGAAGCATAATGCTAACTTACATATTCTTCATTTAACTACCAAAGAAGAAATAGAATTATTTTCTAATAAACCTTTAAGCGAGAAAAGAATCACAGCCGAAGTCTGCATACCTCATTTATACTTTTCAAAAGATGATTACGCCACCAAAGGCACTTTAATCAAGTGCAACCCATCAATAAAAGAGACTGCTGATCGTGATGCCCTGAGAAAAGGGTTGTTAGAAGGCTATATAGACTATGTCGCGACTGATCACGCTCCCCATCAATTAGAAGGTAAATCGAATAACTATATGGATTGTCCTTCTGGAATTCCTAGTGTTCAACACACACTGCTTGTTTTATTGGAGCTTGTTCGGGAAGGTGTTTATTCTTTGAATGACCTTCCTTATTATCTTTCGCACAAGGTAGCAGATAGATTTAAAATTATAGATAGAGGTTATGTTAGAGAAGGGTATTGGGCCGATTGTGTGCTTGTGGATCTAGAGCATGAGCATAAGATTACCAAGGAAAATACATCTTATTTTTGTGGATGGTCACCTTTTGAAGGTGATACTTTCAACTCAAAAATTATCAGTACTTTTGTTAACGGAAGACATGCTTACAACGAAGGAAAAATTTTGGAGACAAATTTGGGTATGCAGTTAGAATTTGATAGATAAATATGGATCAAGAAATTAAATTACACGCCAATAATTCAACCTTCTCATGGAATATTCCAGAAGGTCCTTATAAATTTTTTTCTGAAGAGGAGATTACATCCTTCAACGAAAGCGGCTTTGTAGTCGTGGAAGATGCTTTTTCGCCTTCTGAAGTAACTGAAGTTATAGAGCAAATAGATCCTTATGAGTTTAATGTTACCGAAGCATTAAAGGGACTGGATGGTGGAAAGTTTTTTATATCTAGAGCTGAAGAAATAACTTTCACTACCCATTTAGTTACTCAATCTGAACAACTTAAAGATTTTAGTCGACATAAGGTATTTTCAAATATTTGTAGAGACTTAATAGGCCCAGATGTAAGACTCTATTGGGATCAAGCCGTATACAAGAAACCTGGAACAAAAGATGAATTTCCCTGGCACCAAGACAATGGATATACCTTCATAGAGCCACAAGCATATCTTACTTGCTGGATTGCATTAACAGATACCGATGAAACAAATGGATGCCCATGGGTTATGCCTGGTTTACATCAAAAAGGAACTTTATTTCATGAGGCTACAGACTTAGGTCATGAGATACCTTTAGATTCTTCTGACTCAATTTGCTTACCACTTAAAGCCGGAAGTATAGCTATTTTTTCTTCCTTAACTCCTCATCGGACAGGCCCAAATCTATCAGAAGGTATAAGGAAGTCATATATTCTGCAATATGCACCAGACGGTGCAAAACGTGTTATATCTCAGTCATTGACTGAAGATCTAAATGATGAAACTAGGCAGTTTCTAATACTTAAAGACGGCGAAGCAGTAAATTAAGATACAAACCCAGTAAGCCTTTCGTAGGCTTCTGCAAAATCTTCTTTGAATTCTTGTACAACATCACTGGCAGAAATACTCTGGTTCATTAAACCAACTCCCTGACCAACCCAATAAGTAGCTAGATCTTTGGCGCCATCATGGCCGCCTTCAGCTAATTTATTTACTTTTTGTAAAGCTGGTTCAGCAACCATAGGTTGCAGCGGCATTGGTAAAGGGTCTGGAGCTTGTTCTGACTCCCATGCATCTGTCCAAGGCGACACCAGCTGTCTTGAGTGCTTTCCAGTTCTACTCCTCGATCTAACAGTCTGACTTGAGTTTGCTGCTACCATTTTTTCTTTTATAACTGGAGGTACTTCAGATTCAACTGTTGTTAACCATACAGAACCACACCAGGCACCTGAAGCTCCCATTGCCATTGCACCTGCCATTTGTTTACCTGTAACAATTCCTCCTGCAGCAAGTATTGGAGTATCGCCATAAGGTTGTATAGCTTGATAAACTTCAGGTATGAGAACCATAGTAGAGACACTTCCACAGTGACCTCCAGCTTCTGTTCCTGAAACAACGAGTATATCCACGCCCGCTTTAACTTGATTAATTGCATGTTGGGCTGTACCCAAAAGTGCTGCAACTTTAACATCATTATCTTTACCCATTTGGAGCATCCAATCTGGTGGGACTCCTAAGGCATTAGCTATTAGTTTAATAGGATGATTGAACGCCACGTCTAATAAAGCTTTTGCCCCATCAGATTTTGTGTTTGCAGCAAAACTTGAACCAGCGGTGTCAATTGTTCTAAGTTCACTTGCTTCAATATCATGTTTTTCTAAAAGATCTGCTCTGAAGTCAGCGTATTCTTGTGGGATCATACCTTTCAGTTTTTCAGCATCAAATTTTTCACTTTGATCTACCATTTTATTTGGAATTAATACATCAACTCCATATGGCTTACCATCAATATGATCATCAATCCATTTAAGTTCTTGTTCTAGTTGTTCGGGGGACATACCTACAGCACCAAGAACACCACATCCTCCAGCCTTTGAGACAGCCACAACAACATCTCTGCAGTGTGTAAAGGCTACTAAAGGAAACTCTATATCCAGAAGTTCACATATTTTTGAATTCATAATCTATCCTTTTCTTATGTTGAGTAATTTTAATAAATTGCCTGTAAGTAGTTCGCAAGAATAAGTTGTGCAATAACTACTATTCCAATAATTACACTAAACAAAGTCATATATTTATAAGTTTTTTTGTCCTCTTCCATTTTTTTCCTCCCTTTAAAAGGGTTATTATTCCCATAAATCATATGAAACGTCAAAGAAAATTATCAAAAGAAGCTTGGAGATGGGCATTTTATGATTGGGCTAATTCAGCATTTGCTACAACGGTCATGGCTGGGTTCTTTCCAATATTTTTTAAATCTTATTGGGCGGCTGATCTTACAGACGCTGAAAGCACTTTTGTGATTGGATCAGCTAACTCTATAGTTGGTTTATTGATAGCTATTAGCGCTCCAATCATGGGAGCTTTTGCTGACGCCGGGAACACAAAAAAGAAACTATTAGTAACCTTTGCTCTGTTAGGAATAGTCTCGACAGGCTATCTTTTTTTTATTCCAGAAAGTTCATGGAAATTTGCAATAACTTTTTATGCAATAGGAGTTATAGGATTTTCTGGAGGTAATATTTTTTATGATGCTTTGCTAGTTTCTGTTGCAAATGACAATGAAAGAAACAGGGTATCTTCTCTTGGTTTTTCATTAGGTTACCTCGGAGGAGGTCTGCTATTTCTTTTGAACGTATTAATGTTTTCCTTCCCGAGCTTTTTTGGACTTAATTCTCAAATAGAGGCTGTTTTATGGTCTTTTTTAAGTGTCGCAATTTGGTGGAGTATTTTTACTATTCCACTGCTTACAGGAGTTAAAGAGCCGCAAGTTTCTAGAGAAGGCAAAGGTTTTCTAGAAATCTCAACAGACGCATTTAAGAGTCTATATCAAACTGCTAGAACTATTAAACAGTACAAAAGCGCCGTAATTTTCCTCTTAGCATATTTTTTATATATGGATGGAGTGGATACGATTATCAGAATGGCCACTTCATATGGTTCTGATATTGGTCTCTCAGCTCAATCTATGATTGGAGCATTGCTTTTAACTCAGTTTATTGGCTTTCCTGCGACTTTAGTTTTTGGCAGATATTCTGATAAGTTTGGTCATAAACAAACATTATCCTTTGCTATTTTGATATACATCGGAGTTGTTTTATTTAGTTCCCAAATGGATAGTGCAATTGAATTCTTTATAATGGCATCTATTATCGGACTTGTGCAGGGAGGGGTGCAGGCTATAAGTCGTTCTTACTTTAGTAGTCTTATTCCCGCCAACAAAGCAGCCGAATTTTTTGGGTTTTATAATTTTATAGGGAAGTCTTCTGTCTTTATTGGTCCATTTATGGTGTCCGGGATAGCGCTCGTCACTAATAGTCCGAGTCTAGGTATACTAAGTTTACTTTTATTATTTATTCCTGGATTAATACTTCTTCGAAGAGTGCCTTAATTAAAAAAAACCTCTCTCAGTCATAGCCTCTTTTAAGACGCTAGGCTTATCAGTCATGATTCCATCAACACCTAAATCCATTAGGTTAAACATCTGCTCTTTTTTATCTATAGTCCAGACATGTACAAGTTTTCCCTCTCTTTTGGCTGCATTAATGAACCTCTTAGTTAGAACTGGCACTCCCCATTGTGTTAATGGTATCTGAGCACAATGACCGTTAGTTTTTTTAAATTTAATCCCCACAGATCTGCACATAAGTTTAAAAATATCCATCTGACCTGATGAAGTACAAGCTTCAGGTCCGGCTAGTTTTCTAATTCTCATGAGTCTAGAAGAAGAGAAGGAGGCAAGACAGGTTCTGTTGAGACTATTCATTTCTTTTATAATTCGAACTGAATCCTCTAAAGCTTCTTCAGTCTTAATGTCTATGTTAAAACGTAGTTCAGGAAAACTTTCTAATGCTTCGCTCAATAAAGGTATTTTTCCTCCATTTATCAAATCTACCGATCTGACTTCATTTAAGCTTAACTCTTTGATTGTTTTATTTATGCCGGCCATTCTTTTTAGTGATGCGTCATGAAAGATAACTACATGACCATCTTTGGTTGCCTGGACATCTGTTTCCATAAAAACAAATCCTAATTCAGATGAATACTCGAACGCGTCTAAGGTGTTTTCTGTTTTAGTTTCATCTCCACCTCTATGGATAAATCCATAGAACTTAAAATCTTGAAAGAAAGGATGCATAAATCTTATTTTTTTTTATTAAACTATACTATAGAGAAGAGGTGTAACTATGGAGAAATTTTTTTTAGGACTATTAATAGTTTTCATTTTATTGGCTTTACCTTATTTTTCTAAGTTATATGGGCTTAAGAAAATAAATAAATCTGACATTCCTGAAACTGGTGACTGGGTAAAACTCTCAAGAGGTCATATTTATTTTGAGTGGTTCCTTCCAAGTAGCTCAATAAATCCAAAAGGGACCATGGTGCTTGTTCACGGGTTTTCAACTCCTAGTTTTGTTTGGGGCGGGTTAGTTAACAATTTTGTGAATGCGGGTTACAAAGTACTAGTTTATGACCATTTTGGTAGAGGCTTTTCAGAAAGACCTAGAGTTGCATATGATAAGAGTCTCTATCTTGAGACACTTCGAGAATTAATTAGTTCTCAGAATATTGAAGAGAGTGTTCATCTAGTAGGTTATTCAATGGGTGGACCGATCGCGGGTTATTATGCAGATACATATCCTGAAGATACAAAGAGCGTCTCCTTAATTGCACCTGCTGGCTTTAGTAAAGTATCTTCGGCAACTAAGTCTTGGAGAACTATGCCGATAATAGGTGATTGGTTTTGGAGGGTTTTTAGTGATCGATTATATGGAATAGGGAATATGTCCGAGACTCAATACAGTGATGATCCTTTGTCTATTAATGAAGATGAATTCTTGCCTTTATTTCAAGATCAATTGCGTTTCAGAGGCTTTAATGAGTCGCTGCTTTCTACAATAAGAAATTTTAATCTTTTTGATGTTAGAAATATGTACGAAAGTTTAAATTCCAAAGAAATACCTATACTCGCACTTTGGGGTAAGAAAGACGGAGTCGTACCTTTCAGTGGCTCTCAAGAATTTGAAAGAATATTTAACAAAGGAAAACTGGTTTCCCTTGAAAAGGGGACGCATGATATAACTTATAGACAACCTACAATTGTCGGCGAAGAAATTCTTCATTTTATTAATTCAATTTAGCTAAATGGATTTTAGTGAGATAAGTTCTTATTCGGATGATCAAGTATCTTCCAAAATTAAGGAATTAGCTGTCGATAAGGACTTTCATAACTACTTAGCTAATCTACTTTTTCCTGAACTAAGTAAATACTTTTCAGCACTTTTAAATTTATACATTAAACGAAAGTTCTTAGATACTTTTTCAACCTGCGGTTCGATAGAAGAATTTCAAAAATGCATGGCACCCTTAGTAAGCCAAATGATAATCAAGACTACTGATGGATTTTCTTTCTCAGGAGAAGATAATTTATCTGATAAGCCCACTCTCTTTATGGGCAATCACAGAGATATTTCCTTAGATCCTGCCTTCCTAAATTATCTTTTGTATTTGAAAGATAGAAAAACAGTCAGAATAGCTATTGGAGATAATCTTTTAGATGGCGGCTTTGCTGAGACTTTAATGAGACTCAATAAAAGTTTTATTGTTCATAGAGAAATTAAGGGGATAAAAGAAACTTTAAAAAAACTTACAAGGTTATCTGCATACATAAATACCTCTTTATCAAAAGATGATGAAAGTATATGGATAGCCCAAAAAGAGGGTAGAGCCAATGATGGTAATGATTTTTCTGATGAAGCTGTCTTAAAGATGTTATACCTTGATCAGAGAAAGAAGGTTTCCCTCGTCGATTGGGTAAGAAAGGTTAACTTAACTCCAATCTCTATATCATATGAATATGATCCATTAGATATAGTTAAAGCAAAGGGTTGGGATTATCAAGATGCCTTAAGTGATGAAGAAATAAATAAAAGCGATTTAGAAGAAATGGCTTCGGGTATATTTGGTTACAAAGGAAGGGTCCATTTGCATATATGCGAACCAATTGTATTTGATGGAGATTCTATTAAAGAACTTTCAGACAAAATAGAACAACAAATTATTTCCAATTACCATATTTGGCCTTCCTCAGAAGCAGCCTTGAGTTTACTTCCGGAATTAAATAATTCTTTTGAAGGTAATCAAAAATTTACTAATGAAGAACTTATCAAGTTTAAAAAAAGATTCGAATACCTAAACGATAAGATTCTTGAGGAATGTTTGATGATGTATGCTCGTCCTTTGCTCAATAAAGAAAAGGCCAGACTTTCGTCTGGCCCTTAATGTGTCTAAATGGGGAGATTTAGATCACTTACTTAACGGGGAGTTAAGAATTACATAGAAAAGGTAATTAGGAATGTATCTTCATCCGCTAATCCACTTGAACCCTCAGCACTGAAATCTGACCAAGCAATAGATACGCCAAGACCAGCAATAGCGACAGGAAGGTCATAACTTATTAATGTGTATTCTCCATAGTCTTCGTAATCACCAAAAGTTACACCGATACCTGTTTCGCCAAGTGCTACTGACAACTCGGAATTATCAGGTGCGCTATCTTGGCCTGAAGAAAAAGTGAATCCAAAATAACTGTATCCTAGTCCAAGATAAATTTCTTCAAAGTCTAAAGAATCTTCGCCAGGATAAGTATAGGCTAGGTAACCAAAGTCGTAACTTAATCCATTCTCTAGTTCATTAGCATAGCCTGCGTACCAGTCTAGTTCGAGTGCAGCGCCATCGCCGAACTCAACATTAGAAGCCCATGTTCCAAAGTAAAGTCCATTCTCACCTGCGATATCAAAACCGCCTGAAATTGCTGGCTCTTCAGCTGTTTGAGTCATTCCTCTCCAAATGTAATCATTTGATAGAGCAACATTGCTTTCGAATTCAGCTGCTTGCAAGGTCATAGCACTTGAGAAGATAGCTATGGCCCCAATTTTTATAAGATTTTTCATCCTAACTCCTTGTAAGTTTTTAATTAATACACGGTTATATATGCAATTTATATGCCATATTAAATATCATTAAATCTTACTTAAATGCACCTTTATCGTGCAAAGAGGGTTTTTTTAGGTCTATAGGGGATACTATTCATGAATTTTTTTTACTTATCGTGTAATATCACGCATCTTAAATTGCGACGCATAAGGAGAAAAAATGGAAATTTCAAATAAAGTGGCCCTAATAACTGGTGGGGCTTCAGGTTTAGGTTTAGCGACTGCAGAGGTTTTGGTTGAATCAGGTTCAAAGGTTATGCTACTTGACTTAAACGAGGATAATGCAAAAAGCGCTGTAGAAAAATTAGGCTCAAATTCAAGTTATGTAATTGCCAATGTCACTGATGAATCTTCTGTTCAAACAGCTATAGATAAAACTGTTGAAGAATTTGAGGGGCTACATATTGTTGTAAATTGTGCGGGCATTGGAAGCGCCAGCAAAACAGTAGGTAGAGATGGTGCGCATCCTTTAGATTACTTTAAGACAGTAGTTGATATAAATCTCAATGGTACTTTTAACGTATTGAGGCTGGCTGCAGTAGTAATGGGTAATAATGAACCCAATTCCGATGGAGAATGTGGAGTAATCATAAATACAGCTTCAGTAGCAGCTTTTGATGGTCAGATAGGTCAAGCTGCTTACAGCGCTAGTAAAGGTGGCGTGGTAGGTATGACTCTTCCAATTGCACGTGATTTGGCAAGAATGGGAATTAGGATAAATACAATTGCCCCAGGAATTTTTGATACACCTCTTATGGCCATGGCTCCAGATGCTGTCAGAAACCCGCTTATCGAGATGACTCAATTTCCTAAACGTCTAGGTTTTCCGTCAGAATATGCAGCTTTAACAAAGCATATAGTTGAAAATCCTTTTCTAAATGGAGAGACAATAAGACTTGATGGTGGTATCAGGATGCAACCAAAATAAATGGAAATCCTGGTTGATTATCTAATTTTCCTTCTCAAGGTATTTACAATAGCTTTGGCTATAACTTTACCTCTTTTAATAATTATTGGTTCTTCAAAGAATAAGAGTCAGCCAAAAGGTAAACTTGCAATTACTAATCTTTCGGATAAGTTTGAGGATATGGGTAATGCCCTAAAGGGCTCTTTAATGAACCCTAAGGAGCTTAAAAAATTTAACAAAGACTTATCTAAAGATAAAAAGAAAAAAAATAAGACTGAAAAGGAAGAAGCTGTATTCGTTTTAAATTTTAATGGCGACATACAGGCCTCAGAGGTTGAAAAACTTAAACAGGAAGTAAATTCAATTCTGTTGTCTGAAAGTGAATGTAAAGAAGTTGTGCTTAGGGTAGAGAGTGGGGGAGGTTCAGCTTATGCTTACGGATTATGTGCCGCTGAACTAAAAAGATTGGTTGATAATGAAATCAGCTTAACAGTTTGTATAGATAAGGTTGCGGCTAGTGGAGGATATTTAATGTCTTGTGTTGCTACTAAAATCATTGCCGCACCTTGGGCTATTGTTGGTTCTATAGGTGTAATTGCTCAACTCCCCAATTTTCATAGATTATTGAAAAAGAATTCTATAGATTTCGAAATGCATACAGCCGGAGCATTCAAGAGAACATTAACAACCTTGGGCGAAAATACTGAAGAAGGCAGAGAAAAATTTAAATCTGAATTAGAAGACTTACACCTCATTTTTAAAAACTTTGTTAAAGAACAAAGACCTCAAGTTGATACAGAAGTTGTCGCTACTGGTGAAGTTTGGCAAGGAGAAGAAGCTGTCAAGGTGGGATTGGTAGATTCTTTGGAAACATCAGATAATTACCTTGTTAACTTATCGAAAGAAGCAAAACTACTTGAAATAGAATTTGTTGAAAAGAAAAATCTCACTGAAAGGTTCGCATTCTCGATGCAACTAATCATAGAAAAAACTCTTTTCAAATTCTATGATTTAATAAACAGGGACAGGTTTACATCATGAAAACATTTAAAGCATTAGAGTCTGCTAAAACCGAGCAAGGCAATAAAATTTCTATTATTGAAAAAAATATAGACGATCTTCCGGAAGGTGAATTGCTGATTAAAGTAAATTATTCTTCACTAAATTATAAGGATGCTTTGTCTGCTTCTGGTTCTCCAGGAGTCACCAGAACTTATCCACATACTCCTGGTATAGATGCAGTTGGATTTATTGAAGAATCAACTGACGCAAATTTTAAAGAAGGAGATTGTGTGATTGTCACTGGTTACGATCTTGGTATGAATACATCAGGGGGTTTCGGACAATATATAAGGGTTCCATCATCTTGGGCCGTAATGTTGCCTTCAGGCTTAAGTGACAGAGACTCTATGTGTTTGGGAACTGCTGGTTTAACTGCCGGTCTTTCCATACAAGCTCTTGATGACTTTAATGGAAATCAAGGATTCGAGTCTTCTAGTTCAATAGTTACTGGTTCTACTGGTGGAGTGGGTTCGATAGCAGTTATGCTGCTTTCTAAGCTTAGCTCTTCTGTAACCGCTGTTACCGGAAAAGAATCAGAAAAGGCTTTACTGCAAAGTCTCGGAGCTTCAGAAGTTATTTCTAGAGAGGAATTAGCAGAGATTTCAAGAACACCCATTGGCAAAACAATATGGGATTTCGGTGTAGATGTGGTTAGTGGCAACATTTTAACTTTATTACTTGCCTCGCTTAAGCCGGGTGGAGCGGTTGCTTGCAGCGGATTAGTGGGTGGCCCATCATTTGAGAGTTCAATTTTCCCTTTTATTCTAAGGGGTAATGCACTTTTGGGTATAGATTCAGTTGAGATTCCCCTCCATAAGAAATTACAAGTTTGGGAAAGATTTGCTTCTGATTGGAAGTTAGATCTTTCAGCATTAGTTAGAGAGGTAAAACTAGAAGAATTAGAGAAAGAAATTTCTACCATCCTAGACGGTGGACAAGTTGGGCGGGTCTTAGTGGATCTGAATTAAAAGGAGATATAGATGTCAAATGAGCATACCGATCAAGAAAAGGAAATCATGCGTCAAGAGGATAGTAAATTAGATGCTATCGCTGCAGTAGTGATTATTCTCAGTCTTGTAGCAGCAGCAGTTTTTTGGGTTTCAAATCAATAATTAATTATTAATCAAGGATAAATATGGACGTTGTAAATTTTTTAAAAGATAAAACTAGGATTCCTGTTATCGGAGCTCCTTTATTCACAGTTTCTTACCCAGAACTTGTTTTAGCTCAATGTAAGGCTGGAGTAGTTGGATCTTTTCCAGCTCTTAACGCCAGACCAGAAGAGAAGTTAACAGAGTGGATCTCTATGATGAAACAAGAGTTAGCCGATTACAAAGAGCAAAATCCTGATGCTGTTGTTGCACCTTTTGCTGTTAATCAAATTTGCCATCATTCAAACAATAGACTTGAACATGATATGGAAGTCTGTGTAGAGCATGAAGTACCGATAATAATTACTAGTCTAAGGGCACCTAAGTTTGTTGTTGATGCGGTTCATAGTTACGGCGGTGCTGTAATGCATGATGTTATCAACATAAGACATGCTAAAAAGGCTATTGATGAAGGTGCAGATGGCCTTATCTTGGTCTGTGCTGGAGCTGGCGGCCACGCCGGTGCCTTGAGTCCATTTGCTTTAGTTCGTGAAGTAAGAGAATTTTTTGATGGGCCGGTCGCTCTTTCAGGAAGTATCTCTCATGGAGCATCTATTCTTTCCGCTCAGGCTATGGGAGCTGATTTTGCATATATAGGAACTAGATTTATTGCAACTGAAGAGGCGAATGCGTCTCAGGGTTATAAAGACATGATTGTTGATAGCGCTGCTAACGACATAATGTATTCTCCTACTTTTACTGGAGTTCATGGAAACTATCTAAAACCAAGCGTTGTTAATGCCGGCCTAGATCCAGATAATTTACCTTACGCTGATAAGAACGATATGAATTTTGGAAGTTCTGGTGCTGGAGGAGATAATCAAAAGAAAGCCTGGAAAGATATCTGGGGTTCAGGTCAAGGTATAGGAAATCTTCATGATGTTCCAACTGTTAAAGATGCAGTTGATGGTTTAGTTAATGAATATGAGGAAGCAAAGCAAGCTTTAGCAGGTAAGTCTGCTTAATTAATCTCCTTTAAAACTGGGATCTCTTTTTTCAAAGAAGGCTGTTACTGCCTCTTTTCGATCTTGTGTTTCGTGAGTTAATAATGTTTGGTCGTAATCCATGTGCATTATTGATTCATCATTCTTATAGACAAGATTATTTACACTTCTTTTTATCATTTGAGCGGCAATAGGAGATTTAGAGGCATACAAATTAGCCATGGAGATCGCTTGATCCATAAGTGAATCAGCATCACAAATTTCATCATAAAAACCCCAAGAAAGGAGTGTCTCAGCATTTTCGTTCTCCCCTCCTATTACCATTTTTTTAGCTTTGGCAGGTCCAATTAAGCGAACAGCTAATGGTAACCCCAACCAGTTCAAGTTTATTCCTAAGTTTATTTCAGGATAGCCAAGAAGAGATTTATCTGACGCTATGCGAAAATCGCATGCTGAAGCTATACATGCTGCTCCTCCTAAGCAATAACCATTTACAGCAGCAATTGTTATCTGATCTATTTCTAGAATAGATTTAATTGCGGGCTTACCAAAATTATTTCTCCACGATTCTAGCTTAGTTGAAAGCTGGGCTTTTTCTTTTAAATCAGCACCGGCAGAAAAGTTCTCACCTTGGCCAGTAAAAATTACAACTCGCGTTTCTAAATCTTCTCTAAAATATTCTTGTAGAGTGCAAAATTCTTTTAACACCGCTATGCTAAGAGCATTCATTGAATTAGGTCTATCTATACTAACTGTTGCGATAGGCCCATCTTTTTTAATGCGAAGGTATTTCATTTATTTCTCGGCCAAGTATTTTTCAGCATCTAGTGCCGCCATACATCCCGAACCTGCTGAGGTAATGGCTTGTCTGTAGATATGGTCTGAAACATCTCCAGCAGCAAAAATACCTGGTACGCTTGTTGCGGTACTATTTCCATCTGTTCCTGAAATAATCTTCAAATAGCCATTTGCCATTTCTAATTGTTCTTCGAATAAATCAGTATTTGGTTTATGTCCTATTGCTATGAATACACCAGATAAAGGTATCTCACTTTCTGAAGCGTCTTGAGTGCTTCTTATTTTGATACCATTTACAAGATTCTCATCGCCTAAAACTTCCATCAATTCATGATCCCAAATAATTTTGATATTACCTTCTTGTTCCTTTTTAAATAATCTTTCTTGCAATATTTTTTCAGCTCTTAATGTATCCCTCCTGTGTATAAGAGTTACAGAAGAACAGAGATTTGATAAATACAAAGCTTCCTCAACAGCTGTATTGCCACCTCCGATAACGGCAACATCCTTATCCTTATAAAAGAACCCATCACAAGTAGCACACGCACTGACACCTTTTCCCATATATTTCTGTTCAGTTTCTAGACCTAAATACTGTGCAGAAGCTCCTGTTGCAATAATCATGGAATCTGCGTCATAACTACTAACATTTCCTGTTAAAGAAAAGGGTGTTGAAGATAAATCTGCATCTTCAATATGATCAAAGATTACTTCAACTTCTAATGATTCTACATGTTTTAGCATCCTATCCATCAGTTCAGGACCCTGAAGACCATCGCTATCGCCTGGCCAATTTTCTACATCTGTAGTGGTTGTAAGTTGACCTCCTTGTTCCATCCCAGTTATTAAGCAAGGTTCTAAGCCAGCTCTAGCAGCATACACAGCAGCTGTATACCCGGCCGGACCGGACCCCAAAATAATGAGTTTTCTTTTAATATTTTCCATGATGTTAATTATATAGATATCGATAAAAATAAGTCATTCGGATTAGAACATCTTCTTAATAAACTATACAATAGGTAAAACTTAGATTTGTTAGTGGTTAAAAAGTCTCAAGCAACAAAGAAATCATCGA
>ERZ802830.2385-NODE-2385-length-17087-cov-7.5448_pt1 | contig 17087 bp, 20 predicted proteins | sample MGYA00345654_ERZ802830 | MGnify/ENA primary metagenome ERZ802830 (study PRJEB30503, sample SAMEA104212375) | marine metagenome | biome: Westerlies Biome; feature: [SRF] surface water layer (ENVO:00010504) within the epipelagic zone...; material: water...
AAATGAAGATAATGACTCAGGGGCCGAACAAGATGCAATTATATTCATAGCGAAAAATAAATATAAAATAAAAAATTTTTTCATGAGAATACCTAGTTGTTATAAATTAGTTATAATTTAAATAAAATTAAATCGCCAATATTTTTTAAGAGAATGGGCGCACAATATCATGACCAAAAAAAATAATACTGTAGCCTCTGTATGGACTAACAATCAAACATTTTCACAAAAACAGCCATTTGAATCTGAGGTTGTTATTATTGGCGGAGGAATAATTGGAGTATCAACAGCTTATTACTTGGCTAAGGCAGGAATTGAGGTTAGTTTATTTGAAAAAGGATGCGTCTCTGGAGAGCAATCAAGTAGAAATTGGGGATGGGTCAGAGTACAAGGTAGAGACGAAAGAGAAATTCCATTGATGTTAAGAAGTCTAGAAATTTGGAGAGGTCTCTCTGAAGAAATTGGGTTTGAAACAGGTTACAGGGAAGAAGGATGTCTATACTCAGCATACAACCAAAAAGAAATGAATGGATACCAATCATGGTTAGATCTAGCTAAAAAATATGATATTGAAACCAAAATACTTGAGAAAGCAGATCTAATAAAAGAAGCTGGATTTGTTGCAAATAAATGGGTTGGAGGGATTATAACTAAAACAGACGGCAGAGCTGAACCACATTTGGCTACGATAGCATTAACTAAAGCAGCGATCCATCTGGGAGCAAAGATATATCCATACACTGCAGTAAGAGGAATAGAAAAAACTAACGGAAAATTATCTTCAGTAATTACAGAACATGGACGAGTAAGAACTTCAACTGCTGTATGTGCTGCTGGTGCCTGGTCATCATATTTTTGCCAATCACTGGGTATACAGTTACCTCAGCTTCGCGTAAAAGGTACAGTTGCCAGAACAAGTGCGATTGATTCTCCTATATTAGGCAATATATTTGATAAGAATGTAAGTATAAGAAAAAGACTAGATGGTGGTTATACTGTTGCTGATGGAACTATTCTGAATCATTCAATAACACCATCAACATTATATTTCGCACCGAAATACATCAAAGCATTAGCCAGGGAATTTAAAAGCTTAAGAATATCCATTGGTAAAGATTTCATAGAGGAGATGATGCTACCTAAAAAATGGGAATTGGATAAAGTATCTCCATTTGAAAAAAATAGAGTTTTAAATCCTAAGCCCAACAATAGGATTATCAGAAAGATTAAAAAAAATGTTGGAATAATTTTTCCTGAACTTCGCGATATCAAGATTATTGAGACTTGGGCTGGAATGGTCGAAACAACTCCAGATGTCATACCTGTAGTTTCACTAGTCTCAAAAATTCCAGGTTTAATTCTTGCTACAGGTTTCAGTGGGCATGGTTTTGGTATTGCTCCTGGAGCCGGTGAAGCAATATGTAATTTGATTCAAAATAAGTCAACAATTGACTTAAATGCATTTAGGTTGGACCGATTTTATGATGGGTCACCCATCACAGTTGATGCACATATTTAATTATATCAATACTTTATATTATATAATTATACTAGATTATCTTAATATACCTGTTCCCAGATAATAAAATAACAAAGAACCTAATAAATTAAAAATTACATACATAATTAGAAAAATAATACTATTTTCGCTAAGTAATTTATTCATATCATATACAAATGCTGACATTGTTGTAAATGAACTACAAAAACCAATTGCAAAAAGTGGTTGCAAATACTGCGATTTATTTAAATCTGAATAAGAATTTATTATTTCTGACAATATTCCCATTAAAAAACACCCGAGAATATTTACTATAGCTGTTCCATAAAAACCTATCCCCAGAATACTCAAAGATACAATACTAACAAGATATCTCGAAACAGACCCTAAAGCACCGCCCAGAGCAACAAACAAAACAGAATAAAATGATAATTGCATATTTAATTGGAGATTATTTTGGTTTTTGTTGAATTGTAGTCATGTTCTATTTCATCAACTAAATCTGAAACATTTGGTATGTCTTTCATAGAACCGACACCCTGTCCTGCTCCCCATATGTCTTTCCATGCTTTTGCTTTTGATTCACTGGAGTCAAAATTCATCGTATTTTTATCACCAAGCTCCAAATTCTCTGGATCAATCCCTGATTTTACAATACTCCCTTTTAGGTAACTCCCATGAATTCCAGTAAATAATGATGAATAGACTATATCATCAGCATCACTATCAATAATCATATCTTTGTATTCATCAACTGCATTAGCTTCTTTGGTTGCAATAAATCTTGTACCCATATAGGCAAGATCTGCTCCGATACACTCTGCAGCTAGAACGTCTCTTCCATTGCTCATACTTCCTGATAGTATGACAAAACCATCAAATATCTCTTTAATTTCTTTTATTAAAGCAAAAGGACTTATTGTACCAGCATGACCGCCAGCTCCTGCACAAACGGCAATGATGCCGTCCACGCCTTGAGAAATTGCTTTTTTTGCATGTCGCATGTTAATAACATCATGAAATACCAAACCACCATAACTATGAACCGCCTCAACTACTTCGGCCGGTGGTCGCAAACTTGTAATTACAATTGGAGCCTTGTATTTAACACACATCTCGACATCTATTTTGAGACGGGTATTACTTTGGTGAACAATTTGATTAACCGCATAAGGTGCAACTTTTTTCTCTGGATTATTTTTTTTAAATGCCTCTAGTTCTTGTGAAATATTTTTTAACCATGATTCTAGCTCCTCTTCTTTTCTAGCATTTAATGCTGGAAATGCACCAATTATTCCCGACTTACATTGTTCGATAACTAGTTTTGGTGTTGAAACTATAAATAAAGGTGCTCCTATAACTGGCAACCTCAAGGATTCAAGTAATTTCTGTTTATCAATGTGTTTATTCATGAGAGCATAAACTTTGCTTCACAGTCAGCAATTAGTTTATTATCTTCGGTTGTAATTGCTTGACCGCTAATAATTACTAAACGACGTTTTTTTGAAATTATTTGTCCGATTAATTTTATTTCTTGTCCCACCTCTAATGGTTTTCTGTATCTTATTTCGCATTTAGCTGTGTGTGCTTTTATGTTTTTTAGATACAAAGTATTTGCCATAACATCATCTAGGCAGGTGAAAATAATTCCACCATGAACAGTATTATCATAACCAACGTGATTTTCATTTGCTGAAAATAAACCAATACATTGGCCTTCATCATCAATTTCGAAGGGAATTTGCAATCCTATTGGATTTTTTTTTCCACAAGCAAAGCACATCTCTGCTCTTTCAGAATAGTTTTCTGACATAATTCTCCATGTGAAATTTTTAATTATTAGTTAACTGTAATGATATTACTTTATCATCTGAGATGTCTATAATTACACTGTCTGATATATCGTTCGACCTATCAAGAGGATCACCTGACAATGAAACGCGCGCAACGAATTCCAACTGATCGTATTGATTTAAATCAACCCCTCTTATCATAGCATCTGCATTTCCAATATATTTTGATAGTGGAACAACATTTTCCCGTGTGACTGCAAGCGGAGGAACAGGATTAAGAGGATCTCTAATGATAAGAAATAATCGTTTTTGAGGATAATTTTTTAGTTCGTCGATTAATAATGAATCAATATCAACATTTACAAAAAACTGCCTGATCATTGAGATATTATTATCATTTACAATTGACTTCCATTCCTCTAACTGGTCTTTTAATGCCCCTCTTGCTTCTTCTGGTGGAGTCAAATCAAGTAGCGATTCCCATCTATCGATAGCTATATCGTAATCCCCTATTGATGATGATGTTAAGCCACCTAAAAACAGGCTTTTTGCATTATTTGGTTCTAATTCGAGGGATCGATTAAAAAGATCATCAGCTTGAGATAACAAAGCAACGTCTCCAGCTCTGATCATTGCTTCTCCATAATCTGCAAACGTATTAGAATTACTGTAATTCTCTATTCCAATAGCTTTTTCATAAGATAAAAAAGCTTTTTCGTGTTGATTTTTTAAAGAATAAGCCTCAGCCAGACTTATCCAAATCGCCTCATCATTGGAGTTGGTTTTTATTTCTTCTTCGAGGTTTATTATTGTCCTATCAATCTCTAATTCAATATCACTATAAGTAGATGAATTAGGGCTACCTATAAAATAATATATAACTAGCGAAGGCACAATAACAAAAGATGATAGTTGTATTATTTTTTTTCTATCTAATGACCGTTCTTTCAGCAATGGAAGGATTAGTATAGATATAAAAACAAAGATAATTAGCCCAAAGCTCAGCCATTCCATAGTATTCAACTTCTAATTAATTAGATTTAGATTTTATCACTCTCATGACAACAAATAACCCTCCCAACATTAATGCAAGAGGAGCAATCCATAAAAACAATGAGTATCCTGTATAACGAGGTCGATAAAGAATAAATTCTCCATATCTTTCTACTAAATAATCCCCTATTTCATTATTTGATTTACCCTTACCAATCATTATCTTAATTTCATTCCTTAGATCAACAGCAAGAAATACATTCGAACTTTTTATTGATTGATTTTGACAAACAAGGCATCTGACTTCTGATATCAATTTCTCATATCTTTCTTGTAATTTTGAGTCTTCAAATGCCAGTCCCGTGTCTATCGCAAACACAATCGGTGAGAAAGTAGCAAATAAAATAAAATAGTAAATTTTCTTCATTTATTATTAACATCCCTGATGAGAGAAACAAAATCTTGTTCCCAAATTTTTTCATTTAATGGTCCAAGATGTTTATGAATGATTATCCCATTCGAATCAACAAGGAATGACTCTGGAGCTCCATATACACCCCAATCAATTGCAACTCTACCCAGTTTATCATTAGCAATTAAATTATATGGATCGCCATAATTTTCAAGCCAATCTATGGCATCATTTTTATTATCACGCCAATTTAAACCAATTATTGGGATTTGATTGGATTTTGATAATTGCATCAAAAATGGATGCTCTTCGAGACAGCCAGAGCACCATGTTGCCCAGACATTCAACAAAAATATCTCATAATCAAAATTAGAGTTGTCGATAATATTATTTGAATTTTGTAATGATGGTAATGAGAATTTTGGCATTTCTTTACCAATTAAAGGCGAAGGAAGTTCAGACTTATTTCTATCAAGCCCAATGTAAAAAATTGGAATAACAAGAAAAAAAATTATTATTGGTAAGTAATGTTTATTCATCATTCGATAGATCTATATCTTTTATCTGAGATTGCTATTGCCCCACCAAGAGCCATAATCAGACATCCAAACCATATCCATCTTATCATTGGTTTATATTGAATTCTTACACTCCATTTATCATTCCCAAGTGAATCACCTAAGGCAATGAATAAATCTTTATTCCAGCTAGCCTTGATTGCGGCTTCAGTCATCGGGCTTTTCTGAACTATATAGGTTCTCTTTTGCGGATATAATTTTGTATACAGCGAGTTATCTTTATAAACATCGATTTCTGCTTCGATTGCTTGATAATTTGGTCCTGGAGCATTTTTTATTGATTTTAATCTATAGTCATAACCAGCTACGGATAATGTATCTCCAACACTAAAACTTCTATCTGTTTCAATACCAAATGATGACACAAATGTAACACCCAAAACAAAAAAACCAAGACCAAGGTGCGCTGTTGCCATCCCTAATACTGATCTATTGATTCCGGATTTTCGATTATTGGGGAATAGTCCATTTTTAATAGAAACAAATGACGACAGGATTATCCAGATAGATAAAATTGAACCAATAACTAGGAGCAGACCTGCTCTTCCATAAAAATATGCTGGTATGAAAAACCCTATGATGGCTGCTGTTATAAAAAGAAACTTACTTCGATCAAAAACTTTTCTTATATCATCTTTTATCCAGAGACTGTGCATACCCATTGAAATAAAAATCAAAAGAGGAATCATTGGCACTAACATTGCGATTTCAAACCAAGGCGCTCCAATAGATATTTTCCCCATACCAAATATTTCCATAACTAATGGCGCGAGTGTTCCAATTAATATTAATAATGTTGTTATAACCAATAAAACATTATTTAATAGCAAAAAGGTTTCTCTCGATACTGCACTAAAATTAACATTATCATCCAAATCAGACGCTCTTTTTGCATAGAGTATGAGAGCACCGCCAATGACAGTAATAAGAAATATTAAAATAAATAAATCTCTCACTGGATCAGTGGCAAAAGCGTGTACTGATATTAGTATCCATGAACTTCAGAAAACTGTCCCCAAAAGCCTTAAAGAGAAAGCAGATATGGATAACAAAAGCGTCCAACTTTTAAATACTCCCCTCTTCTCTGTTACAGCTAGAGAATGAATTAAAGCAGTACCTACCAACCAAGGCATGAATGATGCATTTTCAACGGGATCCCAAAACCACCAACCACCCCATCCAAGCTCATAATAAGCCCACCAGCTGCCTAGACCAATACCTATTGTTAAAAACAACCATGCAGCTGTCGTCCAGGGTCTGGTCCATTTAGCCCACTTTCTATCCAAATTCCCAGATAACATTGCAGCCACAGCAAACGCATAAGCTACAGAGAATCCAACATAACCTATATATAAAAGAGGTGGATGTATGGCGAGACCTATATCTTGTAGTAAAGGGTTCAAATCATTTCCATCAGTCGGTGTGGGAAATATTCTTTCAAATGGATTTGAAGTAAAAAGAGTGAATAAAAGAAACCCAAAATTAAGTAGCCCAAGAATACCAATTACCCTAATTGAAAAAAGTTTTGGTAAATTATTACTATATCGACATACAAGTACTGTCCATATTGATAATATGAGTATCCATAATAGTAATGAACCTTCATGGGCACCCCAAACTGCTGAAATTTTATATATAACAGGAAGTGCTAACTGAGAATTATTAGCAACATATAAAACAGAAAAATCATCCATTAAAAATGATGCAGTTAAACAAAAAAAGGACACCAATATCAGGATAAATTGAGCTAAGGCAAGTGGCTTAGTATGTCGCATCAATTCAAAATCTTCAGTCATAGCGCCTTTTAAAGACGTGTAGCCCTGAGTGAGCGCTATCATCATAGCAATAATAAGAGAGAAATGACCAATCTCAGGAATCATTGATTTTTCTCATAGCCGTCCATTTGATGATTTGAAAGCGATTCAATTACCTCAGGTGGCATATAGTTTTCATCATGTTTAGCGAGGATTGTTTCCGCTGAAAATATATTCCCTTTTAATCTTCCAAGAGCAACAACCCCTTGCCCTTCTCGAAAAAGATCAGGAAGAACTCCAGTATACTGAACACCCAACTGATTTTTATTATCTGTAATTACGAAGTTAACTGTAAGATTTCCTTCCATCCTTATTAAGCTGTTTTCAACAACCAGACCGCCTACTCTGAAATCTCTATCTAAAGGTGCTTTATTATGTTCAACTACATCCGTAACGTTTATAAAAAACATCATGTTTTCTTCGAATGCTTTAAATGTGAGAATCGCTGCAATAATGAGACCAATTGCAGAAGATCCAACTGCAAGCATTCTTTGTTGTCTTGGCTTCATTTTTTTGCTTCTAGTTCGTTTAAAATAATTTTAATTGTCTTCAGGTAATTCTTATTTAGATCTAAGGCATTTTTAGTGCAAATTGCGATGACAATAAAAAATATTACAAAGGCGCTGTATACAAATGAAGCGTATTCCATTTGAAGGAAATTAAACATTTTTATCCTCCAGTATTAATTCTCTTACCCATTTAGATCTTCTATGCCTATAAATCACCTCAGCTCTTACTCTAATCAGTAAAAGGGATATAAAGTAAAGCATTGTACCAATTATTGTAGCCATTAAAGGTATAAGCATGGAGGTTGCAATCGATGGCCCATCAAGTTTTAATAATGTTGAGGTTTGGTGAAGTGAGCTCCACCATTCAACTGAATAATGAATAACAGGTACATTTATAGCACCAACTAAGATGAAAATTGAGCTTAATTTATCGGCTTTTTGTGTATCATTTATTGATGCGCGTAAAGCCATATAACCCAAATATAAAAACAACATCAGCAATTCAGAGGTGAGTCTCGGATCACCCCACTCCCACCATGTTCCCCACATAGGTCTTCCCCATATAGAGCCTGTAACAAGCGCCAAGAATGTGAACCAAGCGCCAAGAGAAGCCGCACTAGATGTAAATGCAAATGCAATTTTAATTCTCCAGATCAACCCAATGATAGAAGCAATCGCCATAAGCGAATAAGTCATCATTGAAATATATGCGGCTGGAACATGAACATATATTATTCGAAAAGCATCACTTTGTTGGTAGTCTGGTGGAGCAAAATACAAACCATTAATAACTCCAAATAATAACAGCGCCATTCCAACTGACATAAACCAAGGTGATAGTTTTTGAGATATCGAATAGAAATATCGAGGAGATGCCATCTTGTGCAAAAAAGTCATCATAATATTAGTCAGACCCTATTCTTAGTGAAGCAGCTGAAACAAAAGGTGAAAAACTCAGAGCGAACATACAATAAGCACCAATTAAATACAATCCAGTCAATGATGTATGTCCGTTTTGATATAAAACAACCGTTTTAGCACCAAAAATTAAGATAGGAATTGTTATTGGAAGAACTAGCAAACTCAGTAACGTTGTATTATTTTGAGAACTAATAGTTAGCGATGCTCCAATTGAGCCAATTAAGCTTAATGCAAGCGTTCCAATTAAAAGAGTCAAACTAAGTAGCATTGAAACATCGATACTTAATTGGTAAAAAACAGATACAAATGGACATAATATTACCAAAGGCAATCCGCTCAAAAACCAATGTGCAAGTATTTTTGCAAAAGTGAGCACAGGAAGTGGCTGGGCACTCAATAACATATAGTCGAGACTTCCATCTTCCATATCGTCTTTGTATAAATTATTCAAAGTCAACAAGAATGATAATATCGCAATAACCCAGATTACACCTGGACCAATTATCATTAATTGATTTTCATCAATATTTATAGCAAATGGAAACGAAGCAGAAATTAAAATAAAGAGCAAAAGCGGGTTCATTAGCTGACTTAAATTTTTTGTAGAATGTAATAAATCTCGATATAGCATTTTTTTGAATCCATTCCACATTGATAGCTCTTTGAATGAATTCATGACAAAACGATCTCTTTTATTGAGCTTTTAATCGGAGAGGATTGATGGGTTGCTAAAATACACATTCCTCCATTGTTGATATGATAGTTGATCCAAAAATTAACAAAATCTCTCCCTTTAGTGTCAAGATTTGATGTAGGCTCATCAAGTAAACAAAGTGATGCTTTTGAAAGAATAAGTCTCGCAATTGACGCTCTCATTTTCTGTCCGGCGGATAGTGTATTAAAAGGTTGATGCTTAATGCTTGTAAGAGATAGTTTCTCAAACGTTTCATCAAAAGAATTAGAAAATCCTTCTCTTAATCCTGACTCATAATATAAGTTTTCTTCTATATTTAGTTGCCCTTTAAACCCATGTTTATGTGACAACCAAACCATATTTTGATGATAGAGCTGGCGAATATTTGTTATATCTTTTTTATTCCAATATACACACCCATGATCTGGCTCAATTAATCCGGCAACAGCTCTAAGAAGGCTGGTTTTTCCTGACCCATTATCTCCTTTAACAATAACAACTTCTCCATTATTTATTGCGAAGCTTAGGTCTTTGAATAAACATCTATTACCGCGAAATAAGGTTAAATTTTTTATTTCTAATTGATTTTTCTTCATTATTGATGCCTCATCCAAACTATACATACAATATATGGTTATTACTAAATTTTTAAACTGAGTGTAATCCTCGATTACAATCTATACAGTTGACTATATGAGCAAAAGAATTCACGAAAGACTATTAGAAAAGTCAAAAAATAAACACAAATATATTTATAGAATTTTTACGAAAAATGGCGTCGTTTACTTAAAAAAATCTAATCGCGATTTATTTGAATATATGTTTAATCTAATATGCAGCCAGCAACTATCTACCAAAGCTGCAAAAAATATTTGGAATAAAGTGGAAGACCTTGCTTTAAATAAAAGAATTTCATTATTACAACTGTGTGATCCTAATTTTTATGAGGATATTAAAAGTTGCGGCTTATCAAAAAATAAAATGAGAGCAATTTCATTACTAAAAATAGCTTTTGAAAAAAAACAAATAAGCAAAAAAATGCTCTCAAAAATGAATGAAATTGAAATGGGTGAAAATATTCAAAAATTATGGGGTTTTGGTCCATGGTCGGCAGATATGGTGGCAATGTTCTATTTTGGAAAATCAAATATCTGGGCTGACGGTGACTTAATTTTAAATAGGATAATTCGGCAAATCTCTCTTCATGAAAAAGTCAAATATGAAGAGTTAATTAAACATTATGAGCCTTATAAATCATATCTAGCTTTACATATATGGAAAGCAAATAACTCAGGACAGTTATTTTAAAAAATGTTACTTGAAAATCTCTATTAGCATTTCAGGGCTTGCTTTAATTTTGTATCTTTCTGCCATATCTCCCTGATTAATTGCTACCCCTATATTCAAAATATCATTTACATAGATTATGGGATCACCAATTTTTACTCCACTGAAGGATTTATCGTAAACCACTTTTTCATGAAATAAAATTTCCTTATCTTTGTGTATTTTTACATTAACGCTTTCACCATAATTTAGATCGAGCATATCAAATAATTCAGTACTAATATTGGTCCATACATTGCCATAATGCGTATCCAAAATTGGGATATATCCAGAAATTATATTATTTTTTATTGTGGCTTCAGGATGACTTATTGAAGTCACTTTAGTTGGGATTTTAGGACCAACTTCTTCAAAATTAATTTGATTGGAAGCAAGCCTTGCTCCGGTATAAGCATATACGTCTCTTCCATGAAATGTATGAGATCTTTCGGAACCTGGAAGCCTATTAATATCCTCATCTATCTCTCTAATTTCATCAATGCCTAGGGTTTCAGATACGAGTGACAACGATCCATTATCAGGACTGACAAAAAATTGACCAGTTTTGGTCTTCATTACAACCGATTTTCTTTCAGAACCAACTCCGGGATCAACAACGTTTACAAATACTGTTCCAGTTGGCCAATATTTTGATGCTTGATCAAGCCTGTAAGCAGCTTCCCATATATTAAATTTAGGAATTTCATGGGTTATATCAAACATTTTTAGTTCTGAAGAAACGCTATAGGCAACACCTTTCATTGAAGCCACAGCTGGTTCCTCTAACCCAAAATCAGTTTGAAAGACCAGTGCATTTTGAGAGAGTGCATTATTTGACAAAATAAATAAAAGTATGATGAATAAATTTATAGAAAGGATTTTTTTCATTATTTAACCTGATATTTTGTGAGATAAATCTATTCGTTACTCAGGTCGGCAATTGCGTCCATTATTGCCCCGTAATTTTCATAAAATTCTTTGGATTCTCCATCCTCAAATGTATTTGGAGTTGTTATATCTGAAGTTAAATCTATTAGACCGATTCCATGGAGGCCTCTCAAAATAGTTATCCATAGATCAACATTATCTACATCTATATATTTGAGAAATCCCCAATTTTGGATTGATCCAGGCATTGGGTGATATTTTGTAATTCTTGTAAAGATTATATCATTTTGATAATCAACAAATATATATTGCCCAAATTTACCGCTTGCATTGAATATGGTACCTTCATCATCATTTTTTGAAATCCACCAGTGTAATGAATAACCTCGCTTTTCATTTGTCCACCAACCCGGAGTTTCATCCCAATATGAAGTAAATGTCTCGTTCACAAAATCATTCGAGATAACTTGCTCATTATTCCATTTTCCACCTCTTGAAAATAAGAGCCCAAATCTTGAGTAATCCCGTGGAGACATATCAATACAGCAGTATGTCATGGCATTACCAGCCTCATCCCTCCAGAGGGTATACTCCTCGATACCAATTTTATCAAAAATACGCTCTTCTAGAAGTATGTCAGCATTTTTTCCTGTTACGCTCTTTAATATTTCACCAATAATCATTGAGTTAACATTATTGTATTCGAAAACTTGCTCTGGTTGTTTCTCAAGACCAATTTCTCTTGCATACTTCGCTTGATCGTATCTAAAAAACATACTCTCATGCTCATTTTCAGGAAATTCTAAGCCGCTTGTCATATTCAAAATTTGACGAATTGTGATATTTTTTCTCTCATCATTATAGTAGCTCAAGTATTTGCTCACTCTATCATCCAATGAGTCAATCTCACCCAAATCAATTGAAATCCCTATTAAGGCGGCATAAAAGCTTTTAGCCATTGACCATGAAGTTCCATATGATTTTTCATCATAATTATCTGCATACCTTTCACCAACAAGGTAACCATCTTTTATTAACGTTACTCCTTGTGTGGCCGGATCGACAAATGATAAATCGAATAAATGCTGAATTTTATCAGTATCCAAATCTATTTCATTTGGTTGAATTGTCTCCCATTCATCTTCTGGATAAATTAATTTTTGAGCGATAGAGATTGGGCTTACAAGACAAGTAAACAATAATAATAAAATGATTTTTTGTATATTTTTCATATAATTTTTATAAACATTGTATAGTTAATTTCAGTATTAGTTATTGTCTCTTATTAACACCAAAATATTCTCCATCTTTCCATAATCCTGAAAATAATTTTTGATCTGAGAATTTCAAAGATCCTTCACCATGTTCTTTGTCATTTTCCCAATAACCATTATATGACGAGCCATCAGGATATACTAACACTCCATATCCATGTCGTGCCCCTTCAATAAGTGACCCTTTATATAAATGATTATTATTGTATTCAACAGTGAACTCACCAGTCACGATGATATCATTCCAATATCCTATAATTTTTCCAATTTTTGGAAATATAATTGATCCTTGACCAACAAACTTGCCATTTACCCAAAAACCATCATAAACAGAACCATCAGAATTTTGTACTACTCCTCTCCCATCAAACTGACCATTTTTCCAATCACCAGTATATGAACTTCCAGCAATATTCTCTAATGCTCCATTTCCATCTGGTTTGCCATTCAAGTAAGACCCTCTGTATGTGCTGACATTATTAAGATAGATATATTCCCCATAGCAGTTTGTCCAGCTTTTTGGCGGTTTTCTATTTAGATATTTACCTTGATTGATTGGACTAGCTTTGCAATCAACTTCAGCTTCTAGCTGATAGCTTGATAGTAAGAGTGCGATATAGATAACAATCTTTGTCATATAGATTTAATATACTCTATTTAAAGTAATCCGTAAAAAATGTATATTTAAAAATACAAAATTTTCCATAAAAAGGGTTGAAAATGAAAGCTTGTGTCATTCAGCTGCAAAGTCAAATTAAAAAAGATAAAAATCTTTCAGATGCATTAGATATAGCAAAAGATGCGATCGAAAAAGAGCAACCAGATTTAATTGCATTCCCAGAAATGTTTGCTTTTAATGGCGGAACAACAGAGCAAAAAAAACAGTCTGCAGAATATATTCCGAACGGTAAAACCTCTCAAACTCTATCCCAATTCGCATCAAGTAATAATGTTTGTATACATGGTGGCAGTATCTACGAACACGCTGATGATAAAGTTTCAAACACTTCAGTTATATTCAATAAACATGGAGAAATGATTGCTAAATACCAGAAGATACATTTGTTCGATGTTACTACACCAAATGGAACATCCTATCGTGAATCAGATAATGTCGTGCCCGGCAAAAAAATTGTTTCATATGATCATGAAAATTTTAGGATTGGTTGTACTATCTGTTATGACGTTCGTTTTCCTGAATTATTTCTTGAGCTAACTAAATTAAATGTTGATGCAATAGTAGTCCCCGCATCATTTACATATCAAACTGGAGAGGCGCATTGGGAAACGTTATTAAAATGTCGCGCTATTGAAACGCAATCTTATATTCTTGCTCCCGCACAACATGGAGAATTCCCAAATGAAGATGGAGGTTACAATAAAACATGGGGAAACTCCATGATCATTGATCCTTGGGGTAAAGTTATATCTCGAGTTGGCAATGGATCCGGTTGGGCGACCGCAATACTCGATAAAAAACATATAGCAGAAATAAGATCTAACATACCATTATCAAGCCATCGAGTATTATAAAAAACTAATCAAGCCAATTAATAAAACCTTCTGTATGACCATCAATTGCAATTGCTTGTCCTGATATTTTCGATCCACTACTGGAAGTGAGAAACAGAACCATATCAGCTATATCTTTTTTACTCATGAATTTTCTCATTGAGCTTTGCCTTAGATACACATCTCTAATTTGATCGGGGGTATTCCCTGACTCCCTTGCGTCAGCGTTTATAACCCTCTCTATTCTATCGCCATCAACGCAGCCAGGACATATTGCATTAACGTTTACTCCATAGGGCCCAAGCTCCATTGCTGTGGTTTTAGTAAAACCAATCACAGCCCATTTAGAGGCGGCATAAGGAGATCTCATAGGAACACCTAACAAGCCAGCAGTCGATGACATATTGATTATAGATGAGCTTTTATTCTCTTTTAGTAATGGTATGGCCAGTTTGGTTACATAAAACATCCCATTTAAATTCGTATTTATTGTTTGTTGCCATCCTTCAATAGAGATATTTTCAGTTAATGCTGATTCTCCTGAGATTCCAGCATTATTAATTAAAATATTAAGTTTATTATATAAGTCATTGATTATATGAAAAGTATCTTTAACATCATCCGGGTTAGATACATCAGCTAAATTTCCGGTTACATTAGGGTTTTTATCTAAAAATTCTTGCAATCGCTTTTTATCATAATCACAAATATGCACATTATGACCTTCATCAATATAAGACTTTGCGATTGATGAACCAATTCCTGTTGCCGCCCCTGTAATAAGAATAACCTTACGATGTTGTTTCATTTATTTTATATCTCTCACAGCGCGATCAGCTTCCACTATTGCAGCTTCAGACATAGCATTTGAAGCTGAATCAGTAGATGCAATACTGATATTTCCGAATTTTTTACTTGCTGTTTTCCAATGTCGTTTTTCAGTGGGCCATGAATCGACATCGAAAGCCACTTGATCTGTTTCAGGATCATAACCATAAGCATATCCGTGCGGCCATCTATTTACAGTGATGCCAAGAATATCCTCAGAAGCATCAAAACCACCCGGTGATAATAATCTTGTTAATTGATCTCTTATGCTTCTCTCGAACTCATCGAAAGGTGTCGTCAATAATTGTCTTTGACCGGCAAGAAATTGTTGGCGGGCACTAGGATTACCATATTCACCTGGTACTGATTGAAGATGGATTATGACTGGTTTTGATGGATCACTACTAAATTTATAATCACCCATTGATATTGGATAGTCCAAACGAACATTATGATGAAGAAATCCTGACATATCGACTCTTCGAACTCCAAGTTTTACAAAACTCTTCCAATTCTTTAACAGTACATTGGTATATACAAGTGGTGCTCTGATGCAGTTTTTTAAAGCATTTTTTTGTAATTCCGGCATCTCTGGGCACAACCTAGGGATGATAGCGTTGTAACATGCCATAATGCATTTTTTTGCCTCAACCCTATATACTTTTCCATCTCGATAATAACTAACATCAACCTTTGCATTAAGGTCATTTCCTTGATGGCGCACCCTTAAGGCAGTACTGCTCAATCTTATTCTGATATTATTATCATTGCGATCAAGCTCGTTATAATTAAAAGTTGATGTGACAATATCCTGCATCGTTCTTCCAGATGCAGAAGCAGGAATCATTTTTCTGACCAAAAGTCTTGCTATTGATGCATTGCCATCAGGAAAGTGAAAAATATTTGGATCTGACTCTCCATAATCACCGTAATAATCATATAATGCCTTAAATCCGGGATAACCATATACCCAAGCTGATGCAGCGGGAAATGCATCAATATTTACTGCCCAGACTCCTCTGGCAGAGGAGACCATCATAGCGATCACTTCATCATTAACTTTCACATAATCCTTTAAATAAGTTTCATAACTCATATTATTTAGGAAATTGTAATAATCACTCTCAGGCATATTAGGAAGATAGTATTTATCACTTTCGTATAATCTTATTAAATCTTTTTTCGCAGTTTCAGATATAGGGCATTCTGAAAGCATTTTTTTATCAAATTGATCCCCTACAGCTAAATAATCATTGCCAAACCTTTCTCGATCAAAGAAAACCCCTCTTTTTAGATCAAAAGAAGAATATAGATTTTGATCAAAATGACTATAAAAATTATTAACATCTATCCCGATATCATTTATAAGGTTTTTTGCAATTTCTGGATAGGTGCTTGGCGCTGAGATAAACATCGTTCCACCAAATCCAATAAGCTTTTCACCCTTGTAAGTAAACTCATTACGTTTAGCATGACCGCCAAAATCATCATGATTATCTAAAATAAGTATTTTTGCATCTTTATTAACATTGTTTTTGTAAAAATATGCTGCCGATAACCCACTTATGCCTGCTCCAACGACTACTAGATCATATTCTTCATCTATGTCTGCCGTTTCAAATTTTGCTCCATCTCTAATTAGATGAGCAACCTCAAATGAACCCGGATGTGATCCTCTCATACCCATTAGCTTGGGAGGATAATATCCGAATTCATCCTGCGCACTATTAGTCTTTGATAATGCAGTGCTCCCAAATGCAGATGAACCAAGAGCAATACCAACACCATTGATAAAATCTCTTCGAGAAATATCCTTATTCATTCCTAATTTTTTATCTTCATTATTCATTGACATCTCACTTATTCCTCGAAAAACCTAAGCATCAAACCCATTAAATATTTTTAGTTTATTTCTCATTAATCGAACCGTAACTGGAGTAACTCCATAGTTCTCACCATCTATATTGAGTGAATCTCCATATGTATTAATTGAAAATTCTTTTCCCTGTATATATTCAACTCCTTTACAATATATATGATTGCC
>ERZ802830.2386-NODE-2386-length-17077-cov-8.14793_pt1 | contig 17077 bp, 9 predicted proteins | sample MGYA00345654_ERZ802830 | MGnify/ENA primary metagenome ERZ802830 (study PRJEB30503, sample SAMEA104212375) | marine metagenome | biome: Westerlies Biome; feature: [SRF] surface water layer (ENVO:00010504) within the epipelagic zone...; material: water...
AAAGTATTAAAACTATCAAATAAGTCGGTTACCCGATTTAATACTAATAAAAAGTGGAATTATAGTACACTTGATTCTGGTAGCAATATAATACTAGAACAAGGTGAAGATATTCCATTATTTTCGTCCACAACAAATAAATTATCAACAGAGCAGAATAATTCAGAGTTTAAGTTGAATATGAGGGTTGGTAAAAAGGTGACTGGAACTTTCTTCTCAAAGGACAGTAAGCACTTTAACTCAAAAAACGAACCTTTGAATTACGATGGTTCATATCAACGAGTTGTATATAACAGTGTAAAGCATTTGTTCTATAACGACTACGGAACCGTTGGAGATGCAGAACATGATCAGCATTACAAAAATCCAATGAACATTTTTGGAAGTGAGACTGGAATTTATTCACCACAAAACTTTAATTCAAATACAATTGAAGTGGACAAACGAAGTGAACGTAGGATACTGAAAGATGAAGTTACGGTTCTTGAGATTCCAACTGGTGTGTTTGGTGAGAAGATAAAACCGGGTACATTAAAAATAACGGATCATAGTTCTGAGTATGAATCAATAGAAATTATTGACGATGGAAACACCAACTTAGTTGTGGGATCGGATACTTTTAATAGTATATCTGAACTAAACTTGAATTCATTTTTCAGTTCAATATCCGAAACATCATCTACGGATAGTAAAGTGAATGTTGATTACACCGATTTGTCGTATGGATTTACGATTGACTCATACGGAGACTTTCTCCTCACCGGAGCTCCTATATTACCAACATCTCCTTCAGAAAACCAAGCCGGTCGTGCATCTTTACACAAATTCAATCCAACCTCCACACAACATGAATTAGTAAAAAACTTTTATTGTCCATTTACACAGAATGGAATCGCACAAGAAAACAGAAACGATAATTGTCAGTTTATAATAACAGAGTTAGATGATGTTATATCAACTGAAGATTTTTTGGTAAATGATAATTTTGGAAAATCTGTTTCAATTAACGAAACTATATGTGCAATAGGTTCTCCTGTGTCACATATAAACGGAAGAAACAATGATCAACCAACTGGTCATGTTTTTATTTATGAAAAAAACAAAGGTGGAAAAGAAAATTGGGGAATCATAAATGTATTTGAAGGAACACCTGACTCTGAGTTTGGAGAGTCCATCTCAATTGATAACGATTTTATAGCAATCGGATCACCCAATTTTGACAACGGAACTGGATGCGTTTATTTATTCAAAAAAACAAAAAGAACAAAAGAACATCCTTGGATCAAGACATCGTCTGTGTATGATTCATATAAGTGGGACGATGTATTATCTAAATACGAAGGAATTCCAAATCAAAACACAGAGAAATATTCTAAGTATCTTAAAGAGCGTGATAGAATCGTATCTCGAAGAATTTCAAAAACAATCAAAGAACTTAAAAAATTAAGAGAGGTAGGAACTATATCAGATATAGAATATATTCAAAACATCCCAACAAAAGACGATTATAGTGAGGTGTTTCCATATAACTATCTATATACAGACAATGATCAAGATTGTGATAATGAATCTATAAATTGGTATAACCAAAAAATATGGAGCAAACATACTCATCCAGCGACCCGTTGCCAATTCTCTGAATCTGAAAAACACTACAAGAAATCTATCTGGCCCGGATATATGACAGATGAAAAAACTGACTTATATCTACCAAATCCTGACCACGAACAAAATAAAGATAACAAATGGGCATATCGTTGGAAGATTCAAAACATTGAAGGTGGTGCAGAGTCCATTCATATGTTCGGTGACGAAAACGAGTGCGACTCAGAAGAACTATCCATGTTTTCGGAAATGAGTTTGAATTCATTTGGAGATGGTAGTGGGTTTCCATTAACAGAATATTCAGAAACACCAAAAGAGTCAATTGGTGATACTACATTTGATTTAGTTGGAACTATAAAGTCACCTGATCTGAGCAGTAAACGGTTCGGTGAGAAGGTTGTCATTAAGGGGAACAAGTTATATGCGTCAACATATTCAACCAACCTACCCAGGTGTTATATGTTTACAAAAACCACAAACCAACATGGATGCGAGGTGTGGGAATTAAAAAATACAATATCCGAGACAGAACTCGTTGGACATACATCTGAGTCATACATAGATGAAAACGCATTTAAGTCGGCAGAAATAAATCACTACGATACATATTTTGACATTAAAGTCTGTCCAAACATACAAACCGAGACAACTTCGGCGGGAGAACCTGGATATGACAAGTGGATATACAGTTTTGATCAACCTATTCTAAATTCAGAATTTAAAATACAAGGTGGTGTAAGAGTTGATAGATGTGACTCTATCTGTAAAGATTTTAACACATATGAATATTACTCACGATTTAATAAAATAAACCTGAACCAATCTGCACAAATACCTGCTAACTATGGAGAATCTATAAATCTACCAATGTTAGACACATCTGCAAAGTTTTTTAGTAAATCTGAGTTAGCAGATTCGTTTTACCATCCATCCGAAAACTCAACCGGAGTATCTTGGAAAAATGCAAGAGAGAACGTTTCGTTTGCATATACAAATGTTGAACCTGGAACGTTTCCAAATTTCATGACGATATATTCAAATGATGCGAAACAAGACGATGGAACATATGACCCACTTCACACACTTATAGAAATCGGTGCACAAGAAACCCTGAACAACAAGTCTGTCAGACTAATAATAAACAGTGGCATGGGTGACACAGAACACTTTTATGAGTTTTTATATCGTGGGTCAATAGAGGGTACTCATTACACACTAAATGAACTCAAGCAATCATTAGACTTTGAATGCACTCTTCCACCGAACAGAGGGCATTATGAAATAATTTCCAATGAAAATTTCGTAGATTCACTTGGTAATAAATCAAACGCAAAGTTATTCTATAATAAAGAAAGTGATTCCATGTACTCAGAACCGTGGACTTCTGATGATACATTAAGTATCGGGTGGAAAAATTTTAGAGAAAATGTATCGTTTTCATATCCATTGGTTGTCAAAGGAAAGCATACATCTATAATGAAAGTTTATTCAAATAATGCTAAAAACTCAGATGGTTCGTACAATCCTTTAAATATATTAGCAGAAATTCATGCACAAGAGACACTTGACGGTGAAACTGTAAGACTCACATTCAACACAGGATTCACTAATAATGTGGAGTACCATTATGACTTTATATATAGAGGATCAACAATAGGTACTCAGTATACATTAAATGAACTTAAAACATCATTGGATTATAGTTGCACACTACCACCAAATCAGGGTGAATATATTGAAATTATAGAAGACAAATTCACGGACCCACTTGGCAGTAAATTACCTGCACAGTTGTTTTCCAAAGGAAAAACTACACCGTCTTACATACAACCTTGGTGTGGTGAAGATGCGATTGGGTTATCGTGGAAAAACTTTAGAGAAAATGTATCTTTTTCATATCCCAATGTCAACCGAGGTAAACTTCCTTCGTTTATGGCAATTTATGCAAATGAAGCAAAACAGGAAGATGGATCATATGATCCAAGGCACATCTTAGCAGAAATAGGCGCACAAGAAACATTAAACGGAGAAGTCGTGCGACTTACATTTAACACCGGATTTGTTGGTGGTGATGAATATTATTATGAGTTTATGTATCGTGGATCAATTGAAGGAACGCACTATACACTCAACGAGCTCAAGCAATCATTAGAGTTTGATTGTACACTTCCTGCGAATCTTGGTGGTTACATCTCAATATCAGATCGTGAATTCAGTGATCCTCTTGATAACAAATCCAGAGCAAAGTTTTTCTCAAAGAATGAAGACGGAGTTTCATATGCCGAACCTTGGGTTGGTGAAGGTGTAATTGATATTTCATGGAAAAACTTCAGAGAAAATGTATCGTTTTCGTATCCAAGTGTGAAAAAAGGAAATGCTCCATCTGTTATGACAATATACGGAAACGGTGCAGTTCAACCAGATGGAACATATAATCCATTATATATACTTGCAGAAATCGGAGCACAAGAAACTTTAAATGGAGAGTTGGTTAGACTAACATTCAATTCAGGATTCGTGGGAGGTGAAGAGTATTACTATGACTTTATATATCACGGTTCACTAGATGGTACTCATTATACAATCAACGAATTACGAGAATCAGTTGAGTTTGAGTGTATGCTACCATCAAACCAAGGAACATCAGTTTCTTTATCAGAGATAAAATTCGATGACTATTTATTAAACTCATCGGGTGCAAAGTTTTTCACAAAAAATAAGAATCAAAGTTCATATAAACACAATCCACATATGGATGAGATTTCAATTAGTTGGAAAAACTTCAGAGAAAATGTATCGTTTTCCTATCCAAGCATAAGTTCCGGATCAGAACCCAGTTTCATGACCATATATGCAAATGGTGCCAGAGATAAAAACGGTAACTATGACCCGATAAAAACCCTAGCAGAAATAGGAGCAGAGGATTCGTTAAACGAGCACACAGTTAGATTGACATTTAATTATGGGTCCGAAACTGACGATGAGTTTTATTACGAGTTTATCTACAACGGATCGTTGAACGGAACACATTATACACTTAGTGAACTCATGGAGCATGGTTTATTAAAAAGAGTAGAATCAACCACACCTCTTCAAAAAAATAAATCTGATAAAAATAATAGATTTTATGTCGAAAAACTTAAAAGTGAAGTGGTAAATCAAGTTGAACCTCACGATGTTAATCCAATTTCAAGTAGCACAAGTACAAAAATTAAAAAAATAAAATCCTTTGGAAAACTACCCATCAACTACGGTCACAGAGACACCTATGATATTCAACTTACGGATGATATACTACAATCGTCTAATCAAATCACATTTTATAGTATGTCCGAACTTGGTGAACCACATACACAGCATAGTGGTTTGGAAGATGAGATTTCACTCGGATGGAGAAACTTCAGAGAAAGTGTGAGTTTTTATTATCCAACGATTTCAAAAAAATCATCGGATGTAGATGAGTACCATATGAGTATATATATGAATCACAACACCGAGAATGGTTATGATAAAAACAGACTTCTAGCAGAAGTAAAATCAAATAGTGCTTTGAACGGAGAGACTGTTAGGTTGGTTCTTAATGAGGGTGATAGTACGGAGATTTTCTATGAATTTTTATTTGACGGTACACTAGAAGGCACACACTACACAATCACAGAGCTGAATGAGAACATTTCTCCAAATTTAAATAAACCTTTGATAGTCCACTCTCCTGAACTTGAAAATTGTAAAGTTAGAATAGATAAAAATCAACTTACATCTGGATTGCATAAGTTGTATATATTATTATTGGATTCTTCTAATCAACCAATTGGTGGAGAATCAAAGATAGAGATGTACAACAATCCAATTATTTATGACGTAGAGACTCGTAAAAACTTAGTTAAAAAATCATACACCTATTCAACAGATATAAAATCTAAATTTGGAAAAGGGATGGATGCCTCAGATAAGTTTTTGGTTATTGGAAATCCAGTAGACAGAAAGTACTACACAGATCACAGAACATCGTATACAGCGGGAAGTGCATATGTGTTTAAGGTAAACGAACAAAATTTAGACTTCATTGAAAAAATTTATGGTGAAGATAACTTTGAAAATGAATTTAGTTCAGAGTTTGGAAATGATATATCTGTACTTGGAAGTAACTTTTTAGTCGGAAGTCATTCAACAGAAATGACGAATATTAACATAAACGAAAGTGGTGGAGTTAAAAAACTTGATATTGAAGACTTAGAATTCGGAGCAACAAAATATTTAGACAAAACCTATAATACAAACGAAGCACTAATAACTGATTACGAACTTGATTTAAATAGTGAGATAGGAGATGCGGTGGTAAAAGTAAAAATAGATGGTTTGAACATAAATAAATCATTACTCAGTGAAACAACATTAAAAGCAAACTTTATTGATACGGGCTACGAAACCTTGAGAATTTCTGATGTGGAAGGTGAATTAACTGAATCTATAAACGGGGTATATAGATTAGTAAAATCTCCAATTAATGTCGTGTCAGGATGTGATATAGATTTAAATTCAATGAATCGTGTTTACATGAATAAACATAACTGGTCGGTATTTTATGATAAGTTACGAAGTTGTTGGGTTCTCACTGACAAACCCAATATATCAGTTGAATATGAAATACCATGCAGTTGGGGTACTACTCTTGAAGTATTTGAACGAATTAATTTAATAAGTGAGTTTAATTTGTTGACCGAAGAGATGATGACAAGTGCGTTTACTTTGTATAATATAAGTGACCATGATACGATAACTAAATGGAAAACACGAACACAAACTAGGATTCCTAAAATACAAATTCGGTATGCGGATTTAATTAGAGAACTTGAGTCAATTACTAAACTTGAATTAAATGAAGAACTCACCGAAGAGTTGTTTTATTTGTATAGTTCAAATTCAAGAAAGCGAATAGATATAGAAATACTGAATAGGTGGAAAGATTCCGATAGTAATCTAGGGATGCTACCATTTATATACGAACTAGATTCAGTTAACCCCATTTTTTTAAATTTTAATTTATTGGTTAAAACTTTGGACATCTATAAATTAAAAGATTATGAAATACTAAAATCATGGTCAGTTAAACTTGGGTATGAACACCTTCTTGGTGATTTATTGAGAGAAATTAGACCGAGTTACCATGATAAATTATCTTTATATAATTTACGGGTATTAAGTAAAATTGCTTTAGATTTTATAAATCAAAGAAAATATAACTCACTACCATCCGTTGAAAATCAGTGTCCTGATGACGAAAACTTTGACTTAACCGAGGAGGAACTTGTTAGTTACAGACAAAAATGGAAACCCCATGTAGATGGTGGGTTTTTGTTGAGTGATGTATTCAAAGATATAAATAAAAACATAAATATCAATTTCGCATTGTCGAGTGAGTCATCCGAAGACGAACTTCCGATGAATTTCAAATCAGGTATCGGAACTCTTGGTGGTAAAGTTGTTAATGTATATTCAAACAATGATACAACAGGTCAAACTTCATCATTAACATGGGGTATATATCGTGATGAAACAAAGATAGTAGGAAATCACATACACTTTTATATCAACCTACTTCCCGACACTGAACTTGATAGTACATTAGTCTTTGTGTACAACTCTGTAAAGTCTGCAATTAACGGGTATGTATATTATTACTCAATAGACAAAACTAACAATAAATGTAATAAGTTAAAAAGAATGAAGACCAACAAGACATCATACTCATGTAAAAAACAATATGGTCATTCCGTGAGTTTAAGTAAAAACTTCATTTCGGTTGGGTCTCCTGTGCTTGGTAATTTTAATATTGATGAAATTACTACATTTGGTGGAAGGTCTGTGGTATCGTTTGGGGAGTCTGATAAACTTTTTATAGAGTATGATATGATACATCCTACTTATATAAATCAACTTAGTAAAAAGGTTGTGGGTTCTATTATTGCATATGACCACTCGGCTATAAGAGACAATAAACGTCATTATATAGGAAATATATTCTATAAGAATGGAATTATAGCACTTACTGATAGAAGTGGGTATTTCTCAGATGTACTAAGCAACAGTGGTGTGTCTGGATTTGAGTTAGAGTTTAAATCTATGCATACCTTATATGAAAACGAAATATTGTGTAAAGTTGAACCACATGAATTTAATTTCAGCACAAATCCCACATCTGTGGCCACCGGAAGTATTGCGTATGATATAAATCAAGATGGAAAATTTGATATTATTGATGCATCCTACATATTTAAATACATAATGGGTGAAGTTGGTGATATAGAAATAACCGATGATGAGATAATAGAAAATGAAACATCAATCAAGTTGTCAGATAAAAATAACTGGCCAAAGCAAGATATATTGATGACAGAATCAGAAGATGCTTTGTTGATGGATTTATTTTTTAGTTCTGATGTAATTGAAAATCGTCCAGTACACGATAAAATAGTATCAAATTTAAAAGAAAAATATGATAATGGAGAGTTTGATATTAACGGAGACGGAAAAACTGATGAAGTTGATGCGAATTTATTATTAAGATATTTCATAGGAAGACGTGGAGCATATTTAACTCGTGATTTGGTAAGTAAATATAACGATTCATCTAGAACAGATTCAAATAGTATAGTGAAGTTTCTAGATGAAAAGACTGGCAAAAACTTAGGTCGTGAAATATTAAAAGATTTTCAAGACTTTTCTGAAAATGACAAACAAGATTCTACTGGAAGTTATCTTGCTCCATATGCAACTACAATTGGATTATATAGTGGTTTAGAACTTGCTATGGTTGCAAAATTAGGCAAGCCTGTGAAAATACTTCCGAACTATCCTATAAACTTTTTAATAAAATTTGATAATTAAGCAAGCTTGCTTGATATTTATGAATAACAACCTATTAATCGGAGAAAAATAAAATGAGTTTAGATGCAAAAACAGCAGACGCAAGATCAAAAACACTTAACAATTCAAGTGGACGTTGGTCTATTGATCATGGCAAAGGCCTTGAAGATTTATACGCAAACGCGGGAGGAAGTATTTATACCGCAATGGGTGGTGGTAATATACCAGCAGGAGCAAATTCACCTGGTTTAAATGAACAAATTGGTTCTGGTATGAACAGAACTTCGGGTGGTCAAAGTTTCTTCGGATTTGGTCGCGGCAATGTACAAGCACGTGGAGGAGAACAAGGAGCATCACTTAAAAATGCAGGATCTGAGAATATAGCAGGTGGAGAAGGTCTTGGTAAACAAGCACCAAAGCAAAAAGGGTCAGTTGAGATTAAAGGTTTTACAACTTTTCGTGTACCGATGACAGACCACGACTACGGTTCAAATGCAGAAGGAGTAAAAACTTTGGCAATGGCAAGTTGGTATACACAAGGACTTGATGCTCCTGCAAAATACGGATCAAAAATGACAGGTCTTGGTGGTAGAAGCAAAAGTTCACGTGGTCGTACTGATGGTGGTAAGGACAATGCTAGAAGTAAGGGAAGTGGAGCTACCAGCAAACTCTAATATTTAGTCTTGCTTTTTTAACACAATACGCATAACATATAGGTTATGCAAAATAAATCCTATTGTTTAGGATTGGATATTAGTTCAACTGTAGTAGGTTATAGTGTATCCTCTTCTAAAAATAAAGTAACTCATGCTGGATACATTGATATTCGTAAAGAAATCAGTATCAAGCAAAAGGCACATAATGTTGCTGAAATACTAGATAAACTAGATATAGAACCTTCAGTAATCATAGTTGAAGATACATTAAGTGGATTTGGTGGTGGACGAACAAGTCAACAGACTATTGTCAAGTTGGCAAAGTGCAATGCAGTAATAAGTTATGTAATAGAAGCATTGTATGAATTGGACGTAGAACACGTAAATGTGTCTTCTCTTCGCAAGGCCGTATTCGGAAAAAGTCGTGAACAAGGAGTTGATAGTAAGACTTTTGTACGTGAACAACTTGAAAAAAAGATTGATTTAAATGAATTTATTGTCTATAATAGTAGAAAAAATTATGATAAAAGGAACTACGATATGTTGGACGCAACGGTAGCATCGCTATATCATTGGTATACTATTGACAATTGATGGGGATTTCCGAGCAAAAACTACTTGCCTTGTTGCAGAAGGTATTAGGTGAAGGTAAAATCGTTTCTAAAGACGAAGCAATGTTTGTGTGTCCGTTTTCTCATCACCGTAAACCAAAGTTGGCAGTAAATCTATCTACACAAAGATGGCAAAGTTGGATTGACACAAATGCTAAAGGTCGTAGTATTTTTTCGTTATTCAAAAGAATGCAGGTTCCAAGCAATTATTTTGCAGAGTTATCCAAGATTGTTAAACTTCCAAAAAACACCAAACTTGCAGATACTGAAGAACAATTTGTATCGTTGCCTTATGAATTTAAAAGATTGACCGAAACACATACTGATTTTTCTTATTCTAAAGCAATGAAGTATTTAAAAAATCGTGGGATTGAATCATATGATATTGAAAGATACGATATAGGATATTGTGACAAAGGAGATTATGCAGGAAGAATCATTGTTCCTTCATTTGATGCAGACAACAAATTAAATTACTTTCTTGCAAGAGATTTTACAGGTAATGCTTATTTGAAGTATAAGAACCCACCTGTGAGCAAAGATGTAGTGGTATTCGAAAACCAAATAGATTTCTCTGAACCTTTGATTTTATGCGAAGGTGTATTTGATGCGATGGCAATTCGTAGAAATGCAATTGCTTTACTCGGAAAAAATATTCCAAGCAAACTTAAAATGCGTTTAATAGAACATGGTGTAAAAGAAGTCAGTATTGTATTAGATAATGATGCATATAAAAATGCACTACACATATCAGAAACTTTAATGAACGATAATATAAAAGTAAAATTGGTCAGAATGGAAAATGAAGACGCCGCTGATTTAGGATTTAACAAAATTATTCATAAAATTAGAGAAACCAATCTTCTTGATTTTAGTGAGTTAATGAAGCAAAAGTTATGCATAACTTAAAATCAAGTTTAAAAAATATTGAGAAAGTATATCACCTTGCTGATATACATATTCGCAATGTAAAACGACACACAGAGTATTCAGCTGTTTTTGATAATTTTTATGAACAAGTTAAAAAAGACAATCTTGATAATGCTATTATCTTTGTTGGAGGAGATATTGCTCATGCCAAAACAGAGATGTCACCGGAACTTATTCAGCAAATTTCATCATTTCTTCGTAAATGTTCTCAGTTACATCCTACCGTTGTAATTGCAGGTAATCATGATTGCAATTTAAACAATCCAGACCGTCTTGATGTTTTATCTCCGATTATGAATATGATGGATGATAATAATTTATTTTATTTAAAAGACACCGGTGTATATAAAATCGGTGATGTTGCGATAAGTGTATTTGGTATATTTGAAGAACCATCTGAATACATACACGGCAATGAAATTGATGATCCATCAATTAACACAAAGATTGCAGTTTATCACGGGGCAATAAGAAGAAGTACAACCGATATTGGTTATATTGTAGTTGGAGGAGATTTAACACTTCCACAATTTGATGGATATGATATTGTCATGCTCGGTGATATTCACAAATACCAAGTTTTACAGGAGTACAAAACCGAACATAGATTTATACCAAAAAGTAAATTAGATTCATATAAATTAGATGGGTGGGATGTGTGTAATGACTAAGATTTTAATAAATTGTATTGACTTGGATATCGGTGATATTTTATTTGCAAGTAGTGTTGCTAAAAAAATAAAAGAAGAATCTCCGTGGGAAACATCATGTCAACTTGATTTTAATGTAAATTATTTACAACCACTTGAACTTTTGAATAACAACCCATACATTGACAAAGTTTACTATAAAGATTCGGGTAGTGGTTATACTGATATTTTTGACATAAATAAAAGTAGTCATGAATTAAATCTTTCCACATCAGTAGTTTCTCAATACCAAAGAATGTGCAATATTAAAAGTTTCAACGATACCTTTGAGATTTTTACAAATCCCGTAAGTGATTATTCAATCGAGTGCAGTATGAAGGAACTTGTTGAAATTGAGTATTGGAATTCTGACATAATAAAAGTTTGTTATGTAATGGACTGGGATAGAAAAAGTTTCCCATTAAATAATTCAACTGATAGACCAATTACACGAAATGCTCATTCAATAATTGAATCACTCCGAGGCAATGAACAAATTATGCTATTTGCGATAGGGATTGAGTCTAAGGATTCTAAAAAGTTTCCGAGTATAAACTCAGCAAGCAAATTTAGTTTTACCGCAAGTTTAATTAAAAATTCTGATTATGTAATTGGTCCAGAAGGATGTCTTACCAATTTAAGTTCTGCAATTGGAACACGTACAATAATAACAACTGATTACATTCACGGTGTGTATGGACCCAATGGTACTAAGGTAGATAAAAATAAAACTTATATAGAACCATTCCTAGGACCTCGTAAGTATTTTCCGTCAGGAGGTCATATACACCTTGATCCTAATTTAACTGATCAAGAAGTTGGAGACGAAATTTTGAAGATTATATCATATGGAAGATAAAGAAGAGTATATAAAGGTAAAACGACACAACGCAAATAAACCTGTCGTGGTTTATTCGGGAAGTATGATTCAACAAAATCATGGTGAAAAACCAGTCGGTCATGGATATGTTATGTGGGACATTCCAAATAGAACACATACCCACCACGAAGTCCAAAACGATTATGGGTATTATACAATAGAAGTTCGTGACGGAAAGTGTGTAAGTGATTTAAGTCAACTTCCAAAAAAAGCAAGATTGCGTGTAAAGGTATTTAACACAACTGCAACAGAAACTAAAGAAATCATTGCTGAAATTCGCAAGCAAACCAACATTACAGATTTAAATGTAACACGATGTGACGCAATATCAGAAGCAAAAAAATATGATCGTGACAACAAATTTGACTTCGGTGATATATCGTTAGTCCAGGTTCAGAATGATTTAATAGAAGATTATTTAAGACGTAATTTTGTGGTGGAAGATGAACAAGTTAAAACCGCACTTGATATAAACAAAGAAATAAACGAAAAACTCATAATAAAAGAAACACTTAGAAATTGTATTTGGAAACCAAAGAAATTTGAGTTTGGAAATATGTTTAGTTACGGAGATGGTAACATTGTTGACTTTTCTAATATGAAAAGTGTTATGGGATTGTTTGCGTCTAATGCAAGTGGTAAAAGTAGTGTTATGAGTGCTTTGAGTTTCTGTCTCTTTGACAAATGTGATCGTGCATTCAAGGCTGCTCATGTACTGAACACACAAACAGATTCTTTTTATTGTAAATTAAATTTTGAAATATCAGGAGTAAATTATTACATAGATAGAACTGCAACTACTAAAAAAAATGGAGATGTTACCGTTGTTGTTGATTTCTGGAAGTTAGATGAAGATGGTCAGCAATTATCTTTGAACGGAGAACAACGAGCGGGAACAAATGCGGCTATTCGTGATCATGTTGGTTCGTATGATGACTTTGTTCTTACTGCACTTAGTTTGCAAAATAACAATGCGATTTTTATAGACAAAAGTCAAAGTGAAAGAAAGGATCTGCTTGCTCAGTTCATGGGCATTGATACATTTGATCAACTGCATTCAACCGCATCTGAAGACATTAAGGAAATTAATGCTTTGTTGAAACGATTTAATCGTGAAGATTTTGATGAAACATTATCCGATATCCAAGAAAAACTTGATGATGTCAAAACTAGATATACTGAACAGGATAGTAAAACTAATGTGGCACTACTTGAGCAGAAACGTTTCAATAAACAATTATCAGATAAAAACTCTCAATTTAAGAATTGTTCTTTTGACGAATCATCGGTGGATATAGATAAACTAGAATTTAATAAAAAGAATTTACAAGAACGACTAGAAGTTGCTAAAGAAAATAGAAACAGTGAATCTGATAGAAAAAAACAATTGGTAACGAACAGAAAAACTAAATCAACCGAGTTATCAGCACTGGACGGTACAGAGGAAAGGTATGTTGAGGTTTTAAAAATACGTGAAGAAATAACATTGGTTGAAAAAGACTTAGCAGTTCTTCGTACCTCTGTAAATGCTAAATTAGACAAACTCAAACACTACGATTGTCATGAGTATGATCCCGAATGTAAGTTTTGCGTAACTAATTCAAAAAATCTTATAGAAAGTGCTTCGCAAACAAAAGAAGAACTTGATAAAGATAAAGCAGCTGCTGATGATCTTGTAACACAAAAAAATGAATTGTTAAAAATACTAGATGAATGTAAGGATGTTGAATCTAATTATGAAAAACTCGGTGAGTTAAAATCTACAACAACTCAACTTACTTACGAAATAAACGAAGCAGACTCTAAGGTGCTTGCACTATCTAGTATGATAGAATCGTTGGAAAAAGATATTGTTATTAACGATAAAAATATAGAATCATATTACGAATGCAAGGACATCATAGAGTTCAATAAAAAACTGCAAGTAGATGTAGATAAAATTCAGAACGAGTTAATCAACATAAACAATATAGCAAATATTGAAACCGAGAAGCTTCAAACTTTATTTGGGGAAGTAAAGATTGTTGAAAAAGAACACGAAGATATACTTGCGTCAATTGAAGAAGCAAAGGGATACGAACGAAAAAAACGTGGTTACGAATTATATCTAGACGCAGTTAAACGAGATGGTATTTCATATGAACTTATTTCCAAAACAATTCCAAGCATTGAAAGTGAAGTTAATAATATTCTTTCTCAGATTGTTGATTTTGGTATGCAACTTGAAATGGACGGAAAACACATCTATTCAAAGATTACATATGAAGATCGTCATTGGCCTTTAGAAATGTGTAGTGGAATGGAACGTTTCATTAGCAGTATTGCAATGCGTGTTGCACTTATCAATGTTAGTAGTCTTCCTCGTTCTAATTTCCTTGTTATTGACGAGGGGTGGGGTTCGTTAGACGGAGACAACATAAGTAGTGTATTTAATCTGTTTACCTATCTAAAGGGGCAGTTTGAGTTCGTAATGGTTATAAGTCATTTGGACGTAATGAGAGATATGGTGGACGAAATTATAGAAATTCAAAAAGAAGGTTCTTTTAGTAAGATAAAATACACATCATAAAACATATTTAGATATATATTTATTATGTACCCGAAGTGTATTTATGAGTAATTCCGAAGAAAACCAAGAAGTCCAAGAAGAAAGTCTTATCCAGGCTGGTCTTCGTAAGGGATACTTTACTCTTGTAGAAGGAGTGTATGATCCTGGTATTTTAAAAGCAGTATTTCTTGCAGGAGGTCCTGGTTCGGGTAAATCAGCAGTTGTAGATACCGTTTTTAATACGACACCTGAAACAAAGTCATTAACATCATCAGGACTAAAAATTGTCAATAGTGATAGTTCATTTGAATACCTTCTAAAAAAAGCAGGTCATAGTTTAGATTTGGGTTCGTTGGATGATGAAGTTTTTCAAAAAATAACAAGTGACGATCCAAATTCAATTAGGTCACGTGCTAAAAACATTATGCTTAAACAATACGAAAATTACAAAGATGGTAGATTGGGTGTAATTATTGATGGAACGGGTGATGATTATTCTAAGATTTCAAAGCAAAAGAAAGAGTTGGAAAAAATAGGTTATGATTGTTATATGGTATTCGTTAATACAACACTTGAAGTTGCACAACAACGAAATGCTTTTCGTGCAAGAAAACTTCCACGCAAAATTGTAGATACAATATGGAAAGATGTTCAAAAGAATATGGGAAAATTTCAAAGTGTATTTAAGCAAAATTTCACGATTATTGACAATTCAGAAGATTTAAGAAGTAAAACAAAACCAGGTAAACTCAATCTTGCTCCTTTTATATTAAAAGCAACTGCACGGTTCATCGGAAAACCAATTAAGAATCCCATTGGCAAACAATGGATTACCTTAATGATGAAACACGATAAAATGACTAAGAGTGGTGATAAACGAAATCGTATGACTGAAGAACTTGATATGGTATCTATGGAGAATGTAGTGCTACCAATGGATTTGGAAAGACACCTCAGTCGTTCTATTCATGTTATAAACAAGTTTAATTTAAATGAAAAAAGAAATCTTGCAGTGTTATCTAGATTAGTAGAAAGTTTAAATCTTAGTAGGAATCAAATGTCAAAATACTTCCACCACATCAGAACATTAAAATTCAAAGGAGAAAAAGATTGATGTTTGATAAAATTATAGATGAATTAATCTCCGAAGACAAATTGGGTGAAACCTGGCATCTTGAAATGGCTCCTAATCATGCTCGTTATAGTTATTCATCGTCCAAACATGGAAATGAAAACTGGGCAAAAAAAGTGGCAAATAAACTCGTTCAAAAAGAAAAAGAAGATTTTAAGTTCATAGGAATATTCAGTGAAGGAGAAACGAGTGAGGGTCCTGTGGTTGACGGATATGTATTTCATTGCACCGAAGAGTATTTAAGCAAAGCACCTCATATGCATCGCGATAAACGTAAAGCGTGTAAACGACATCTTAAAACAGGCAAAGCAGAAGAATATCTTGAGGATTAAGAATGAGCATCAAAGAATATAAACGATACAAAGATGATCCGTTTTGGATGAAATCAAAATATGACGGAGTATCTGGTGAACAAAACTTACCCATTCAACGCAGATTGCGTAAAGGTGAAGTAAAATTTAAGAAGGGTGATGAAATACTTTATTATCCAAAAGGAAAAGTAATATTAGTAGGAAAAAAAGCAGAGCAAGCATACCGAGATTTTCAGGCAGCTGCTTCTGATGAAGATTTTTATATGTCTCAGTATGAGGAGTCCACCATGAAAAAAGAAACAAACGAAATTAAAATTACAAGTGATGAGTATAAAAAGGCAATCAACTTTATGTCTGACTTACATTCAAGCATTCTAAAAGCAAAAGACAAAGTTGTTAAGTTTTTACAAAGAAAAGGATTTGATGAAATGGCAGACGAACTTATGGGTATGTCCAAAGGTGAGTTTAATAAATTCGTACAAAGACGAGTGTATGAACAAAAACTTCGTAAACAAATCCGCACTATATTGTCCGAGATGCTTAATAAATGAATGAAAGAATGTCAGAATTGCTATCTGAAGATTTAGCAACCTATATGGTTGACGATATTTTACAAGAAGCAAAAATTAAAAAAGTAATTGGCATTTATCCAGGTAGATTTCAACCTGCCGGTATTCACCACTACAAAACATACAAGTGGTTAGATGGTAAGTTTGATAAAGCATATGTAGCAACAAGTGATAAAACAGATTCTACAAAAAGTCCATTGAATTTTAAAGAAAAGAAAATGATATGGACAAAACACAAAGTAAAAAATGTTGTTAAGGTTAAGAATCCGTATGTGTGTG
>ERZ802830.2387-NODE-2387-length-17076-cov-7.42965_pt1 | contig 17076 bp, 16 predicted proteins | sample MGYA00345654_ERZ802830 | MGnify/ENA primary metagenome ERZ802830 (study PRJEB30503, sample SAMEA104212375) | marine metagenome | biome: Westerlies Biome; feature: [SRF] surface water layer (ENVO:00010504) within the epipelagic zone...; material: water...
CGCAACTCTCTAAAATAAAAGGATCAACGGTAATGCTGTTTTGTAAATGTCCACCACGATAGATGGCATTATTCATTCTTACGCCATCTACCATTAATAAAATTCTATTTGCTTCAAAGCCTCTAATTATTGGGCTGCCACCCCCAAAACTGCTTTTTTGAATGGTTACTCCGTCAGATAAAAGTAATAATTCTGCTCCTGTAGATACATTTGAGTTATATATTTCCTTTGACTTCACAACCTGATGATTTAATTCAGAAAGTCCAATAGGTAATTGAGTATTTGACTCTACTTTTGCTTCGAAAATTGGAAGTGACTTATAATTTGAAATTGAAGTGAAAAATTGATAGTTATTGTTTAATATTTCAAAATGAGTCATTGAAATAATGGTGTCAGATAATATTAACGAAAGAGAATCAAAATTTGAAATGGATTTAAAGTTTAAAACTCCACTTTTATTGGTAATCAATGTGTCTTTATGATGTCCTTTCGAAACTAATACTTTATAAAATTTCAAAGGATTCCCAAACTCATTTTTAAAAGAAATTGTTTGGCTTACAAAACTTGAAAACAAAAAGAAAAAAAAGAAAAAAAGAAAGTATGATTTTAATTGTCCAATCAATCGTATAAAGATTGTAAGATCTTAATGGAATTCAGTTTATCAGTATTTATAACATCATGATATAACATATATCTTAAAAGCATTTCCATAATTAACCTTCTATTAGTAGCATTAATTTTAAAAGAAAATATATTATCAATATTCGTGCCTAATAATGTGTGGAGTAATTTATATGGGAAATTTTCATCTAAAGAGTGGTCTTGAAATGAAGAAAATTTACCATCTGATAAATTAAAATAAGAATTTTGATCACTGTAATTATTTATTGGTTGTATACCAAAATGATGCAATATTTCCTTTAAGAAAAAAATTCCAAATACTGAATTAAATGTTTCGTGCTCAAATAAAATAATCATTTTCTTTAGTTCTAAGAATAATGTTTCATTTTTGTCTTCTTTATGTATTACTTTATTTAATAACTCTGTTAGCAGTAGAGCATAACCGGTTTTCCTTATGTCGCTTATAATACTGATAATTGGAACAGACATTTCAATATTAGTAGCTCTATTTAGCTTTTTTTCGGAATTGTAAGGAGATGAAAACTCAATAAAATGAAAAGGTTGGAATAAAAAAGATTTGTTTTTTTTTGAGCCTCTAGAAAAAATAAAACTAGACCTTCCGTATTGCCTTGTAAACAACTCAATTATTATTGAACTGTGATTTAAATTTGTTGCCCTTAAAAAAAGCCCTTCAATTCTTTGACTCATAAAAGATTGAATGAAATTATAAAATGAGCTCCTTGACTATTATTAGAAATACTAATTTTAGCATTGTGATTAGAAATTATTTGCCATACTAAAGCTAACCCAAGCCCTTTACCTTTAGATTTAGTAGTGAATTTTGGTTCAAATATTTTTTGATGGATATCTAATGGGATTCCTGGACCATTGTCTATAAAATGAACCACTAGATTGGCTCTTGTTTTAATAAAATTTATCTCAATCAATCCTTTGTTATTCATTGCTTGCAAACTATTTTGAATAAGATTATTAAAAACTCTTATTAATTGGTTTTCATCTCCTAGAATTGTAAAAGAGCTTATGTTATCTTGATTTATTTTAAAGGCTACCTGACTTTCATGTTTAAATAAATTAATGGTTTTTTGTAAAATTTTTAATAAGTCTAATTCTTTCATACTTCCCTTAGGAAGTTCTGCATAATTAGAAAACTCATCTGCAATTTCGCTTAAAACATTAATTTGCTGAACCATTTTAGATTGAAAATCTTTAAGTGTTCTTTCATCACTTTTTTCTGCTAATAGTAAAGATCTAGAAAGATGTTGGACACTTAACTTCATGGGTGTCAATGGATTTTTTATTTCATGAGCAACTTGTTTTGCCATTTCTCTCCATGCATTCTGTCTTTCGTTTTGAGCTAATTGCTCTTTACTTATTTCTAGCTTATTAAGCATATCGTTATAAGCTGTTACCAGTACTCCAATTTCATCATTATTCTTCCAATTTAGTCTATCGTTATTGTCGCCTATTTCTACACTTTTAATTTTTTGACTAACAGCAGCGAGTGATTTTGTGATATAAGTTGAAAGAAAATATGCTAAAATACCTGCACCTAGAAATAACAAAAAGAATATAGTAAGCAACCTCTTTAAAAAGCCCCATAGTTCAGTTTTATTTGAAAAATTAGATGTATGGTATGGAATATTAATGATAACCATTCTTTGATTCATCTTATTAACTGCATAAGAAAAAGAATTAATATCTCCATTCAAATTGGGTTCTACAATTCTACCAATTGGTTCATTATTGAGTTTTTTCATCACCTTTTTAGGCAACGAAATAGATGAAAATTTTTCTTGAAAAATAGTGTCGTTAGTGTTGATCAATAACTCTCCAGATAAATTATAAATGATGATGGGTAAACTATTTACATCAGAAATCTCTCTTACCTTATAATCAAAATCTTTGGTTATAAATTCATTTACTTGACTGGGCTTAAGGTCATTTAAAAAATATTGTAAGGAACTGGCTACAGTTCTTTCCTTTCTTTGGATTCTTTTCAAATGATATTGAGTATTTTGACTTTTAAAAAAATAAAAAGTGGTGGTGCCAATTACTACTAATGAAAAGACCACTAGGGCAAGTATAGAGATATAGAATCTATTTTTTAAAGAGGAGTAAAACCATTTCATCCACAGTAAATTTATGGAAAAGGTTTATAATAATTAATATTATGAAAATTTATCCTCCTAAAGCTTCGGCTCCAGCAACAATCTCAAGAATTTCGTTGGTTATAGCTGCTTGTCGGGCTTTATTGTAAAATAATTTAAGGTCATTTTTCATTTCATTTGCATTATCTGTAGCCTTGTGCATGGCCGTCATTCGAGCACCATGCTCTGAAGCAAATGAATCTAAAAGAGCTTTGTACAATTGTATTTTTAAAGATTGTGGAATTAAATCGTTAAGAATTTCCTCTTTATCTGGCTCATAAATATAATCTGTATTTGTACTAGATTCGATATGAGGAGGACTTACAGGCAAAAAAGGTTCATTCTGTGTAGACTGAATAGCAGCGTTTTTAAAGGAATTATAGATTATGAATGCTTTATCAAATTGATTATTCTTAAAAGCACTAATTAATTTATTAGTTATTTCAATAGAGTTCTCATAATTTAAAGAATCCCATATGGACTGAACATCTTTCGGAAGGTGATCGCTATTGTTTATTAAATCTGTTTTTTTAAAAGCATCAAATACTTTTTTACCCACTGTTAGTATGCTGTAATTATTTTCAGGATTAGAAGAAATAGTCTTTTTTATTTCCTTAACAATATTATTATTAAATCCACCACACAAACCTCTATTTGAAGATAATGCGATTAATAAAATTTTATTACCCTTATTGGATTTCATAATGGGATGATCAGAATTATCTAAAGTGGAGGAAACATTAACTAGAATATCATTAAATTTTTTTGCAAATGGCCTCATTTGAACAATAGCATCTTGAGCCCGTTTTAATTTGGCAGCTGAAACCATTTTCATAGCAGATGTAATTTGCATAGTAGACTCTACTGATGTGATTCTGGTTCGTATTTCTTTTAAATTGGCCATAAATAATTATGCGACGTAATTCTTAGACATATCAGCAACTACGCCTTTGATTGTATCTGTTACTTTGTCCGTTAATTTTCCAGATTTTAATACATCTAGTTCTGCTCTATGCTTTAATCTCATTAAATCTAGAAAGCTGGTTTCAAACTCCTTTATTTTTGCAGTAGGTATTTTCGAAAGAATTCCAGTTGATCCACAATAAATAATAGCAACTTGCTCCTCTACAGGCATTGGCGATCCTTCATTTTGCTTTAATATTTCAACATTTCTAGCTCCTTTTTCTAAAACAGCCATAGTAGCAGGGTCTAAATCAGAACCAAATTTAGAGAAGGCTTCAAGTTCTCTATACTGCGCTTGATCTAATTTTAAAGTTCCTGAAACTTTTTTCATCGACTTAATTTGAGCTGATCCCCCAACTCGAGATACAGAAATCCCTACATTTATAGCTGGTCTAATCCCAGCATTAAATAGATTAGCCTCTAAAAATATTTGACCATCTGTAATAGAAATAACATTAGTAGGGATATAAGCTGATACATCACCTGCTTGAGTCTCAATAATAGGAAGTGCTGTTAGTGAGCCTCCCCCCTTTACTTTTCCTTCTAAAGAATCAGGCAAATCATTCATCTGTTGGGCAATTTCATCAGAGTTATTTATTTTTGCAGCTCTCTCTAACAATCTTGAGTGTAAATAAAATACATCTCCAGGATAAGCTTCTCTCCCTGGAGGTCTTCTTAACAATAAAGAAACTTCTCTATAGGCAACTGCTTGTTTAGATAAATCATCAAATATGATTAAAGCTGGCCTACCGGTATCTCTAAAATATTCTCCGATTGCAGCCCCAGTAAAAGGAGCATAAAATTGCATTGGTGCTGAATCAGAAGCGTTGGCAGCTACTATTACTGTATATTCCATAGCTCCAGCTTCTTCTAATTTATTGACAATCCCAGCAATAGTGGACCCTTTTTGACCAATAGCAACATAAATACAAAATACAGGTTCTCCCCTATCGTAAAATTCTTTTTGGTTAATGATGGTATCTATACAAACTGTTGTTTTTCCAGTTTGACGATCTCCAATGACCAATTCTCTTTGACCTCTTCCTATTGGAATCATAGCATCAATAGCTTTTACACCTGTTTGAAGAGGCTCATTTACAGGTTGTCTATAAATAACCCCCGGAGCTTTTCGTTCGATAGGCATCTCAAACAAATCCCCATCAATAGGTCCTTTACCATCAATTGGTTGGCCAAGTGTGTCTACAACTCTTCCCAACATTTTTTCACCTACATTGATTGAAGCTATTCGATTAGTTCTTTTAACAGTATCGCCTTCTTTTATATCATTAGAAGCACCCAAAAGTACTGCTCCAACATTGTCTTCTTCTAAATTTAAGGCAATTCCTTGAAGTCCATTATCAAATTCAATTAATTCACCGTATTGAACACCTCCAAGACCATATATTCTAGCAATCCCATCACCTATTTGCAATACTGTACCTACTTCTTCAAGCTCAGCCTCTGACTTGAAGCCAGATAATTGCTCTCTTAAAATTGCTGAAACCTCTGCTGGTTTTATTTCTGCCATTTATCTAATTTTTAATAATCTTTTACAAAAAGATTTTTGTTATAACTGTTTTTTAAATTTTGTAATTGTGTTTTAACACTACTATCTAATTGATAATCTCCTATATTAATAATAGAGCCTCCTATAATTTCTGTGTTAATTTTTTCATTCAACTCTACTTCAAATTCTGTATTTTTTTTAACAAGTGAAATAATTTTATCTCTGATTGTGTTGTCGATTGGAACAGAAGTAATAACACTAGCAGAAATTATTTTATTATGGGTCTTGTATAGTTCTACAAAATTTTCAGCAATAGAACTTAGTAAAGATTCTCTTTTTTTCTTAGTAATAATTTCAATAAATAAAAGCGTTAATTTAGAAAGTTGGTTAGAGAAAATAGAATTTATTATGGCTAATTTTTTTTCTGTGCCGATTATTGGACTTTTAAGCATTAAAGTAAAGTCACTATTTTCAGCACACACTTTATTCACTAAAACTAGGTCATTATAAGAATTTGTTAGTTGCCCTCTCTCAATAGATAGTTCAATTAACGATTTTGCATATCGTTTTGTGATTTTAGAAGATATCATAGACTAGTTCATCTGCTTTTTTAAATCTTCTTCAATTAGCTTTTTCTGACTTTTAGCATCTTTCAACTCTGTTTTGATAATTTTTTCAGCCATTTGAATTGAAATATCAGCTATTTCATTTTTTAATTCAGTCATGGCTTTCATTTTCTCATTTTTGATTTGTTCTTTAGCAGATGAAATAATTTTTTCAGCTTCAATGGAAGCTTTGTTCTTTGCATCCGCAATAGTCTTATTCTTAATGTCCCTAGCCTCTTTAATAATTGAATCTCTTTGAATTCGAGCTTCATTCAATATTTTATCATTATCTGCAGAAAGCTGTTCCATCTCTGACCTAGCTTTTTCTGCTGACGAAAGTGCATCATTGATAGAATTGTTTCTATCATCAACAGCCTTTAAGATAGGCTTCCATGCGAATTTTTTAAGAAGAATTAATAGCAATACAAATATTACCACGGTCCAGAACATTAATCCTATTGCTGGAGTTACCAGTTGCATTGAATCCATTGTATAAATTTAGTTTAAAAATAGAGCTGAGGCCAACCGCCTCAGCTTCAATTCAAATATATAATTAATAAAATTAGCCTTGTAATAAAGCAACTACAACACCAAATAATGCTACACCCTCTACTAGAGCTGCCGCAATAATCATGTTGGTTTGAATCATACTTGAATGTTCTGGCTGTCTTGCCATAGACTCTAGTGCTGATCCACCAATTCTACCAATTCCAATTCCCGCTCCAATCGCTGCTAAACCAGCTCCGATTGCTGCTATTCCTGTAATTGTTCCCATTTTTCTTTTTTTTTAGGTTAAACAAAATTTTAATGATGATCCACAGTTGCTAATCCTATAAAAAGGGAGGTTAACAGTGTGAAAATATATGCTTGTAAAAATGCCACTAGTACTTCAATTAAATCCATGAACAAAACAAATACTACAGCCACTGGGGATAAACTCCATGCTGCTAAATTACCTAGTCCACTTTGAGCCATAAATATCAGAGAAATTAAACTTAGAATAATAATATGCCCTGCTGAGATATTAGCAAATAATCTTATCATTAATGCGAATGGTTTAGTGAAAATTCCAACTATTTCAATAGGAATCATGATAGGCATCAATAGCAATGGGACACCTGGAGGATTAAAAATATGTCCCCAATAAGATTTATTTCCGGAAAAATTAGTAACCAATAGCGTAATAAACGAAAGAACTAATGTAATGGCAATATTTCCAGTAACATTAGCTGATCCTGGTAGAAGTCCAAGTAAGTTATTGACTAAAATAAAAAAGAAAAGTGTTAATAAATAAGGTAAATATTTATTGTAATTTTTACCAATATTAGGTTTAACAATATCATCTCTAACAAATAATATTAATGGCTCAAGGAAAGATAAAACACCAGAAGGTGCTCCTTTATTATTTTTAGCTTTTAATCCAGAAATACCAAAAATTAATAAAAGAACTAGTAATCCAATAAGCATAGAGGCCACGTTTTTTGTTATAGAAAAATCTATAAATGATAATCCGGAATCTTCAGAAATATGACCGTGATGATCAACAGAATATGTACGATTATCTTTAATTATTTTGGCATGTCCATGATTAAAATCTGATGACATAAAAATGTCAAAATTACCTTCTGTGTAAAGAATAATTGGAAGTGGAATTGAGAAAGATTTATCTCCCTCTCCCCATAAATGCCACTCATGAGCATCAGAAATATGATGCATTATTGATGGGACAGGATTATACACTTCATTTTCTGACTTATAAGAAGTATTATTATCAGATTCAGTAGCAAAAAAATTACCTAAAGACAGGTTGAGTAGTAGTAATGTGAAAATTGATTTTTTGAATGAAGATGAAATCATTTAAACTTAATGAATTTTAAAATTCGGCCAAAAATAATTAATTATTTTAATCACTAAAGTATTTTATATAGTTTATTATTTACCATCTCTTATTAATAAGAATATTTCAATAAACAAATATGCAAAATATAAAGCAAAAAAATGGAATATATAAATGATTGCATTCCCTGAAATATTAGAATATATGGGAAATAAAAAAATTAAACTTAATACCATTTTAAAGAAGCTCAATGATAAATAAGTAAATGGCGATTTGGATTTTCTTTTTAAAAGCCACTGATAGAATAAAAAAAATAACAGGGTTAAAAAAAATAAAAATAAATTGACAACAAAAATATCCAAAGAATTTAACTCTTTTAATTCAAAAAAATTAAGAATTGAATAGTCTGAAAATAACACTAATAAAAAAATGAAAAAAAGCTGAAAATATTTTTTATACATCTTTTTTTAGCGTTTTTAAAACTTGATAGAAAGCAGCAGTAATCGATAATAAAGAAAGCAAAAGCGTCCACCATGGAGTTAAGTTATTGGCCCTAGAATCTAAGTAGTCTCCCAGAAAAACTCCCAAAGCAATGATGACACCCATTTGGATTACTAAATTACTTAATAATAAAAATTTGTTGTGGTTATCCATAAATCATTGTTAAGCAAAAAAAAGTTATTTGCTATTTTGCCGAAAAACTTGCTGTACTTTTATATTAAACTAAAATTAATAAAGCTAGTCTATTGGAGGGGGAAAAAGCTAAAAAGAATTCAATATTTAAGAAAATATTAATCATTTTAACCATCTGGTTATTGGTATTATCACCTGCTATTGGCCTATGGGGACTCATTGAACTTGCTAATGACGAAACTCTTCCAAAAATTAAAGAATTAGAAAATCCAAAAACAGATTTAGCAAGTGTTATTTACAGTTCTGATTTAATCAATCTAGGAAAATATTACCATGAAAATAGAACAAATATTCACTATAATTATATACCAAAGTCTTTAATTAACGCCTTAATTGCAACAGAGGATGAACGTTTTTTCAAACATTCTGGAATAGACATTCGAGCGCTTGGACGAGTCCTAAAAGGGATTTTGACTGGGGATTTAAAAGGTGGGGGATCCACCATTACCCAGCAGTTAGCAAAATTACTATTTCCAAGAAAAAAATTAACAAAATTTGAATTCGCTTTAAGGAAAATTAAAGAGTGGATTATTGCATCAAAACTTGAAAAAAATTACACAAAAGAAGAGATTTTATCGATGTATTTGAACAAGTTTGATTTTTTAAATAATGCCGTTGGAATCAACTCTGCCTCCCAAGTTTACTTTAATAAATCACCAAGTCAGTTAGCATTACACGAATCTGCAATGTTAGTAGGAATGGCTAAAAACCCATCTTTATTCAATCCTGTAAGAAGACCAGACACGGTTTTTAAAAGAAGAGGTGTCGTATTATACCAAATGTTTAAAAACAACTATATCTCTAAGCAAGTATATGATTCTACTAAAGAGCTATCTCTTGACTTAGATTATAATAAAGTAGATCATCAAACTGGACTTGCTCCATATTTTAGAGAAATTTTGAGATTAGAATTAGGGAAAAAATTAGCTGAAAAGAATGAATTTGGAAATTATAATATTTGCAAATCTAATGGAGAAAAATATGATTTATATTCTGACGGACTTAAAATTTATACTTCTATTGATAGCAGAATGCAAAAACATGCAGAAAAAGCGGTAGAAGCACATTTCAAAAGCTACTTACAAGAAGCATTTGATAGAAATAATAAAAAATGTAAAAATCCACCTTTTTCAAATGATATAAGCTCCGTTCAGATAGATACCATAATAAATAAGTCATTGAGACAATCTATGTTTTATAAAAAGCTAATTGGTAAAGCATGTTCATATTGTGAAAGACCCAAAAAATATATTCAAAGAGTTAATAAAGGCTATGAGTGTTCTTATTGCGGAACTGTAAGTCCTTCGTACACCAAAATAGAAATTGATACAAAACTCAACACTAAAAGAAAAATTAAAGTATTTGATTGGAGTTCTGAAAATTTTGAAAAAGACACACTTTTTTCTGCTAGAGATTCTATTAAATATTATAAAGGATTGTTGAGGTCTGGTCTAATGTCTATGGATCCGCATACAGGGCAAATAAAAGCTTGGGTTGGCGGGCCAAATTTTAAGCACTTTAAATATGATATGGTTTCAAAAGGGAAAAGACAGGTGGGATCAACATTCAAACCATTTGTATATGCAACAGCATTAGAATCCGGAGTTGTAGATCCTTGTTACAGAGTACCAGATATAGAATATTGTATAGAAGTTCCTTTCAATGAATATAGAAAAAAACTATGGTGTCCTACAAATTCTGGAGATAATTTTACAGGTGCTTTAACTTCCATATCATTTGCATTAGCTAATTCTATGAATAATATTACTGCAAGTATTATTAAAAAAGGGTCCATGATTAATGATGTTTTTAACAGGGTTGCACAGTTAGGTATTGATACATCTAAATTTGAAAAAGTACCTGCAATGGCATTAGGGGTTTTTGATATTTGTGTAAAGGATATTGTTGGGGCAATTGCCCCTTTTGCTAATGAAGGAGTTTATGTTAAACCTTTATACTTACTAAGAATTGAAGATAAATTTGGAAACGTTATATATGATTATGAAATCCAATCTAAACAGGTTTGGAATAAGGAAACTGCATTTTCAATTTTAGAAATGATGAAGTTAGTAACTAGAGGGATTAAACACCCTACTTTAAAAAATATTCATGGAAATCCAATTGTAGCTGGAACTGCTATAAGAATAAGAGGGAAAGAAACGGAGGATAGACCTTATGCGGGAATATCTCAACCTATCGCTGGGAAAACTGGAACTACTCAAAACCAATCTGATGGCTGGTTTATGGGATTAACCCCAGATTTAGTCACTGGAGTGTGGGTTGGGGCTGAAGACAGATCGGTTAGATTTAACACACTTAGCATGGGCATGGGGACTAATACCGCCTTACCTATATTTGCCTACTATACAAAGTTTATAAATGCTGATGATTCCTTGAATGTATCTCAGGAAGATTTTGAAATGCCTGAAACCATGATAAAATCTCCGATAGATTGTGATAACATCATGAATATTAGAGAGGACAATAGTGAAGAAGAAGATATTTGGTTTAATGAAGATAATTGGTAGTTTGATTTATGATTGAAAAAATAGTTTTAGATGCTAAAGATGCTTGCAAAGATATTAAGAGCGGTTCTACAATTATGCTAGGGGGCTTTGGGCTTTGTGGTATTCCAGAAAATTGTATTGAAGCCCTTGTTAATTTAAAAATAAAAGATTTGACTTGTATTTCTAATAATGCTGGAATTGATGAATTTGGATTAGGTTTTTTGTTAAAGAATAATCAAATAAAAAAAATGATTTCTTCCTACGTTGGTGAAAATGACGAATTTGAGAGACAAATGCTTTCAGGAGAGTTAATAGTAGATTTAATTCCTCAAGGTTCACTAGCAGAAAGATGTAGAGCTGGTGGGGCGGGAATTCCAGCTTTTTTCACTCCTGCTGGATATGGAACAGAAATAAGTGAGGGAAAGGAAATAAGGATTTTTAATGGTAAACCACATATCCTAGAAACAGCTCTTAAAGCAGATTTTGCAATTGTAAAAGCGTGGAAAGGGGATACGCTAGGAAATCTTGTATATAAGGGAACGGCTAGAAACTTTAATCCTGCAATGGCTATGGCAGGAAAAATCACTATTGCAGAAGTTGAGAAATTAGTCAATCCAGGTATTTTAGATCCGAATGAGATTCATACTCCGGGAATATTTGTACAGAGAATTTTTCAAGGCGAAAAATATGAAAAAAGAATTGAAAAAAGAACAGTAAAATAGTTAACTAATATGAGTTTAGATAAGATTGGAATCGCCAAAAGAATAGCTCAAGAATTAAAAGATGGTTGGTATGTGAATTTAGGAATAGGTATTCCAACATTAGTAGCCAATTATGTTCCAAAAAAAATTAATGTTGAATTTCAATCTGAAAATGGAATTCTTGGAATGGGCCCTTTCCCATCGGGGAATAATGTAGATGCAGACTTAATAAATGCAGGTAAACAAACAATTACAGCACTTCCCGGAGCAGTTTACTTTGACTCTTCAATGAGTTTTGCAATGATAAGGGGACAACATATTCAACTAACGGTACTAGGAGCTATGGAAGTTTCTGAAAATGGAGATATAGCTAATTGGAAAATTCCTGGAAAAATGGTCAAAGGAATGGGAGGAGCTATGGATCTAGTGGCGAGTGCTGACAATATAATTGTAGCTATGATGCACACTAATAAAAGAGGGGAAAGTAAAATATTAAGCGAATGCTCTTTACCATTAACTGGTGTAAAATGTATTAAAAAAGTAGTTACTAATTTAGCAGTTTTAGAGATTATACCTGAAGGAGGTTTTAAGCTTTTAGAAAGGGCTCCTAGCGTAAGCGTAGAAGAAATAAAAAATGCTACTGCAGGTAAACTAATAATTCCAAGTAATGAAATTCCAGAAATGCAATTATAAACCTAAATCTCTCACTTTTTGAAAAAAGTCTCTTTTGTCCGACTGACTTTAATTGGCATATTATTAATTCAAATAGGAGTTATTTTGAATATACGGCCATGGAGAAATGCAGAAAAAAAAAATGCATTAATTAACTGGGATGTAACCTCTTATTATTCTTATTTACCAGCGATCTTTGTTCACAAAGATTTGAAATTTGAATTTCTTAATAATTCCGAGGTTAATTATGCTGAAAAGCATCAATTTTGGCCAGAAACTGCCCCCAATGGAAATAAGGTAATAAAGACTACTATGGGAATGTCTGTTTTATATTTTCCTTTTTTTATAATATCTCATATTTACTCTTTAGTTAATGATAAAGTTGTTGCAAACGGGTTCTCTAAACCCTATGAAATAGGATTAACATTTTCATCAATATTTTATATGATGATAGGGTTGTTTTTTTTAGCTAAAGTATTGAGATCTATATATGATGAAAAAAAAGTGTCCATTTTGCTATTCTTGGTATTTCTTGGGACTAACTTATTTTATTATGCAACCACTGAACCTTGCATGTCTCACGTTTACACTTTCTCATTAGCCTCTGTTTTTATGTACATAACCATGAAAATCTATGAAAAAAACAATTGGAAATTTTTCATTTTTTTAGGATTAATATATGGTCTTCTGTTTTTAGTAAGGCCCACTAACATTTTATTTATACTGGCTTTTCTTCTTTATAAAATTGAAAGCTTTTCTTCATTGAATAAAAGACTTTATTGGCTTATTCAGCATTATAAAAAACTAACAATTTCTATTGTTATTTCTGTCTTAATAGGTTCTGTTCAATTTTTTTACTGGAAGTGGGCAACAGGAAATTGGTTTTTTAACTCTTATGTAGGAGAGCAGTTTTATTTCAATCAACCAAGAATAATAGAATTTCTTTTCAGCTACCGTAAAGGATGGCTAGTCTATACTCCCATATTTATCTTTTCATTTTTAGGATTATATAAAATGTATGTGAGAAAAAACCCTTGGTTCTTTTCCATATTAATAATGCTTCCAGTTCTTGTATATCTATTTTCTTCTTGGTGGTGTTGGTGGTTTGGCGGAGGGTTTGGAATGAGACCTATGATAGATTATTATCCTTTATTAATTATACCATTAGGAGAAATTTTAAGTACTAAAATATCTTACAAAAAATATATTTTGAATTTTATTTTAGCGGGGTTTGTCTCCCTAAATTTGTTTCAAACACTTCAAAGAAGAAATTTAGTTATTCATTGGGATAGTATGAGCAAAGAGTCGTACTGGGCTTTTTTCACAACCATTAAGATGAAGAACGCTCAAGACTGGGAAAGACAAAAAATATTGCTAAATGCTCCCGATTACAACAAAGCAAGAAATGGGGAATTAGAGTACGATTTCAAAGTTTTTTAAAATTATAAAAAGTTAATTCTCTTAGAAAACTCCTCTTTATATGATTTACCTATATGAATCTCTTTGTCTTTGATAATAATATAGTTATCGGCAATAGATTTTACTTTATCTAACCTTACAATAAATGATCTTTGAACTCTAATAAAATCTTGAGATGGTAATTTTAATTCAATCTCTTTCATCGTAGAAAGTACAGTATGTTTTTCATTTTCTGTATGAACTCTAATATAATTCCCTAAAGCCTCAACCCACAAAACTTGATTTAAATCTAACTGAACTAATTTAGAATCTGTTTTTATAAAAACATGACCAGGTTCAGATCTGTCTACAAGCTTTGCTCCCATTTCAAAAATCTTTTTTCTTATTTTTTCCACTGTTTTTAAAAACCTTGACCATTCAGCTGGTTTTTTTAAAAAGTCAGTGACGTTATATTCATAAGACTCTAAAGCAAACTCATCATGAGATGTAATCATTACTACAAGAGGAGATTCGCCAAGGTTTTTAAGAAGTTCTATGCCTCCCATTTTAGGCATTTCTACATCTAAGAAAGCAACATCAACCTCATTTGAATTTATAAATGTATAAGCATCTAATGCATTTTGAAAAGTTCCAATACAGGAAAAATCATCAAGCTGATTCACCATATCTTCAATTACTGCAATACACAATTCATCGTCATCAACTATTATAACCTTTATCATATTTCTAAACTTTCATTTGTCGCTTCATGAAATTGCTGCTTCAATTGTATTAAATCTTCACTTAAATCTACTATTTTTTTTGATTCCATTCTTTTAAGAGTTTCTGCAATAACTGGAAAATCCATGGTGGCAGACGATCCTTTCATTTTATGTAATTTACTTTCAATAGTTTTGACATCTTCACCCTCCATTGCTATAGATAATTGACGATAGTCTTCTTTAAAAGTTCTTTTAAATATTTTTAAATATTTTGATTTATTAGTAGGGCTATTTTTGGTAGAGTCAATAGTACTATTTATAGTTTCAAAAATCTTTTTATACAGCATTTCAATTTGAAATGGTTTAGAAATACAGTCATTCATCCCCGACTTATCGCATCGCTGCAAAACATCTTCAAATAGATGAGCCGTCATCGCTATTATTGGAATGTTTTTGATGTTAGGGTCTTTGTGATTCCTAATTTCTTGACTGGTCTGAAAGCCATTTTTAATGGGCATTTCAATATCCATTAAAATGATGTCATAATTTTTTGTAGCTATTACTTTAATTACTTCTTCTCCATTTTTAACCCAATCTACTTTTATATTATTGGTAGAGTTTTCTATTAAATCTTGAAATAATTTACCATTTAGCTCATCGTCCTCCGCCATTAATATATTTATGTTTTTTATGGGTACTTCACTTTTAATGTTGCTAGATAAAATCTGAGAACTTACTTTTTCAAAAGGGAAAACAAAACTAAATTCCGTTCCTAGAGAGCTCGACTCTACCTCAATTTTTCCCTTCATTAATTTTATAATTAAATCGCATATGGCCAGTCCTAGTCCTGTACCCCCATATTGTCTGGAAGTATTGGTCTTTTCTTGTGTGTAAGGCTGAAAAATTATTTTTAATTTGTCTTTATTAATCCCTGTACCGTTATCTTTTACAGAAACTTTAATATCGTTTTCTTTATATAACTCTAAACTAATGATTGCACTTCCATTAGGAGCATATTTAATAGCATTGTCCAATAAATTGACAATTATTTGCTGAAACCTAAAGGAATCTCCTAAAATGCTTTTCGGAAAAGTTTTATCATAAATAAATTCTACTTTAACACTATTGTCTATTGCTTTACCATCTAGGATTGAAATAGCTTTCTCAATCACTTTAACGGGTGAAAAAGGAATTTTTTCAAGTACGATTTTTCTCTTTTCTAATTTAGCAAGATCTAAAATATCATTAACTAAAAATAATATATTACTTGCACTATTTTTCAGAGCTCCTAAATGCTTTTTTTGAGAATTATCTAGATTTGTTCTGTCTAAAAGTTCTGATGCAGAAATGACAGCAGAAAGAGGTGTTCTAATCTCATGGGTAGTATAGGCTAAAAAATCATCTTTTTCTTTTTTTAATCGTTCATTATTATTATATGATGATAACAAGTCTGTTGCGATCTCCGATTTACTTTTATATGCAAAATATATATAGATAGCCAAAGCTAAAATCAATAGAGCAGCTCCAAAGCTAATCATGGTTAAATATCCTTGATATTTAACTTCATTCTTTGCGCTAATTCTTTCTAAATCAATCTTTTTTTCCTTATTCGCCAGCATAATTCTTTGATTAAGCTCTTTTTCACCCTCAGCCATTCCTATTTTATTGATATATTTTAAATAGGGATTAGCAAAATCATATCTCTCAATAGATTCAAAAAAATCAGAAAGTTTATAACAGCTATAAATTAGTCCTTTTCCATAGTTGTTATCAATAGATTTTTCATAGATGGATTCATTAAGTTGAACCACTTTCTGAATATCATTATTTAGCTCAAAAAGCTCCGCTTTTTTAATGAGCATGTCAATTGATTGTGGATAAGATTCATTAATTTCATAAAGTATTTCTGCGCTATCTAAATACTGAATAGCAAGATTGAAAAGTTGATTTTTAATCGCTCTTTTATGACTTATGAAATAACTGTAAGCTCTTAATTTAGAATCTATACATTGGTAAATTAAGTTATTTAATAAACTGTCTTTATTATACAGCAACTTTGCATTTAAATCGATTTTTGAAAGATATGCTAAGAAGGTTAAATAACTAGAATTTATATCTTGTGCTCTGTTGTAGGCTTTATCATATATTATTTTAGCTTTTTCCTCATCGCCATTTTTTTTATATACTTCCCCAATAATTAGATTCGTGAAAATTAGCTTTTTAATATCATTTATTTCAAAATATATTCCTTTTGCTAAGTTTAAATATTCCAGTGCTGATTCATTCTTATGTAAAAATGAAAAATTATATATGATGCCAGATTGTAAGTAGCATTTTGCTTTTAAAGCATTATTTTCTGAAATGGAAATTGCCTGGCTCATAAAAGATAAGGCTTTAGATGGATTCTCATCTATGAAGGCTTTAGAAAGTTTAAGATTATTATCTGATAAAGTATCCAACCATTCGCTGTAGAAAAGAGCTTCTTCTTGATCAATTGCAAAGATTGGAGATAATGCGAAAAAGAAAAAACTAGTTATAAAAATTAATACTTTCACCTAATTGAAAGATAACAACAAAATGAATTAAAATCCAAATTTAGTAATGTGGACATCAAGAAAAACTTTTTAAAAAAAGTTCATCAATATTTAAATCTATAAAAAGATAAAGATTAAATTACTGGTA
>ERZ802830.2388-NODE-2388-length-17068-cov-26.3835_pt1 | contig 17068 bp, 19 predicted proteins | sample MGYA00345654_ERZ802830 | MGnify/ENA primary metagenome ERZ802830 (study PRJEB30503, sample SAMEA104212375) | marine metagenome | biome: Westerlies Biome; feature: [SRF] surface water layer (ENVO:00010504) within the epipelagic zone...; material: water...
GTTCATTCAATTATAATTGATGTCAGAACTCAAGAAGAGTGGGATAATGGTTATATCGAGGATGCAATTCATATTCCTTTAAGTATTATTTCAGAAGATATAGATAAATTCGTAAAATCTTATGATGAAGAAATTTTACTTTATTGTCGTAGTGGAAATCGTTCAGGTAAAGCAAAAGAAATATTAGAAAAATTAGGTTACTCTAATGCAATTAATATAGGTGGAATTAGTGATATCAAAAAGTCGAAAGGCCTAAAAATTATTAAAAAATAGTTCTTTTTTATTCTTCAACAAAACCTTTAAAAAACCCTAAATATTCAATAAATTTTTCACTGACTCCTTCATTTCTTAAGTGAACCTTTGGAACAGGAAGGTTGATTGGAGTGAAAGCAGGATTATTAATTACTTGCTGAGGGAAATCATGATTTACTATTGCTGCTCTTCCTATTGCTACAAAATCAACACCCGCATTAATAATTTTATGTACATCCTCTCCTGTACGAATATTTCCTGCGACCGTTAACAAAACATTTTGAAAATCTATTTCTGTAAAATGCTCTAAAAGTGTCTTTGCATTTTCATTGTCTTTCTCACCAGCTGGATATTTAAAAGAATCCCAAAGAGAAATATCTAAGAAATCTATTTTTTGGGTATTAATAAGTTGTTTACAAAGAGTTTTGATTTCCTCTAAATCCATTCCAAATCTTTCTGGTGAAAGCCTAACACCTAAAAGAAATTTTTTTCCACATTCATTTCTTATACCATCAATAATTTCAAAAAATATTCTAGATCTATTTTCCAACGATCCACCATACTCATCTTCCCTTTTGTTTATTGACGAACTTAAAAATTGACAAAGTATATATCCATGAGCCCCATGAATTTCAACTCCATCATAACCAGATTTTTTTGCTCTCACTGCTGAAGCGATAAAATCATCTCTTAAACCTTTTACCTCACCAAGGGAGAGGGCTCTGGAGTTCGTCTCATCATCAGCCGATGGGCAGACTGGTTTCTCACCTATAATATCTTCAGGAGACCTCATCCCTGCGTGATGCAGTTGAGCGACAGCTAGGCTGTCAAATGACTTTATTTTATCTGTGAGTCGCTTTAAACCATCAATATGAATATCATCAAATATGCCTAGTTGACCTGGGAACCCTTTTCCAATCTGTTGAACATGCGATGCGCAAGACATAGTCATTCCAAAATTTCCTTTTGACCTCATTGTTAGCCAGTTAAATTCATCATCTGATAAGCAACCATCTTCATAGCTCTGAGTATTTGTTAAAGGTGCTAACATAAAGGCATTTTTCATTGAAATACCACATGGAAATAGTATTTCATTTTCTAATTTTCTCATTGTAATGTCCTTGTTCTTAAAGATTTATTTTACATGATTGCGATTGATCTTAAAACTTTAAATAAATGTTTAAGAGCTCGAATTACCCTTAGAAAGAATCGTGATAAAAGTAAAAAAATTAAAATCTGGGGGAATTTATAATGACTGAAGCTCAAAAATGTGGTTGCGGACGCTCACCTGTTGAAAATTGTATAGGTTGGCACGCACTAAGCGAAGAGGAATATAAGAAAAAAAAGGTAGCTTACGAGGAACGGCAAGCTCAAAAGTTAAAATAAAACTAAATTTAAAGACTTATTAAATTTTGGATTAATCTATTTCTCTACTTAAAGGGTTATCTTGTGAAAAATATATTATTAGGACTTTTTTTAGCCTTGCTACTAACTTTAATTATATCGCTTACTCTCAATGGTTAGTTTAGAAAAAACTAATCGTTGTTCATGGGCAGGCGAAAAACCTATTTACATTAAATATCACGATGAAGAGTGGGGTGTTCCTGTTCATAATGATCAAAAATTTTTTGAATTCTTATGTTTAGAGGGTCAACAAGCGGGATTAAGTTGGATAACAATTTTAAATAAGCGCGAGAGTTATAAAAGATTGTTTTATAATTTTAATGTTTTAAAGGTCTCAAAAATGAGTGATTCTGAAATAGAGAGTCTTCTTCTAGATAAATCTATCATCCGTAATAGATTAAAATTATATTCAATAAGGAATAATGCTGTTTTTTTTCTAGAAATTCAAAAAGAATACGGAAGTTTCAATGACTATATATGGTCGTTTGTTAATGGTAAAACTATTCATAATAACATATTGAATATAAATGATATTCAAACAAAAAATGAGATAAGTGATAAGATGTCTAAAGATTTAAAACAAAAAGGTTTTAAGTTTATAGGTACAACTATCTGTTATGCTTTTATGCAAGCAACAGGCTTAATTAATGACCATGTTAAAACTTGTTTCAGGTATAATGAAATTAAGAATCTTGAATAAATCTTAGTGTTATTAATTTTAATCGAGTAAAAATAAAAAAAGAAAAAATTACTAATCCTACAATCATACCTATCCACATACCTTCAGCACCTAATGCACCTGTAAATCCATAGTTGGTAAGAAAGTAACCAAAAGGAATTGCAAAAATCCAGTATGATATAATTAAATAAATCATTGGAATAAATGTATCTTTATAACCCCTAAGAGCTCCAAGACTTCCCATTTGAATTCCATCAGGTATTTGAAAGATTGCAGCGAATAGCAGTAAATGTGTAGCAATATTAAACACTTGAATATCTTTTGTATAAAAAGAGGCAAAAGTTTCCCTTAAAAAGATAAGAATAATCATATTTATAAAGGCACCCATAAAGCATAGAAGTACAGAAGTGTAAGAAGAGTATCGAGCTTCAATTAACCTGTTTTCTCCTATTAAGTTTCCAATCCGCGTCGCCGCTGCCAAACCAATTGCCAAGGGTAACATAAATACAATACTTGCTATATTTAGAGCTATTGCATGACCAGCCAGAATGATTTCCCCTAGTTGACCAATTATTATTGCTGCTCCCGAGAACATGCTCATTTCAACAAAAATACCTATTCCAATAGGTATGCCTAATTTAAAAATCTCGTATGTAGTATTTTTTGTAGGCAAAGAAAATTTCTTAGTCAGTTCAGTTTTCTTGTATTTATTTGAAAATATAATAATTAAGCCAAGAGTTATTAGCATTATAAAGGAAACCAAAGATGTGGCATACCCACAGCCCACACTCCCCATTTCAGGAAAACCAAAATAACCAAATGCAAAAATAATATCTAACGGAATATTTATTAAGGACCCGATGAATACAACTATAAAAACAGGTAATGTTAGAGTCATTCCCTCGCTGAATGAACTAAGACACCTAAATAAAACATAAAAAAACATTCCATAGGAGACAGCTTTTAGGTATGAAACGGATATTGTTAAAATATTTTTGTCCATAGGAAAATAAATTAAAATCTTACTAAAAAATAGAAAAACAAGAAATATTAGAATAGCTAAAGAAATAGCTATCCAAAATATCTGTCTCATTTTTTCGCCAATTTGAGTATATTTTTTAGCACCATATAGTTGAGCAACTATTGGCGTTATAGCAAACATTACCCCTTGAAAAAGCATATAAATTGGAAAGGTAAATGAATTTGCTATTACAAGTCCTGATAGCTCATCGGCTCCGTATTGTCCTGCCACGATTGTGTCAGTAGTATACATAATCATATAGGATAGTTGTGACCCTAGTATAGGAATACCTATTTTTAAAAAATGATTTGATTCTTTTATAAATTTTTTCATTAGCTACTTATAACGACTTGTAAAATTAATTAAATGAAGATTTAAATTGATTTTCTATTTTTTATTTTATGATATCTTAATAATAATAAATTGGGGGATTTATAATGATACTTAGAATTGTATTGCTTTTTATGCTCATATCTTCAGCTCTCTTAATGCTAAATGCTGTTTATAAGTGGTTTGGTTTTCTTCAACCCTACTAATGCATTATTTTCATTTGCTTGATTTTTTTTTAATAATTAGTAATATTTAATTATGCACAAATCTTTAAGATTAAGTAAATCTGAGAGAGCAAGACAGAGAAGGGCTAAAATTAAAGAAATTGTTGATACTAAAATAAATAATTTATATTCTCGATTGCATAGACTCAGATTAAAAAGACAAAAATCAAAAATTACTTAGTAAAGAAATAAACTTTTATGATGATATAGTTCATTTTATTTTTTATAGTTTCTAGGGTTTTTCTTTTCTAATATAGTTTAAATAAATTTTACATTTAAAAAATGAGGTAAAGACTATGATTGATATTATTCTATTAACACTTTTGTTTTATTTTATTCAAATTCCAATCCCTATGATTATTGGGCTAGCAAATGGAATCCCAACTTCTTATTATTTTTCATCTAGAGATGATATTATTAAAATTCCAGTTCTTTCAGAAAGAGGAATAAGGGCTGCTAATAATTTGAGAGAAAGCTTGTTTATTTTTATTCCTCTTTCTATTTTGAGTATTATTTTAGAAATTGATACTTTAATGGCTGCTACTTTATGGTTGGTGGTTAGAGTAGTTTATTTAATTTTATATTATTTAGGTGCTAACTCAGTAAGAACAATTACTTGGTTTATTTCAATTATATGTCTAATTGATATGGGAATAAGAATTTTTAAACACGCTGTTTAACTGGTTATTATTAATTTTTTAATAACTAAATTTAATTATATTATGGATATAAAATGAAAAAAATTACTTTTATTATTTTTGCGTTTATGATTTTTTCACCAATTAACGCTCAGGAAACCCAATCAGTTTGGAATAAAGAGGAAAAGACCAACGCTGCCGCATGTCAAATTGCAATTGAACAAGGTGCTGAGGTCAAATTAAAGACATCAAAGTCTTTAGAGAGGACTGCTTATTTTTATGATGGCTCATTCTTTATGCTAACAGATTATAATGAATTTATAATTTGTTTTAAATATTCGAAAAAAGATCTCCAGATAAATTAATATAAAAAAAGGGAGCTTAAAATTAATTAAGCTCCCTTAATTCAAATTTAAATTCAAATTTATTTATGCATTTGAATCTTTTGTTGCTGCAACAAATATTACAAGACCAAACAAGATCTTATTAACAAAATCCGCAAGGTTGTAAACTAGGTTAAGACTAGCAGCGTCAACACCACCACCTAGATATCCAAGGAAGTATCCAATTGGATAAATTGCCCAGCCAACAGTTAAAATCCATTTCATCGCTGAAAAAGCAGTTTGTGATGCAGCATTTCCGCTCGCGGAATTTGCTTTTGCAGTTTCACCAGCAAAGATTTCATAAATAATATACAACCAAGCTGCTACACCTATTACGAATGCAGGTAGAACTGGTGCAATACCAGCTTCTCCTAAATATCCAGCAATAAGCATTACAAGCGAGCTGATTAATAATTTAAAAAATACAGCTGATCTTACTGCAGTCACAGCAGCAAGTATCAGATAGAATTCTACTACTTGAAGTGGAACTGTAAGAAGCCAATCGATATATCTGTAAACAGTTGGTGAATCACCAGTTTCTATCCACATGCCTCTCATATATAGATAATGCCAAAAAGCTATACCTGTTACCAGGCCAGCTACAGTAAGCGAGGTTTTCCATTTGTTATTTACACTACTTCTTTCTAAAAAGAAGAAAGCTGTTGCAGCCAGCATAGCGGCTGAAACAAACCAAAAAGAAATACCAACGTAGTCAGTTGTTTCTAAAACAGTATACATAAGTTTATTCTCCCATATTGATAATTTTATGCTCTTGAGAAGGGATATTAAGTAGAAATAAATTACTGTCAATTATTAAATTTCATAAAATTTATAGTTAAATCTAGAGAATTTTTTATTTATATATTTGCTATCAACAATAAAAATCTTTAGGAAATATTTATTATGTTTAAGTCATTAGAAAAAATAATAATAACTTTATTGGTAATGGGTATATTAATTGTGATTCTTAAGTTAGTGATTTTTGATTTCATCATAAAGACACTTTTGTATTAGTTTTATAATTTAATTATATGATTAAAAATATTCTTTATTCGTTATTACCTTTGTTAATATTATTCATTTTTCTTAAAATAATACTTATGTTTGAAGCATTTTCTTAGTTAAGGGAATACTGAGTAATTGTATTAAAATCAATAATTTCGAGTGTTTTTATATTTGTTGATTCTGTTACAACGGGTGGTGCAACCCCTTGCTTATAAGCTTCAAGCCATCGATTTGCACACAAACACCATTTTTGACCTGGTATCAAACCAGGAAAGTTAAATTCGGGTCTGGGAGTTGATAAATCATTACCAACTTTTAATGAAAACTTTAAGAACTCTTCGGTAAGAATTACGCAAACTGTATGAAGTCCAAGGTCATTATTAGCTGTATCACAGCATCCATTACGAAAAAATCCTGTTAAAGGGTCTTTTGAGCATAACTCTAAGGGTTTTCCATGGATATTTTTTTGTTTACTTTTTTCCATCTCTAATTCTCTAGTTCAAAAACATAAATAGCATTTCCATTATCTGGTTGGTATATCTGAGGGCTTATTAGAGAGGTTAAGGCCCTAAAAACGCCCATTCCAGTAGTAACCGCTACATACTGTTTGTTGTTAATACTGTAAGTTATAGGAAATCCATGTAGAGCTGAACTTAATCTTGTTTTCCATATTAGATCACCAGATTTTGAATCAAATGCATTAAGATATCTATCTAGATCACCAATAAATGTAATCCCACCGGCTGTTGTTAGTGAGGACGTTAAAAACATTGCCTCTTGTTCATGAGTCCAATTAATTTTCATATCACTTAGGCTTACTGATATTATTTTTCCAACCTTTCCATTAACTCCAGGTTTTTCATAAGATCGAGAGTCAGCGCCAAACCCACCAAATCCCTCTTTTTTTTCAACCTCTCTTCCAATCATATCTGCGCATAATTGATGAAGCGGGATGATTAAAGAATTGTTTGCTTTATCATAAGAGACGGCTTGCCAATTATGACCACCATAAATCCCAGGGCATACTGAAAAAGATTTATTAATTTTTGAATTAACAATATCTTGCCTATATTTGAGTTTTCCAGTTTTATAATTAATGTCTTCATATATATTTTGATCTACAGTCTCCAGCAAGCTTATGAATTTTCCATTTTTTCTATTCATTTTCCATAAAATTCCGTCCTTACCTATGGTGTATAAAAGTTTTTGATTTTTATTGTTTACTAAAACTCTTTCAAACCCTACCTCCATATCAATTGTTTCGCCGGGTATATGTTGATAAAACCACTCTATTTTTCCTGTATTCGGATTTATTGCTAAAGTAGAATTTGTATATAAAGCAGAATCTTCAGTAGACATTCCTCTACTATCTGCCACCCATGGTTTTGCTTGGGATGTCCCTATAAAAAATAAATTTAATTCAGGATCATAACTCCCCGGAATCCAAGTATCTCCTCCGGCACGAAATACTTTATCTGTATTACCCCATGTGTCACCATATTCATCCCCAGGATTAGCAATTGTTGATGTTCTCCATAATTCTTCCCCATTTTCTGGATCATGACCTGTTATAAAGCAGCCTTCTTCAATATATCTCTCACAACCATTAATACCGCTAACAATAACTCCATTAGCGACTATTGGACCGCTGGTATGTGTGTAGCCATCTTTAAAGTTAGCTTTTTTTGTTTTCCATTGAAGTTTTCCTGTTTTTATATCAAGAGCAATAAGAGAAGCATCATAGGTGGCCATAAAAATTTTATCCTCGTATATTGCTATATTTCTTGTTGGGCCACCTAATGTTTTAGAACCTTTTGGAAATGGATAACTATACTCCCAAATTAATTCTCCATTCCTGGCATCAAGAGCCTGAATGATATTACCTGGGTTTGTTAGAAACATAATTCCTTGGCTAACAAGCGGTGTTACCTGATTACTTCCCTCGTTCATACTAAGGCTCCAAGAAAGCTTAAGATCTTTTAAATTTTTTGTATTTATAGTTTTTAATGGACTGAAACCTTGTCCATCAATAGTTCTTCTCCAGGAAAGCCAATCTGAGGGAGGTGGGTCATTAATGTCCTTTGTTGTAATATTTTTAAAACTTTCTATAGTTTTATTTTTAAAATTAGTTTTTCTTTCGTTAGGCTGATCTATTGTACTCGGGTCACTAAAGGCAACCCAGCTATCATCAGTTTCCTGATTATTAGAAGCCAAAATATAATTATGAATTTCTTTGTAGGATTTATCACTTAATAAGCCTTGTTGACCAGGTGGCATTGATTTTTTTGTATAATTAAGAAGATTCTGAAATCCATTTTTTTCCCATTTTTTAATAAATTGCTTACCTATTAAGGATGAACCATGAGCTGTTCCTCTAAGACTCAAGGAGTGACAGTCTGAGCAAAACTCCTCATATTGACTTTCGCCACTATCAACAAGATCTTGTGGAAATACTCCTTTAGAATTTGTTACCAAAATTGTAAAAAGCAAGATGATCAAAGGTAATTTGTATTTATTAATATTTTTCATACTCTTTTCCTTTAAAATTATATATAAACAGATTAAATTTTATAATTCACAGTGCGTCAATAAGTGATATTAAAATTTTAGACTGAAGAGTCTATAAAAGAATATAAATAATTAAAGAGGTTAGGTTTATGACAGCAATTTTGGTGATTTTAATTTTTTTAGCAGCTATACTTTTTCTTAATAAAATAACTTATGGTCGATTTGATTAATTCTTTTCTTTTTGCATCCAGCTTATGAGCGGTAGCACTGGAATTACCCATGAAATTCCTCCAAAAAGATAGAATAAAAAAGTTTCAAACTTATTAAAACTAGGGAGTAATATTTCACCCAAAATACTTACAGAAACTAGAAAAAGCATCAACCAAATTGGAATAATAATTGTTCCTATTAGTTTTTTACTTTTTTGTTTTAAATAACTCATGAACCACCAATACCTAATTTATTAAATAACTAACTATTCTATATAAAGAGATTTAAATTGAATGAAACTAAAAAAAATACAAACCTGCCTTTAATTTTATGGTCGTCGACATTACTGTTCCTTTTAATCCTACTTGTTTTGATTGGTGGAGCCACAAGAATAACTGACTCTGGTCTTTCTATTACTGAATGGGAGCCAGTTTATGGCATATTTCCTCCCTTTTCTAACGAGGCTTGGGTTGTTGAGTTTGAGAAATATAAAAAAATACCAGAATATATTTTAATTAATAGCTCTATGACTATGGCTGAATTTAAAGTTATCTACTTATGGGAGTGGGGCCATAGGTTGTTGGCAAGGCTAGTAGGCCTAGTTTGTGTTGTCCCTTTTTTGATTTTTTGGAGTATGAAAAAATTATCAAAGAGCGTCATTAGAAGATCTGCATTAATTAGTATTTTAATTGGCATACAGGGTTACATTGGCTGGTACATGGTTCAAAGTGGTCTTACGGAGAGAGTCGATGTTAGCCAGTACAGATTAACTATTCATTTGTGTATGGCTTTTATTATTATTTACAATACTTTAATGCTTTTATTTGAAGTATCAAATATACAGTTATCTAAAAAAAATGGGACAAGACCTTTGTGGTCTTTATTCTTCCTAATAATAGTCTTTGTACAAATTTTTTCAGGCGGCTTGATGTCAGGCTTAGATGCTGGATTGATCTATCCTACTTGGCCTTTAATGGGACTAAGTATAGTTCCTTCTGATTATTGGATTCCAAGTATTGAGATACTTAATTTGTTTGAAAATAGATCAAATGTTCAATTTAATCACAGAACTCTTGGTTACATTGTTTTTATTGGCGGTTTAGCAAATGTTTATTTTTCAAGGAAAAATGAATTTATTTTGAAAATTTCATTGATGATACTGCTTTTAATATTTATTCAGATAGCCTTAGGTATCTTTACAATTATCCTAATGGTACCATGGCAAACAGCTATTCTTCATCAATTTTTTTCTTTAATAGTTTTTTCATTTGTTGTGTTTTCATTGTACTTATCAAGGCAAGGTAAATAATTACCTTTAAATAAATTATTGAAATATATAATAAATATTAATTTATTGACATAAATAATATAAATATATAGAAGTCTTGAAATTAACAAAATAAAGATAAAAGACATGAAAACAACAGTTTCTACTAAGCACACAGAAATAACAAAAAAATGGATTCTAATCGACGCCACAGATCTTGTTGTCGGAAGGTTAGCTGCCTTTGTTGCAAACAGATTGAGAGGAAAACATTTACCTTCATTTACTCCTCATGTTGATGACGGAGACTTTGTGATAATTATTAATGCTGAAAAAATCCATTTTACTGGAAATAAATTTCTGGATAAAAAGTATTACAAGCACACTGGATACCCAGGTGGAATTAAATCTACAACTCCAGAGAAAATTCTTGCAGGAAAATTTCCTGAAAGAGTTATTCAAAAGGCTGTAAGAAGAATGATGCCAACAGGACCTTTGTCTAATACACAATTTGGTAATTTAAAGGTATATGCTGGTTCAGAGCATCCTCATGAAGCTCAAAAACCAGAAGCAATCGATGTATCATCGTTAAACAACAAGAATGTGAAAAGATAATGGAAATAGAAATAGAAAAAATTGAATCCTTAAAAGATGTTTCAGAAATTGAAACCCAGCTTCCTCTACCAGAAAAAAAGGTAGATGAGCTAGGAAGAGCCTATGCCACCGGAAAGAGAAAAAATGCTGTAGCGCGTGTATGGTTAAAAGCTGGATCTGGTGTTATTAAAATTAACAATAAAGTTAGCGATGATTATTTTGCTAGACCTGTTTTAAGAATGCTTATCAACCAACCTTTAGTAGCTGCAGACAGAGTAGATCAATTTGATATTGTTTGTTCTGTTACGGGTGGGGGTTTATCAGGCCAAGCTGGTGCTATTCGTCATGGGATTTCTAAATGTTTGGTAAATTTTGAACCTGAAGTAAAAAAAGCACTTAAACCAGGAGGTTTCTTAACAAGAGATTCACGTGTAGTAGAGCGTAAAAAATATGGTAGAGCTAAGGCCAGAAGAAGCTTCCAGTTCTCAAAGCGTTAACAAAAATTTTTATAATTTATTTAGAGCGCTTTTTAAAGCGCTCTTTTTTTGTCTAAAAATTAATAGTAAGGTAGTTCAATGAGTAAAGATAAATATAAAATAGCTTTGCTAGGTGGAAGAGGTTATGTGGGTCAAGAAATTATAAAGCTCTTGAATTCACATCCTCTTTTTGATCTATCTATGGCTTTTTCTAAGTCTCTTGCTGAAAAAAATGTTGATGGATATATAAAAAATCCTAACCTTAAGTATACGAATCTAAGTTTAGAATCATTATCTCTTCCTGATATAGATATTGTAATTTGCGCGTTAGCGAACGGTGAATCATCAGTCTATATCGACAAAATTGAAGATATAGATGACACAATTATCATTATAGATATTGGTTCGGATTACAGATTTGATGACGGATGGAGTTACAGTATTCCTGAAATACATAATATTTCAAAAGGCACAAAAAGAATAAGCAATCCAGGTTGTTATGCGACAGCAATGCAACTAGCTATTGCTCCATTAAAAGATCACATAAGTTCAAAAGTTTCTTGCGTTGGAATATCTGGTTATAGCGGAGCAGGTTCAACTCCAAATGATAAGAATGATCCTAAAATTTTAAAAAATAATATTTTGCCATACTCTCTATCTAATCATACTCATGAGAAAGAAGTTAAAAGGCATTGTTATGAAAAAACTACGTTTACACCCCATGTTGCAGAATTCTTTAGGGGTATTCTCGTTACTTCGCATTTTTCACTGGACCAGAAGTCTTCAGAATTAGAAGTTTACGAAATTTTCAAGAAATTTTATGAAGATAAAAAATTGATTATAATTGATAAAAGTCCACCTCTTATTTCTAATGTTGTGAATACAAATTTCGCAAAAATAGGTGGTTTTTCTTTGGGTGACGACGGTAAGAGTTTGGTGGTATGTAGCGTAATTGATAATTTATTAAAGGGAGCTGCTTCTCAATGCATACAGAATTTAAATGATACATTCGGTATTGAGGACTCTTTATATCTTGAAGATACACATATTTAACTTTATTAGTTAGTTATGAAATCAACCTTTCTTTTATTGATGATTGTTTTCCTAGTTAATAGTTGTGGAACAAGTGAGAGTATTAGGAGTAAGTATCTTTATAGCGATAAAGTAAAAGAAGTTTTAACTGATGAGGAATATTATAAATTAGATAAAGAGGCAAAATGGCCATTAGTTAATCATAATAATATTTGTATTGTTAATGAGGGTGATGATAATTCTAGCTTAGATATTAAAGAAGCTCTGTCTAAAAAGTAATAATGTTGAAAATATGAGAGAATTAGAAAAATTAGATAGATTGCCTCCCTATGTTTTTACTGAGGTCAATAGAATTAAAGACTCTGCTAGAGCAAAGGGTAAGGACATAATTGATTTTGGTATGGGTAACCCCGATATACCAACACCAAAGCATATAGTTGATAAGCTTGTGGAAACAAGTCTAGACCCTAAAATGCATCGATATTCAGCATCCAGAGGTATTTCAGGCTTGAGAAAGGCAAATGCTAAATACTATGAAAGAAGGTTTAATGTTAAGCTTGATTATGACAAGGAAATCATTGCCACAATAGGATCTAAAGAAGGCCTTGCAAATATGGCTCAAGTATTGGCATCTGACGGCGATACTATTTTGGTTCCAAATCCTGCTTATCCAATTCATGCTTTTGGGTTTATTATAAATGGAGCAAATTTAGTTCATTACAATGTAAATTCAGGTATTGATTTGATGAAGGAAATTTCTTCAAAAGTGGAAGGTTCTAAAAAAGATATTAAAGCAATGATACTTAATTTTCCTTCAAATCCAACAGCAGAAATTTGTTCTCTGGATTTTTATAAAGAAATTGTTCCTTATGCAAAAAAGCATGACATTATTTTATTGTCAGACCTGGCTTATGCAGAAATTTATTTTGATGAAAATGAGATGCCTACTTCTATTCTAGAGGTTGAGGGTGCAAAGGATATTGCTGTTGAATTTACATCACTTTCTAAAAGCTTCTCTATGCCGGGTTGGAGAATGGGGTTTGCAGTAGGAAATGAGTATTTAATTTCTGCTTTAACAAGAATAAAGTCTTACCTTGATTATGGTGCATTTACACCAATTCAAGTTGCTTCAGCAGCAGCTTTAAACAGCGAACAATCAATAATTGATGAAATTAGAAATGTTTACAAGGCAAGAAGAGATGTCCTTGTTGAGTCTTTTTCAAGATCTGGATGGGATGTTCCTTGTCCAAAAGCAACAATGTTTGCTTGGTCTCCTTTACCAGATAAGTTCAAACATTTATCATCTTTAGAGTTTTCTAAAATTCTTCTAGAAGAAGCTGATATCGCCGTATCACCTGGTATTGGTTTCGGAGAAAATGGTGAGGGTTTTGTTAGACTTTCAATGGTTGAAAATGAACAAAGAATTCGACAAGCCGCTAGAAATTTAAAAAGGCTTCTTGATGAATGATCTAGTCAAAATTGGCATTGCAGGTCTTGGAACTATTGGATCTGGTGTAATTAAGAATTTACTTAGAAATAAGAAAGAATTAGAAGAAAAATACCAGTTTGAATTTGAAGTTTCAGGTATTTCAGCATCTAAAAAAGATAAAAAGCGCTCTTTTGATACAAGTCAGTTTAAATGGTTTGATAACCCTTTAGATCTGGCTAAAGATCCAAATATTGACTTAGTTATGGAATTAATTGGTGGTGATACTGGAACTGCTTATGATTTAGCTTTAGAGACAATTAAAAATAAAAAAGGTCTTATTACTGCTAATAAAGCCCTTATTTCATCACACGGAAAGGAACTTTCAGAACTTTCAGATTCTAATAACTCTTTTATAGGTTATGAGGCCGCTGTGGCCGGAGGAATTCCAGTTATAAAAACCCTTAGAGGAGGGCTTGTGTTAGATAAAATTAATGGTGTTTATGGAATTCTAAACGGCACCTCCAACTTTATTCTTTCCAGAATGAGCGAGGCTGATAAAACTTTTGAAGAGGCGCTCATTGAAGCGCAAAACCTAGGCTATGCTGAAGCTGATCCTTCTTTTGATATTAATGGGCTCGATGCAGCCCATAAGCTTTCAATTATAAATTCTCTATGTTTCTCGGAATTCCCATCACTTGAAAGTATTTCTGTTAAAGGTATTGAGAATATTTTAACTCTTGATCATAAGTATGCTCATGAGTTTGGCTATAATATTAAATTAATTGCTTCTTCATCAATTACAGATGGTAACCTAAGAAAAGAAGTTGCCCCAACGTTGGTAAAAGTTGATAGCTCTTTGGGTTCGGTATCAAATGTAAGTAATGTCGTTTGTATAAATACAGAATATAATGGAACTTTAGTTCTTGAAGGAGAAGGGGCTGGAGAAGGTCCAACATCATCATCAGTACTATCTGATGTTGTAGATTATGCAATGGGTATCAAGCATCATTTATTCAATAAGAAATATATAAATCTATCTGATCCGGCTAGTCATAAAAATTTTATAGAGAGATGTTATTATCTTAGAGTTTTTTTAGTGGATCAGAAAGGAGCGATGTCAAACTTAACATCAATTTTAGGGAAGAACGGTATTTCAATCGATCAGGTTATTCAAAGGGGTGGTGTTCATTTAAAAGATGAAAAAAATTTTACTCCTGTTATTATGTTAACTCATCCGATTGATTCAGAATCAATTGACTCAGCTTTTTCTGAGTTGATAAATTCTGATTTAATATCTATGGATCCAATTTTTTTACCAGTCCTTAAGGACAATTTATGAGGTTTTTTTATGAGCGATAATACTATAGATAGGATTTTAACTCTTGAATTAGTAAGGGTAACCGAAAGGGCTGCCGTTGCATCATCACTCTTGGTTGGAAGAGGTGATGAAAAAGAGGCTGATCAAGCAGCTGTGGATGCCATGAGAAAGGAACTTAATAAGCTTGATATTCGAGGTGAGGTAGTTATTGGCGAAGGTGAAAGAGACGAGGCCCCAATGCTATATATTGGAGAAAAAGTTGGAACCGGTAATGGTCCTGAAGTCGATATAGCCCTTGATCCACTAGAAGGAACAACTCTAACAGCCAAGGGTCAAGCAGATGCTTTGACTACTATTGCTATGGCTGAAAAAGGCTCTTTATTGAATGCAGCAGACGTATATATGGATAAAATTGCTATAGGACCAGGCTGTCCTGATGATTTAGTTCATCTCGATGAAGATCCAGATGTAAATGTGAAGGCCTATAGCAAAGCTACAAAAAAACCTATTGAATTAGTTACCGTATGTGTCCTTGATAGACCGCGTCATGGAGATATTATTGAGGCTATTCGATCATCGGGTGCTAGAGTAAAGTTAATACCTGATGGAGATATTGCTGGAGTAATTCATACTACTGATAAGTCAACAGGTATTGATATTTATATGGGAATTGGTGGAGCGCCTGAGGGTGTATTAGCTGCAGCAGCTCTTAGATGTACAGGTGGTCAAATGCAAGCGAAGTTAGTTCTAGAAGATCAAGAAAAAAAGGATCGTGCCACTAAGATGGGAATTAGTGATTATAACAAAATATATAAGTTAAATGATCTAGTTAGTGGGGATGCACTATTTGCTGCAACTGGAGTCACTAGTGGCTCAATGCTTACAGGTATTGAAAATAATAATGGTTTGTGGACGAATACTGTTGTTATGAGGTCTTCCTCAGGAACAGTAAGATGGATTAAATCTCATCATACTAATAAAGAAAAATTTGATCTCGGCTAACAATGCAAAAAGACGTTTCTTTTATAGAAAATAGAATCTCTTCCAAAGGGTCTCTATGGAAAAAAAGAGCAGATGATTTAGAAAATATATCACTTTTAAAAAATGCTAATGATATTCCAGATATTATTGCAACAATTCTTGCTGGAAGACATATTGAAGCTGATGATGTTAATGATTTTCTCTATCCAGAAGTTAATAAGTTGCTTAAAGACCCAAGTTGTTTATTTGACCTGGATAACGGAATAGATTGTCTTGTATCAGCAATAAGAAATAATGAGATTATTGGGATATTAGGCGATTATGATGTTGATGGAGCTACATCTTCATCGATTCTGAAGTTATTTTTTGACCACTACCTTATTAAATCTGAAATTTATATTCCAGATAGACTTAAAGAAGGTTATGGACCAAATAAAGCTGCAATAGATAGTTTTTATAACAAAGGTATAAAAACTTTTATCACAGTTGATTGTGGTGCCACATCCATTGATGTCATGGATTATGCTCACAGTAAATCTATGAAGGCGATTATAATTGATCACCATAAAGTTGATGAGCCTTTGCCAGAATGTGCTGCCCATATAAACCCTTCTAGGAAAGAGGACAGTTCATCCCTTAATGATCTAGCTGCGGTAGGCTTAACTTTTGTGTTTATCGTAGGGTTGAGAAGAGCAATAAGAAAGTTAAATTTATATCCAGACATAATAGAGCCCAGCTTAAAGCAATACTTGGATTTAGTTGCCTTAGGAACAGTTTGTGACGTTGTCAAACTTAAGGGTTTAAATAGAGCCTTTGTAAAAGAGGGAATAGATATAATTTCAAAAAGGCAAAGACCAGGTATTGAGGGCTTAAGAGCTATTTCAGGATCTAAAGATATAGGGGTTACTGAATTAGGGTTTAGAATTGGACCAAGAATTAATGCTGCCGGAAGAACCGGGGCATCAGATTTAGGTTTTAGGCTCCTTACCTCACAAAGTGAAGATGAAGTCATGGCGATTTCTGAAAGGTTGAATAATTTAAATCAACAAAGACAAAATATTGAGCAAACTGTTTTATTTGAAGCAACGAATATTATTGAGGAAGAGCTTATTTCTAAGAAATTAAACTCAATACCAAATTCTATTGTTGTAAATGGCGATAATTGGCATTTGGGGGTTTTGGGTATAGTTGCTAGTAGATTAAAAGAAAAGTATTACAGGCCATCATTTGTTATTAGCACAATTGATGGTATTTCAACTGGATCGGCACGTTCAGTCTCAGGAATTGATGTAGGCGAAATAATAATAGATGCTGTGAATA
>ERZ802830.2389-NODE-2389-length-17066-cov-6.23015_pt1 | contig 17066 bp, 9 predicted proteins | sample MGYA00345654_ERZ802830 | MGnify/ENA primary metagenome ERZ802830 (study PRJEB30503, sample SAMEA104212375) | marine metagenome | biome: Westerlies Biome; feature: [SRF] surface water layer (ENVO:00010504) within the epipelagic zone...; material: water...
GATGCAGAGGATGGGAATGGGAATTGAGGCGTTTGCTGGCGCGCGCCACAATATGAACGAGTGCTTAGTTTAGGCTTTTGATGAAAATTTTCCATTGGTGCCACTCGATTTGGTTGTCTGCCATTGTTCTTTCGGCTGATACGTTGCCTCGTTCAGCATCGACTTTCATCGAACAGCATTGTTTCGAGTGCCATGAGGGAAGTGATGATTCCCTGAAAGGTGATGTGAATCTTGGGCAGGCTTCCTTTGATTGGTCCTCCCCTGAAATCGTGGATTTGTGGACCACGATTCATGACGTCGTGGGTTCGAGCGACATGCCCCCAAGTGATGCTGGATCTCTCCCTGGAACACAGGAGCGCGATGAATTTTTGGCGTGGTTGAAAGAAAAGCTTACTCGGCATGCGCCCGTCGGCGGGACTTTGCCAAGACGACTCAATCGGGTGGAATATGAAAATACCATCCGCGATTTGTTTGGTTACCCGGAATTTGAAGTGCCTCCCTCATTTCCCTCTGACACTTCCAAACACGGATTCGATAATGTGGCGTCGGGGATGCTCCTGTCCCCCCCATTATTGGCTCAGTATCTTGAGATTGCGACTGCCATTGCGGACGAATTTCTGCCACAACCTATTTCCCTGCCCAAAGCGGAGCCTCGTGATTATTCCATTCCCATGTCTGAATTGAGTACAGATGCAGGGGGCGGAGGTAGTCAAAGGGGTAGTGTTTTCCGACTTGTTTCTTCCCGGAATATGGCGAGTGGAGCGGGCTGGACTTCTTCGTTTGAAGCGCCGGTGAGTGGCGTTTATCGTGTTCAGATTGACGCCAATACCTTCCAAAGTGACCGCATGTTTTATGATCAGAGAAAGGTGCCTTTCAAATTGGCAGTCTATGCAAGGCAGAACGGGGAACAAAAATATGCACGGTTTTCTGATCTAAGAAAAATCGGAGAATTTAAAGTTTCGGCGGAATCCTCGGAAGGAGGCTATGGAATTCTGGAAGCAGAACTTTTTCAGGGTGAGGTGTTGGGTTTTCGATGGGCGGATGGTCCGGTTTTTTCTGATCCCGGAAGAATTGATCTTTCCCATGATTTTATCGATGACCGTTTGTTGAATGATCGACCCTTTTACGCCGCAGCAATTCAATTGAACGGAGGAAAGCGAGGATCCTCACAGGCGGAGTTTTACGAAGCCATTCGTGATCTTATTGAAAGCGGTCAACTTGACTTAAGCAATCCTGATTTGGATAAGGCTCCAGCTATTTATGGTGGCGGGTTATTCAATGGTCCACACAATTGGTGTCAGTCTTATGCTCATGAAGAGATGTATCGCTTTGGTCCAGCATTGGATATTGTGCGAGTTTCCGTTAGTGGCCCGAGTCGCACCGTCAGTAGCCAAAGAGAGCGTGCCAGGATGGTCAGATCGAAAGCATTTTTGAACAGGCGGTCAGATGAAGTATCGGATCTGGTATTTACTGAAAGGTTTCTCAGAGGTTTTCTCTCAAAAGCATTCAGGCGACCTGTAAGCTCATTACAGCTGGACAAATATTTAGATCTTGTCCGGGCACATCGGGAATCTTTTCCGGACAAGCGTATTGAAGATGCACTCCACCTCGCTATCAGGAAAGCCCTTCTATCGTCGCGTTTCCTGTTTCGTGAGCTTGGATCGGGTAGTTTGGATGGTTTTGAATTAGCGAGCCGATTAAGCTATTTCCTAACAAGCGCTCCTCCTGATGATCGACTAATCTCCTTGGCGGTAAAAGGTAAATTGTCGGACCCCATGACCTTGAAAAACGAAGCGTACCGTTTGTTGCGCCTGCCCCAGCGTAGAGCTTTCGTCCGTCACTTTACTGGTCAGTGGTTGGGCACAAGAAAGCTCATGGATATCATGCCTGATCCTCGATTACTAAAGTTTTATGGCCCTGACCGTCAAGCTATGATCAACGAAACCGAACTCTTCTTTGAGGAGATGTTGGTTGAGAATCACAGTCTGGAACATTTTATTGATCCGGGATTCAGTTTTCGAAACCAAAACCTCAACAAGATTTACGGAGGAGAGATCACCGGAAACAAGATGCAACGTGTGACTTTTCCGAAGGGAGGGAAGCAAGGTGGGTTACTTGGTCTGGCTTCCATTATGATGGCGACTGCAAACGGTGTGGATACGCACCCAGTGCATCGAGGGGTATGGTTGCTGGAAAATGTCCTTGGTCAACCGACGCCGCCCCCGCCAGCTGATGTTCCTTCCGTGGCTCCGGATACAAGCGGTACGATAACGATGCGTGAAAAAATGTTGGCACATCAAGCCGATGCTTCCTGTGCTCGCTGTCATACAAAAATTGATCCGCTTGGTTTCGTGATGGAGCATTATGACCCAGTTGGACGCTGGCGTGAGTATTATCCGGTTTACACCGAGTTAGCCTCCGCGCCGTTGAAAGAAGAATTCTATGCGAGTCAGGGGGAGGGAACCCAGAAGGGAAGGCATATCGATACGATGGCAGTGATGCCTGATGGAACGGTTTTAAAAGATGTCACGGATCTCAAAGCCTATCTGGTCACCAATATTGATTTATTTGTGGAATGTCTGGCTGAAAAGTTATTGATATACGGAACCGGTCGTCCGCTGAGCTTCGGTGACCAACGAATCGTCCATGCATTGTCGCAACAGATTACAGGCAATAAACTCGGGTTTCAGGACATGATTGTTTCCGTGATACTGAGTGATTCATTTCTTTCTCGTTAGTATCATCCACTCTATTGCAGGTGAGGATAGGTGCTAAATCCATTTACCAAATAGATCACTTCATTGAAAAAGTCTGGATCGAGACTTCAGAACAAATTGTCTGGTCAGGTTTTCGTGCGATAATACGTTTTTTATTTGTGGTCTGTTCATTAATCAAGAAATTTTCAATAAGGATGAAACTCCTCGTTTTGAGCTTGGCATCAGGAGTGGTTTTTTTCTTCGTCGCACCCAAAAGTCTGGAGGCTCAGGATTACTCAGAAAAGAGTGAGCCCTCCATGATGAAGCATCATCAGATAGGGCACCCTGATTTTTTGAGCCCACATGCTCGCCCTATCTTGCTGCATGACGGTAACGTATTTGTGGTTAATACCCGGGAGGATACGGTTGATGTGATTCAAGTGGGCAATTTTGGCATTGTCGCACGGATTCATGTGGGGGTTGATCCTGTCGGGTTGGCCCTGAAACCGAATGGGAAGGAAATCTGGGTATCTAATCACATATCCGACTCGGTGAGTGTGATCGACACCGACCCGACCAGTCCTTTTTATTTGAACGTTCTGGCAACGATTCAGGATATCGATCCCAGAACAAAAGCAACCCGTTTTGATGAGCCTGTCGGCATAGCTTTTGCCAGCAATGAAAAGGCATATGTCGCTTTGTCCGCCGAGAATCAAATTGCCGTGGTCAATGTGCTTACCCGGCAGGTGGAGAAAAAGTTAACTATCCATGCGCAGGATCCTCGCGCCATCATGGTCCGTGAAGACCGTCTTTACGTCGTTCCTTTTGAATCAAATAACCAGACACAGATCTCTGGTGGCACTGGTGAGCTGGATGGCAAATTGTCCACCTTTGACGCTCGAGAACATGTCCTCGATAATAACAACGTGCTTTCTATTGGAGCCGTCGTGGATATCGTGAAGCATTCCCAAATTCCTGATCGAGATTTGTTTGTTTTCGATACATCGACTGATGAACTTATTGAAACTGTGGATTCTCTTGGGACCTTGCTCTACGGAATGACCGTCAATTCCCGCGGGACTGTTTTCATCGCCCAGACCGATGCACGGAATGCGGTCAATGGTCAATCTGGCACCGCTCATCATGGTTTGGCTGAACTGGAAAACCGTGCTTTTTTGAATCAAATTACACAGATCGATTTCAAGGGCGACGCGTTCCATGCTTCCAGGTTTATCGACCTTGAACCGCTCCCCCCTGAGCATCCCGGGCCAGGGATGGCCCTCGCGACACCGTTTGCCATTCAAGTCAGCGATGATGACTCGACCTTGGTGGTTTCCGCTGCCGGATCAGACAAGGTTTTTACCCTCAATGCCTCATCGGGTGAAGTGCTTGGTCGCGTAAGCGTGGACCACGTGCCACGGGGGATTGCCCTCGATTGTTTGAAAGATGGCTCGCTCTCGGCAGCCTGGGTTCTCAATGCCGTTGCAAACACGGTATCTTATCTGGATCTCTCCGACCCCCGACACCCCAGAAATATTCACACTGTAACATTGGAAGATTCAACAGATTCTGAATTGAAACAGGGACGGATTGCCTTCAACGACGCGGATGCGTCCAGCACGGCGACTTTCTCTTGCGAAAGCTGTCATCCTGATGGACATACAGACCAGTTACTTTGGGTTCTGGAGACTCCCATCTCAACGGGAGGGAATCAGATCGTACCCCGCACTACTATGCCTGCTCGGGGTCTTCGCGATACGGCCCCTTACCATTGGGATGGAATCCCTGGCGATCCCTATGGTGGAATCAATACCGCCAGTACCAGGAATGCTGTTGAAGCCAACAGCAACAGGAATGATCCTGCGAGCAGTACGCGTCATTTGGTTGATGGTGCCCTGGCTTCCACGATGAAAAGAGTGGGCGAAGAAATCTTGAACAATGAAGGCAATGCGGGTGCTTTGAATGCTGACCAACGTGATGCGTTGGCAGCGTTTCTATTGACAGTTCCCTATCCACCGGCTCAGAGACGCGCCTATGACAACATGCTTTCGTCAAAAGCTCGAAACGGATTTAGAATGTTTCATGTTGTCGGTGATAAACAGGGGAACCCAGATGTGAATGTATGCGGGAATTGCCATCGAATGCCATTCTGGGTCAGTACTAATACGAGAGGGTCAGGGATGGATGCACCGACTTGGAGAGGCGCATATGATCGCTGGATGATTCTACCTCAGGGGCGTCTGAATCTGATCGACTTTGATTTCTATGCCTCGATGGCTGACCGCGGGGTTCCTGAGCGATCCCTGTGGCGTCTTTCCTGGGGGAGTCGGCGGGAATTTGATAACGTGTGGGATATGGTGCTGGAAGGCAGTACCGGGTTTTCCGGCGCGTTTGCCCGACAGGTCACTTTGAATGAAATGGCCGTAAACGATCCAGTGTCTCTGGATTTGTTGAGAGCTCTTGAGCAGTCCTCTCGTGAGGGTGGGGTGGTTTTGCAGGGTGAAGGAGTTTGGATGCATGATGGGAATCCTGTGTCCGCTGCACTGGAATTTGACGGGCAGCATTATGCAGATAGAAACCATCCCGGGAGGAACTATGAACTCCAGCAATTAGTATCACTTGCGGCTGAGGGTGAATTCATTGGAACCTTTACCGGACGCTTGGGACAGAATGTCGGTTTGAATTATGCGCAACCGGCGATCTGGACTTCAGGTAGGATTGAAAGGCAGCGAGGGCCTCAAGTTTTCCCTACTTTGACTCTCGATAAACTTTCGATGACGATGAGCGGACGCCATATCCTGGAAGATGCCCATGTGATCATTAACGGACGCAAAGTGCCCGGTAAGCTTCGTCTGGAGAAGGCGGAGCACAGGGGCGCCGCCAGCTTTGATCAAAAGGTGACTGTTACTTTACAATCTCTTCCTCTAGGGAAACTCGAAACCAAACTGGTCAGTGCGGGGGTGGCAGCCCATGGGCTCGTTCCAAAAGACGGAAGTCTGGGAACAGAATGGCGTCAATTAGGTTTTGATGACTCCGATTGGTTTTTTGGGCATACAGGCTTTGGTTATGAGAAAGGAGAAGGATATGGCGACATGATTGAGACAGATCTGGAAGATGCGATGCAAGATAATACCAGTGTCTTCATTCGTATTCCTTTTGTCGTTGAAAATCCCTCCAGTTACGACGGCCTCGAATTCAGGATTCAGGCTGATGACGGGTTCTCCGCCTACATCAATGGTAAGCGGATAGCATCGAGGAACAGGCCTCGTCGATTGAGCTGGGACTCTCAAGCAACAGACTCAAGTGCTGAGGTTCTGGCTGATCGATTTGAAACCTATGACTTGAGCCACCTTCTGGATTCATTGAAGCCTGGAGAGAATGTATTGGCTATTCATGGGCTGAATCGAGGTGGAATCAGTAGCGATTTTCTCATTCGCCCTGAACTGGTTGCTTCACGGCCGGCCAAAAAAAGCAATGAGGCTGGAACTGGAATGCACTTGGTTCAGCTTCAAAACCCCGATGGGCTCTTCAGTAATGATTTCATTTTTTATGTCGAGTAGACCGGGGCCTCACAGCTGTATTTGCGAACCTGCCGCTCTCAGTAACAAAGATGCTCAGATCCAAAGCAAGACCATCTGAGCGGAGGCAACCTCTTTTTTGAATTGACTCAACGACGCGAGCGATTTTCGTCCTGTGATAATTCGTAGGTATAGAGGTATTTCTCTCTCTTAACCCATTTGGCGCTCCCGTCGCACATCTGGAAGTTCGTGCCATCTTCGCCGTGATTGTCGTTGGGATCTGGGTAATTATTTTGTGCTCCTGTTCCCTGACCGTCACCATCAAATATCAAATAAATATCTGACGGACCAACCACTTGTCCCCTTAATCCCTGAGCAGAGCTCTTGTGTACCCAGCTCAGGACCGTTCGTTCAGTTTTTCTTGTTGTGTAATTCATGAACGCGTTGATCTCATAGCTAACTCCACGTAAATCTGCCTGTCGGGTTCGAGTGCCGCGCATGCGTTTATATGGAGCCTGGCGGCGTAAATCCTCCAGTATTTTTCTGCCTCGCACCGTGACTGTATTTGTAGCGATAAAGTTTTGAGTGGATGGACATACAAATATCGATTGGGCATTGGCGCTTGGGATGTAAGTTGGATGCAACCAGGACAGATCGTCACTATTGTCGTCTGGAGTGCCTGATAACCATCCTTTTTCATTGTCCTGACCATACATCATGGAGCCTAACCCCATCTGCTTGAGGTTGTTGAGGCAACTGATGCGGCGGACCTTTTCCTTGGCCTTGGAAAGCGCGGGTAAGAGCATGCCTGCCAGAATGGCGATGATAGCAATCACCACGAGTAATTCAATCAGTGTGAACGCTCCTGCGCATGCCTGGTGTTTCTTCGATAGTCTCATGATCAGTTGAAGATTGTCCAAAATGATGGAGCGCGTCCATAAATTTCTAAAGTTTGGAACTCCCGGGAGCGGCGTCTTCATGAGTGTCAAAAGCATTTTTTTAGCCATGCGTTTCCAGTCTGGGTTCTGCCAAGTGACAGCACGCAAATCACACGATTAGATATTCATCTTGGAGTATGTCATTTGCCGCCCGCTGACGTTGCAGCATATGGAACGACCCTATCAACGATTACTTTTATCATATCCAGATCAAGGGAGTTATTATTGGAACCAGCTGCCTTGACGGTGGTGACGAAGATCTTTTTTCGAATCCAAAAGGATAATTGATAATGCTTGATTATTTGCTCGGTTCATCCACACATGCTTTCTTCGCGCTCATAGTCCTTGAAATCTTGAGTTGATTTCTTTTCAGTGTCGTGAACGTTCGAGTGTGTTTGTTTGAATGGAGCAAGTTATGCAAAAAGAGATTGCATCGTCGTTATGGAAAAAATGGGGCCCTTACCTGAGTGAGCGTCAGTGGGGCACTGTGCGAGAGGATTATAGCTCCACGGGAGAAGCATGGGACTACCTCAGCCATGACTTGGCGCGCAGTAGGGCCTACAGATGGGGTGAGGATGGAATCGCTGGTTTCAGTGATGATCGACAATCGTTGTGTCTGGGGGTTGGGTTGTGGAATCACAAGGATCCAATACTCAAAGAACGCATGTTTGGCCTGACTGGTGTCGAAGGCAATCACAGTGAAGATGTCAAAGAGGTGTATTATTATCTTGATGCCACTCCATCGCATGATTACCTCAAGATGCTTTATAAATATCCTCAGGCTGCTTTTCCCTATCAACAGCTCGTGGATGGTAATCGAACTGGCAAAGAAAGCCCCGAGTATGAGTTGGTGGATACCGGGGTCTTCAAAGAGGATCGATACTTTGACGTTTTTATCGAATATGCTCGACCCCGGCCTGATGATACTTTGATTGAAGCAACGATTGTCAATCATGGGCCCGAGCCTGCTGCTCTGACATTTCTTCAGCAGCTTTGGTTCCGTAATACATGGTCCTGGGGGAACAATGATCAAGCCAAACCCCGCATGCAAGGAGTGGATTCCATCGGTCTTGAGATTCATCATGAAGCGCTCGGTCATCTTTATTTCCATGCTGAAAATCCAGATGACCTAATCTTCACGGACAATGAATCACGTCCAGAACACAGATTGGGTTCGAAGCCTCAAGGTTATTGGAAGGATGCGTTTCACGAATACCTTGTTCACGGTAACTCCAAGGCGATCAATCCCAATGGGCAGGGTACTAAATGCGCCGCGCTGCATCGTTTGAAGTTAGAAGCTGGAGAAACCAGAAAATTAAGGTTTCGTCTGACCTCACAAAAAGCGATCAAGCCATTTGAAGGATTTGATGAAACATTTCAGCAGATCAGGAATTCGGCGGATCGTTTTTACGGCCACCTTCAAGAAAATATCGAAAGCCCTGATGAACGGTTAATCCAGAGGCAAGCTTTTGCAGGTTTGATCTGGAGTAAACAGTTTTATTATTACGACGTTGAAAAGTGGATTGCTGGGGATCCGGGGCAGCCAGCTCCCTCAGCTTCACGACACCATGGACGCAATCATGAATGGCTTCATTTAAAAAATGCCGACATCATTTCCATGCCGGATAAGTGGGAATATCCCTGGTATGCCGCCTGGGATTTAGCTTTCCATTGTGTTCCTTTCGCTCTGATCGATACCGAATTTGCCAAGGAGCAAATGCTATTAATGCTTCAGGAATCATACCTCCATCCTAATGGGCAAATTCCCGCCTACGAGTGGTCTTTTGGAGATGTAAATCCGCCTGTTCATGCTTGGGGTGCATGGCGTGTCTACCAGATGGACCGTAAACGCAACGGATTTGCAGACCGTTGTTTTCTCGAACAAGTCTTTCATAAACTGCTCCTGAATTTTACATGGTGGGTGAACCGCAAGGACGTGGACAATCGAAATGTCTTTCAGGGTGGTTTTCTTGGACTGGATAACATTGGGGTCTTTGATCGAAGCATTCCAGTTCCCGGAGGTGGGCAGTTGGATCAGGCAGATGGTACTGCGTGGATGGCGATGTATTCACTCAATATGATGCGCATAGCACTGGAGCTTTCACTGCAGAATCCGGTCTATCAAGAAATCGCCATCAAGTTTTTAAATCACTTCCTGGCCATCGCAAAAGCCATGACCAATATTGGTGAGTCGGGCATTAGTTTGTGGGATGAAGAGGATAAGTTCTTCTATGATGTTTTACACTTTCCTGAAGAAAAACCGATTCACGTCAAAGTACGTTCCATTGTGGGACTGATTCCCATATTCGCGGTGGAAGTGCTCGAACCGGAATTGCTTGAAAGGGTGCCGAGGTTCAACGAACACCTTGACTGGATACTTGAGAACCGACCGGAATTGGCCTCGCTTGTTTCGCGTTGGAACGAACCTGGCAGAGGACATCGTCATTTGTTTTCCCTCTTACGTGGAAGTCGGCTCAAATGTTTATTGCGGCGGATGCTGGACGAAGATGAGTTCCTTTCCTCATACGGTATCAGGTCAATGTCCAAAATACATGAGAAACATCCATATGTCTTGCACTGTGAGGGGAAAACGAAGCATTGCAATGGTTCTTCAAAAGTGGATTATCAACCGGCTGAATCCAATACCCATATGTTTGGCGGTAATTCAAATTGGCGTGGTCCCATCTGGTTTCCTGTCAATTTCCTGCTTATTGAATCTCTCCAACGCTTTCACCACTATTACGGAAGCGATTTTAAAGTCGAATCGCCTTTTACCTCGGGTCAAAAACTCACTCTTGAAGATGTTGCTGAGGATATTTCCAATCGTCTCGGAGATCTTTTCCGCAGGGACGATCAAGGGCATCGTCCTATTTACAAGCATCATCCCGATATTCAGTTGAATCCACAATTCAAAGATTGCATCTGGTTTTATGAATACTTTCACGGTGACAGCGGGCGTGGCGTAGGAGCATGTCATCAAACGGGTTGGACAGCGCTTATTGCCAAATTGCTCCACCCCAGAGTCAAAGAGAACTGACTTGAAATGGGCTTTTGGAGTTTTCCCTGCGGACTATTTCTAACATTGAAATGATCTGGACAGAGCTGGCACGTAATCCTCCAAAAATTGAATGTCCTTAGGTGTTTATCCAGTTCACTAACGATTGCTGTTGGGTGTGGAATTATCATTAATCATGCACCTAAAGCGCTTTCCGCGGTGCTTCTATATCCATATTGCTTTGTAATACTGACTTTGCTTTTTGTATGAAGCCGTCTATGATCGATATCATGTTGAGCAGGGATTCCTGCGGTATATTGGGCTTCTCGAAAGTAGTATGAAAATTAGACTCCAGATGATACTGATTGTTGCGCTGCTACACGCGTGTGCCTGCACCTGTATTATGTCTGGTTCCCGACCGTCATTGCAGGATCCTGACGGTCAATCGACTGATATGACGAAGCCGGTCAAGGTTTATATCCTGATGGGGCAATCCAATATGTTGGGTTCCGGTCGTATTGAACCGGGCCGAAAAGGGCCCGAAGGCTCCTTGTCTCACGCGGTAAGGGAAAAGGGGCTGTATTCTTACCTCATTGATGAAGATGGAGCTTGGACAGTGCGCAATGACGTTCGCAATGTGCGAGTCATGGGAAGTGGGCTCCGCGAGATGCAGGTTTTTGTCAATGACTGGTTGACCATTGGTCAAAGCAATATTGGACCGGAAATTGGCATAGGCCATTACCTGGGCCAAGCAATCAATGAACCTGTTCTGCTGCTCAAGAGCTGTATTGGCAATCGAGCTCTGGGTTGGGATCTGTTGCCTCCGGGCAGCGAAGGATATGAGTTCACCGATTCCAAGGGTGTGACCTGGGTGCATCCGGGTTACGAAGGTTCACCCGAACGTTGGCAAAAAGGCACCGATCCCAAGAAGATCACTTGGTATGCAGGTATGCAATATGATGGGGACATTGCGAGAGTCAAAGAAGTATTGAGTGAACTCGATACGTATTATCCCGGCGCAGAGAAATACGACATTGCCGGTTTCTTCTGGTGGCAGGGGGATCGTGACAGTCGAAGCCAAGCGCTCTCCGCTCATTACAAAACAAATCTTGTCCATCTCATCAAACAATTGCGCAAGGATTTCAACGCGCCCGAAGCAAAATTCGTCTGTGCTTCCCTGGGGCAAACGAGCAAGGACGAGACAGGCAATGGAAGGAAAATACTGGATGCCATGTTAGCCGTGGATAGCCGCTCCTCCAGTTATCCTGAGTTCAAAGGCAACGTAGCGGCAGTCTACAGCCATCCATTGTCCAAAGGCGGTAGTTCTGGTGGCCATTACAACGGCAATGCTGAAACCTACATGAACATCGGGGAAGCCATGGGGCTTGCCATGGTTGATCTGCTCACTAATTGGTAAAAATGCTCCCTCAAAACTGATATTGGCAAGTGAACCCAAATGTGCCCACTTGGTCTGATACTTGCTCCCAATCATTGCTGGAAGGGATTTTAGAAAACAAATGGAAAGGCGACGCTGATGTCAAAAGCAATCATGGATCCGGAAGAAGTTCGACGCTTCGCGAAGGAGTTGAAGCACTTTAATGCAGGCCTTCAGCAGGGAATGACTTTGCTGGATGCGCGGTTCAAGGCGCTTGGCGACACTTGGCAGGATCAGGAACACCAACGGTTTTCAGAGGAATTCAGCCAGACCATGCGGGCTTTGAAGAAATTTGTTGAAGTGTCGAACGAACATACCCCCTTCTTGCTTCGCAAAGCGCAGCGGATCGAGGATTATCTGGAGCAGCGATAGCCATGCCCTCAAAGGCTCAGATACATTCGGTGGACGCTTTGGAATTGTTCAGGGTGAAGCTAGTCCAGTACCTCGAAAAGTCGATCACGACCATGGATGAAGTCGGCAGCGATCTCAAGCGAACGCTGATCTGGCTTGAAGAACAGCAAAAACCTTTTTGGGAACATCAAGTGCGTCTCAAGCGTCGTGCTTTGGAGGAGACGCGAAATGAAATCTTTGGAGCCAAGCTCTCACAGATGCGTCATTCCAGCGATGCACAGCAAGTAGCCCTTCAACGCGCCAAGCAAGCCTTTGAGGAAGCCGAAGAAAAGCTTCATCGAGTAAAAAAGTGGTGTCGTCGATATCAAAGCGATGTGGAACCGCTGGGGCGTGAAGTGGAAAAACTCCAAGCAGTCATGTTTCAGGACCTGAAACAAGGCGCCGCTCTCCTTGATCGAATCATTCGTACTTTGGAGGATTATGCGGATCGACGTAAATCGCTTGATTCGGATCGATCGGACATGGTTGAGGTTTTAGAGGGGGGAACTGGTTTGCCGGATCAGCGGGGTATCGAAGTCAACAAGGATTTGGGAGAGTCGGAATCATGAGTTTGCACGCACGCAATCAATTAATGGCATTGACCAAAGATCTCCTTCGAACATGGGAACGAACGCGATCGGTTTGGAAAGATGGCAAGGCGGACGCATTCGAACGCGACTACATCAAGGAACTCGAATCAAGCGTGAATCGAGCCGTTCATGGGATGGAAAAGCTGGATGTTATCTTGAAGAAAGTGAGGAAAGATTGTGGCTAAAATACTCACAGCAGGTCAATCGATCTCGACCTTGGAAAAGCTCCGCCAGACCATGGAGGAGCTGGGGGGGCGCGAGAAGGCGTTGATCGCATCACGCGATCGAGAATTGAAGTCCATCCAGCAAAAATATGCCCTGGAAAATGCGCGCTTCAAACGACAGGCTGAAGCTGAAACACAAAAGGCGATGGAAGCTCTGAATGAAGAGCGAATTCGACTCGAATCCCACTTTGCCTTGCGTAAGGTTCGTATTGATCATGCTTATGAGAATGCGCAGAAGGCATTGAATGAGGCTGCCGAGCAAACGCGCAGTCAACAGAAGTATGAAAATCAAAAAGAACTTTTGCAGGCTAATCGCGCGCATGACGCTGACCTTCAATCCGTGGATCATGTCAGGAAATCTTTTTCGGCTGAATTATCAAATGAGACCCAGCGTCTTGAGAATAGTGGTGGGCTTGGTTGGAGGGTTTTCAAAGGTTATGGTAATTTCAGGAGGTGGCTTCGAGATGGAGGGCAACCCTCTCCTGGCGAAGTAAGCTTCCAAGATGAGAATGCACTGCTTGAGTCATTGAAATCCCAGCTGACCGAGCTCGAATCGTCTCTCTCTTTTTCCGTTCACAACGCTCTGGCCCGCCTCTTCTCCTTCGTCTCCATCTGGCTGATCCTGTGTTGCCTTGGCATTGGTGGAGCGATTGTATTCCTGATGCCGCAGGTATCCGATGCCATTGGTGCAACTCAGAACCGGATCTTGATAGGGTTCGGGGGTATGGGGGGGCTGGTAATGATTGTATACGCGATGGGCTACATACTGGCCCGAGGTGCCGCACGCTCCTTCGTGAATTCATTCGCAAATTGCACCGGCTTGATCGAACAATGCCAACTTGCCGCCAATCGAAGTCGTGAGGATGCTACGGCCTCTGCACGTGAAGTTCTTCAGACCATTGAAAGCCGTCTTGAAGCCGCATGGCTTGATGCCGATGTTTCGGCGACAGAACAATGTGAACGCGGACTCAACAAGCTGTTACCCCAGCGAAACCGTTTGATGGCGCGGCATGAATCGATGCTTGCCACTGCGCTGAAACGCTTGAGTGAAAGCAGGCCCTCAGGATTGGATAATGGAAATTTTGCATTCCACGAGAAGGATGAAAAAGGTGAAACGGATCAACAGGCCCTGCAAACCGAGGTCATACGTCGTTTTGATCAAGAAATTGGAGACGTCTGTTCTGATTGGAATCGATTGATTCCTGCGTGGTGTTCAGACCTCAACACAAGTCGGGAAGCCGTTCGGCAGATGGAACAGACGTGGAATACCGCATCCACGCAAGGGTGGGAAGTTCCGCTTTCAGGGGAACCGGCTGGCTGCTTTGCTCAAATCACAATCGATTGGAAAGAGTTTGCCCCATCGGTTCCTACTGATTCGAGCATGCACTTGCCAAAAGGCGCATGTTTGCAAGTGCCCATGGTCTTCAAGATGCCCTTGGGAGAATCGGTTTTGTTTGAATCAGAAGGACCTGCTCCTGAGCAAATTATCGAGGCCATCAATCATACCGCGTTGGAACTCCTGTTGACCGCTCCTGCAGGGCGGATGAGGTTTACCCTGATCGATCCGGTCGGTCTGGGTAAAAACTTTGCAGGGTTGATGCACCTTGCCGATTATGACGACCAGTTGATCAATCGACGTATCTGGACCCAACCGAATCAAATTGAACAGTGCCTGTTCGATTTGACGGAACACATGGAGAAGGTGACACAAATGTATCTCCGCAACGAATACGACACTCTGGCCGAATACAATCAAGTCGCAGGCAATATCGCGGAAAAATATCATGTGCTGGTCGTTTCCGATTTTCCTACGGGATTCAGTGAATCTGCCTTGCGTAGATTACATAATATCGCCGTCAGTGGGGCCCGCTGCGGGGTGTTCTTGCTTTTGCATCGTGACCGTCGTCAGGCAATGTCCGAAGACGCTGTGGTCCACGACCTGCGCGAACACTGTGTTTGGATTCAATCACAAAAGAACGGATATCGATTGGGTGCGCATGCATGGACGGGCGTTCATTTGAATTGGATTGATCGAGTCAAACTTCAGGACACGGTTCATCTCATCCATCAGATAGGTCAAGCCAATGTCGATTCGAATCGCGTGCAGGTTCCGTTCTCGCAAATCACTCCCAAGCCTGATGCATGCTGGACTCAAGATACCAGCGCTTCATTGAAGGTTCCCATTGGGCGGACAGGTGCTTCGAAATTGCAGTATCTGACGCTCGGTAAAGGTACTCAGCAGCATGCCCTTATTGCAGGGAAAACCGGTTCAGGTAAGTCGACTTTATTTCATGTCATCGTCAGCAATCTTGCGCTTTGGTGTAGTCCGGATCAGGTCGAGTTCTATCTTATCGATTTCAAGAAAGGCGTTGAATTCAAGTGTTATGCTGCGCATAAAATGCCTCATGCCCGCGTGGTTGCGATTGAGAGCGATCGTGAATTCGGCCTCAGCGTTTTGGAGCGAGTGGATCAGGAACTCCGTCGGCGTGGAGACTTGTTCCGTGAAAAAGGGGTCCAGGATCTAGCGAGGTATCGTTCCGCTGAGGATACACAGCCCCTGCCTCGCACACTCCTGATGATTGACGAATTTCAGGAATATTTTGTCGAAGATGATCACGTGGCTCAAAACGCAGCAGTTTTGCTGGATCGTATTGTTCGCCAAGGGCGCGCGTTCGGGATTCATGTGATTCTGGGATCGCAGACGCTGGGGGGCGCCTACACCCTGGCTCGCACTACTTTTGCCCAGATGGCGGTTCGCATTGCACTTCAATGTGATGAGGCGGACTCTTATCTGATCATGGATGAGAACAATGCTGCACCCAGACTTCTCTCCCGTCCCGGTGAAGGAATATACAACAACAGAAACGGCGCAGTGGAAGGGAACAGTCCGTTCCAGACGGTCTGGCTGAATGACGACGAGCGAGATACATACCTGCAACAGGTGAGCACATTGGCTCAAAACCATGCTTCGAAGGAAACGGGCCCCGTGGTCTTTGAGGGGAACGCCCCTGCCGATATCAGGGATAACCATGAGCTTGTCGCCGCCCTTGGGATCGAACCTTCCGGCGATCCAGAAGAGACCTGCGCCTGGCTCGGGGCCCCCAATTCCATCAAGGGTCCGACAGGCGCTGCCTTTGGTGTGCAAAGCAGCAGTAACCTTCTGATCATCGGTCAGAATGAAGAGATGGCCTTTTCAATGATCATCAGTAGTTTGATTTCGCTTGCGGCACAACAATCCTCAGATCGGGCCGAGTTCATTGTTCTGGATGCCTTTCCAGATCATTCTGCCAAGCGTGAGATGATGGATCAGGTCATCGCCATGCTGCCGCATCGAGTCAGGTCATTGAAGCATGAGCGACTTGAGGACATCATGGAGCGACTTGAAACCCATATGGATCGGCGTGCCGAGCATGGAGCCGTTCATGGCGAAATATACTTCATCGTGATTGGACTTCAGTTGTTCAAGAAGCTAAGGCCCGAGGACGAATTCAGTTTTTCCGCAAATGAGGAAGAAGGTGATTCAAAGCCTGGTGCCGTATTGGATCGAATCATTCGTGAAGGATCCAGCCTTGGAGTTCGGGTTTTGGCGACGATGGATTCCTACAACAGTAGCCAACGATTTCTAAACCGAAAAGCACTTTCGGAATTTGAGATGCGTGTCCTTTTCCAGATGAGTGCGAACGATTCAGCGGCGTTGATCGATCATACCAAGGCCAGTCAATTGGGCCTTCATCGGGCTCTTTTCTACAACGAACGACGTGGATATACAGAGGTCTTTCGCCCCTACGCCATGCCTGATGGATCCTGGCTATCTGATGTGCGAGACCATTTCGAAAAACGTTCACCACGCCTAAGTAAAAGCTCCGGAGATACCTGCACTTCCTAGTTCTGTGGCTTTCCACATGGCTTGCTCCCAACTCATGAACGTGGGAGGTGAAAAGACTTCGCTCAAGAGAGTGCATGAAAACGGTTCACCTATTTGTAATTGAATGGCCACGAGCTGCGAGAAGAGAAATGGATTCTCTGATTCAGGCATAAACCTTGAGTTTTCATTGGGTTCCAAAATGTATACTCGCCTTTGATTTACATTTGGATTAAAGTGGATCCTATTGAGAGTATGAAACAGATTAGCACTTCCTCAGCAAGTTTCGCATCAGCGAAAAAAACACGACGGCATTTCTTAAAGGACGGCTTGGCAACGCTCGCCACCATCAGCATCTTACCCAGCCATGTCATTCGCGGGCAGTCCGAGCTCAGGGATAAGGACGGGAAACTTGTTC